>Ga0116231_10006687_pt1 | contig 21750 bp, 15 predicted proteins | sample S1TSphgellanicum_2_FD_89695 | JGI IMG/M metagenome (GOLD analysis project Ga0116231, IMG submission 89695) | Host-associated microbial communities from peat moss isolated from Minnesota, USA - S1T2_Fd - Sphagnum magellanicum MG | ecosystem: Host-associated > Plants > Peat moss > Unclassified...
AATGATGTTTGTTAGAGGTAAAAAAAAGAATTGTTTTTTTTTTTAAAATATAATTAGGGTGGTTTTTTTTTTTTTTTTTATTTTTTTGTGGGTGTTCGGTGCTTTGTTTTTTTTTTTTTTTTTTTTTTTGATGGGTTTTGTTTTCTGTGTCAATTAAACTGCCCGGACCTTTATTTATTTATTTATTTTGATGGGTTTTATTTTCTGTGACAATTATTACTCGACGGGTGCATTATGCACCAGGTTCACACTAGTTTGTAATAAAAGAAATTGCAATTGTCTTAGTCCAATATGTCCACTTAATTGTGCTTTCACCCAACAATTAAAATAAAGAAAAAAAGAGTTTTAAGGAGCTTAGAACTCCTTGCCACTTTGCAATCTAAAAATAAAAATAAAACCTACACCCTTGCAAGGGACTAGAAAAAACAAAACAAAAAAAAAAAATCTTTATTCAAGCTCCTTGCCCCATTTGGAAGTAGCAATAGAAAGAAAGAAGAGCTTGGAGCTTGCATGTCCCATGCAAACATCAACTAAAAAATTAAAAAATAAAATGCTCCAATCTCCTGGCCAATTGTAGGAAACCAATGTGAGGTGGGTATTTGATTTTTATAACACATGTTGGTTATGGGTATTTGAAAATATTCAAAATCAAAGAATTGTTAGTTTCAAGTATTTGAAAATTTCAGAATCAAAGAACTATTGAGTCTGGGTATTTGAAAAAAATCAGATTCAAAGAACCACCGGTTGCACGTATTTCAAAATCTTCAAAAAAATGATTAGATTTCATGAAAAAACCAACAAAGACCTGATGATTTTTTTAAATTTTTCAAAAATTTTAAGAACCGTAATTATATACAATAATTAGGTACTTGAACTTTAATAATCATGATTATACATCAAAATTGGGCATTTGATTATTTGATACCTGATATGGGCACCAGGTGGGATTTGATGCAATTTCTAATACCCACCCCACTTTGTTTGAAACCTTGGTGATGAAGAAAGCTTGAGAAGAAAGGCAATGAAGACAACTAAGGGGAAAGATGGGAGGGTACAAGGGGAGCAAGAAGACATGAGGCCTCCTTGACACAGGAATGTGGGCTATAAGTCGTTCAGAAAGCACTGCTACTGGCCTCGGGCACAAATCTCAAATCATGGAAGTGCCTCTACTCAGGCCCTTCTCCTATACAGAAGGATAGGTAAGTGAGGCAAGTAGGTAGGTGGAAAGGAATATGTAAGAAGGATTGAACTAGAGTTCGGCCAGAGTGAATAAGCACCCACCAGTGCACCATGAAGGATGAATGATAAGTGATCAGTAAACAGTTTTTTGGTTAGGTTTCAGTTCCCTAGCTAACCATGGTGGTTAGCTCAGTTACGTTTTTTTTTTCTCTTTTTTCTACCTACCTACTAACAACTCACAAGCAGGTTGTTAATAATAGGTAGTAAAAAAACAGCCCTTTTTCATGAATAAACCATCTAGTTACTTAGTAGTTACTCATTTTCCTATCGATCTACCTATATATGAGACCTATTTGGTACCGAATTGATTACCAAGGTGAAACCAAATATTTAACTCAAGTGGAGGTTCATCCACAAGTGAGTAGTAATGGACATCCAATGGATGGTGCGCTGATGCATGCTGGTTCACCGCGGGCCTAGGGTTCATCTGATTTAGTTTCAAAACAGGTGTTTTTTGGATGGTGCTGTATTGGGTGCTGGATCATGTGGGGGGCCCCTAAACACCATTCTTTATTTGATGATAAACACAGGCTGCTAAAAAGTACATGCAAAAGTGGGGGTTCAAAAGACTGAAAAAATTTAGGGCTACTAAAGGTGGTGCATTCACACCTAATGTTAAGTCAGTGTTAAGTGAAAATCTAGGTGGCACCCAATGTTAAAATGGGTGATTGTTTAAACATTAGGTGAATGTGAACTTAACATAAAATCTTCCTGGTAAATAGGTTTAGGTCCTAAATGGTTAGCTTGGTGTTAGGGGGGACTTAATACTAGAGTCATTAACATCAAGTGTGAATGCACTTTAATATCGACTTTAAACTAGCACACACAACGGGAAACCCTAACCAAAGGTGAGACGCCAAAAATACCGACTTTGTTGCGGCTCATCCACAACAACAACAGAACTGCTCACTGTGTTGGGGGGCCGGGGGGGGGGATTTCATTCGTTAGTGCAGCAGCAGCAGCAGCAGCGGCGGTGGTGGGGTTCTCCCAAACAAACCAACAGAAACAGAGTCTGTTGGAGTTCCATTCATTGGTGCGCTGGTGGGTTCTGGTACACTCAAGCCCAAGAGCTCCTAGCAGTAGGCTACTAGTAGCCTCAAATGTGCAAGGATGAAAAAGGACAACAAAAGTGGATTATGGTGAGGCGTGGAATTCTGTGCGTGAGGGATTATAGTGGGCGGAACTTACTTATTAGAGGGAAAGGGAAATCCTATCTTGTGCATCTCTCATGATTTTCTGCCTCTCTCTCTCTCTCTCTCTCTCTCTCTGTGCGCACTGGCCGACCATTCTTCGTACATCCGCACGCTCTCGACCTCGTTTCTATAAGTTGGGGGGAGGGGGGAAGCTCTTGAGAATAGCCTGGACACCATATGCCTTTGGGAAGTGCCTTGACACCACCATAGTCTTGACAACATCCCCACCTTCTCCAACTTCTCCTCCTCCTCCGCTCCTTCTTCTTATCAGTTTTTTTTTTTTTTGGGTTTTGTTTTACTGTCTCTTCTTCTTTTTATCTCGTCCCTTACCGAACTTTGTCGAAGTGGCTGCGGTAGTGTGAGGAGACTCGGGGGTGACGACTCTAGGGTTTGTGATGCTAGATGATGAGGTCTCGAGCTTTCCGGCGTTGTTGCTGCCAGTTGGTGAATGAATCGAAGGGGTTTGTATTATACGCATTTGACGTTGTGTCGGGGTTCTTAGCTTGGCAGCAAGAAAAGGGGGCAAGGAGTTAGGGCGAGGGAACAGTAGGGTTTGACTTTGCACAGGTTTGAGCGGACCTGATGGCGAAGATGACTGCCTTATGAGACCTACCTACTCATGTCGTTCTGCTTGGGCTTGGCAATAAGTTCTCGATTTATTGGTGGGAGTCTTGATTTGGATACAAGTCGATACTGTGCACCAGGGCTAAATTTTCTGAGAATCAGTTTTGTTTTGTTTTTTGTTGGCTGATTATAAACCCTAGGACTCGATATCTTGTTTCTTGGCAGCAGCGGTGATTTTTTGGTGGTTGAGAAGGAGAGGAGGAGGTTTTGGTAGACGAGGAGGAAAATATATAATGTGTTCGGCCGCATATTTTTTGGGGTTTTTCTACTTCGGAGGGAATGAAGTTTCCGCTGTAAATGGCTCAATGTTTTGAAGAAAGGTTGGAGCGTACATGACCGAGCCAAGGATGGCATAGGACCAGTTATCAGTTGCTACGCCCGGAATGGTGCTATTTTTAGGGTGTTGCCTGGTTCACTACAACTGGGGTGGTGGGGTTTGAGTGGGGGTATTTCTGTGTGTTTGTGAGGGGGGTGGGTAGGGTAGAGTAGGGGGTTTGGGGGCGGAAGAGGGTTCTGTGGTTGCTTGGCTGTTGTGGAGCTGGACGAAGTGTTGTCAATAAATTCTGCGGACACTTTGAAATTTTTAGGCCGCCAAAGGTCCTGCCACATCTTTTTTTGTGAGATTTTTCCAGCAGACAGCCATGGGTTCATAGTTTGCAAGAAGTTGCTGCATGTTGCGATAGGGTTTTTGGTTTCAGCTCCAAGGAACCTTATGGTTGGTGAATGTCTGTGTGAGATAGAGGTTGCTGTGCAGTTGGGTAGCAACGACTGTAAGCATCTAGGTCCTCAGCACTCTGCAGAGTCCACCCTGTGGAAACAAATAAGCATGTGGTTTCAACCTAAAAATTTCAAGCTGATGGGCCTATTGGAGCATTTGTTTGCTTTATGTGGTGGCGGGTTTGAGGTAGTATAGTGGTTGAAGAAGGATTCAGTGATAGTTCGCAGCAAAGGAAGATATTTTTCTTGAGAAGGTTAGGGTGGTTTTCCTGCCAGCAGACCTATCATGGTCAGTGGCAGGAATGGATAGAAGTGAGCCATCCTTGGTGCCAGAATGGCTCAAGGGAGCCAGTGGTGGGGCTGGTGGGGCCTCCCATCATGTGCAACCTTCTTCAGTTCACCAAGGTTAGTTTCCTGCTCTGTTCTTCCTTCTAGTTTTAATCAGGAGTGTTGTCCTTCATCTTTTTAAGTTGTGTGCAATTTGCAGTGATGTTAGTTTTGCATCATGTTCATGCTTGAGGGGATTGAGCAGAATACATTGGGCTGTGATATTTAGAAAATAATATACTTTGCAAGTGGAGACAAATAAGCGTTGATTTTTCTCTAGAGGGATAGGAACACCACCAATGATCATGAGTGCTGTGAGGTTTGGGTAAGAGTGGACCTGTGCACAGTTACTTTTCTGGTGACGGTCTGTAGTTGTGTCAGTTTGGTAGGAAAAAAAATTCCTGCACAAGGTTTTCCAGAAGATAATGTTCATAGTCTTTTTAACTATTATGGAATGGCCTTCTGTGCAAGGTTTCCAGTGTACAGTGCTCATGTCCTGATGAGATGGGCATGGGGTTTGGGTTTTAACTAAACCTACAGCAAGCTGCCCATGTCTTTGCTGTGTGTCCATTTTTATTTGTGGGGAGTTTTTGATTTGCATGTAACAGCATAGGAGAAAAGGATCCTGCAGAAATGGTCCTTGTTCCAGTGGACATCCTAGGTGTGCTAGTATCCTCAATTTTGTAGGGTGGATATGGACTAACTGGTTTTCACACCTGGCTGCTTTATCTGGTTCTTGAACCCTTTTGGAGAAGATATTTTTGTTGCTGTGAACTGGCAAATAAAAGTTCCATTCCTCTGACCTTGTGTGTCCTCAGGCCATCCCAGCTGCCAGTAACTGAAAGTAAAGTGATGGAAGTTTGGACCCTGAGATAGGAGGTCAATGGCACTCTGGATGACATGAAACCTGATGCCCCTGCTTACACTCTAGATGTCCCATGGACCAAATCTTAGACCAGATGGTTCAGTTGGATTGAGGACTCCAAAGCCCAACTTCTTGATTGAGATATCATTTTGATGTGATTGTTGGGTCTAATGGTAGGCACTTTTTTCTGTGGCCAGATCAACCACAAAATGGTGTATCCATCCCAAAAAGGTTCACCCTTTAGGGTCTCATGTTTATTGGTGGCAATTCACAGGCTGTTTTTTCAGATTGTAGTCCATTTCAGAGCTGCAGATCTGACCACACTGTGGAATGCATGGAATGATTTTAGTCAGGATTACAATCATAATCCTGAACTGTTAGCCTTGAAAATGTATGCACTGCTCTGCTATTGCATGTAAACAACAATTGAAGAGCTTGTACAGCCAGCCATCTGGGGAAGCCACATGACACGTGATGATGACATGCTGTCTACAGTTTGTACCTCCTTGTGTCTTCCCATAGAAAAAGGATCTTCATTTGAGAGGTGCATGAGGTTATGACTGCACTCATTGTCGTGTTACCTTTAATTGTTGTTGTGGAGATTTCTCTGCAACTTCATCAAGCTTTTTTCTAGTGGCTTTAGTGGATGTTCTGCATCCAAGTAGTCACGAGTGGTGTGCTTAAAGGATATGTTCAGGGTGCAGGAGGCCCCAACCACTACCCTCTATATAGGCCTCTATGTCTTCTAGGCATAGATGCTTGCATATACAGGGACATGCTAAAATGAAATAAAAGCTCTTTCCTTCAGAAGCTTGTTGCAGCTTGAAGGAGGATACTACTGACTTTTTTGATTAGCAATGTCTCTTGAGTGCTAGCCAACATCACATCTGAGTCTTCCCATTGCTTCCCGAAAGGCAACAGAAACTCAGGACGCAGATTGTGTATAATGGTGTGCCCAAGTTTTTGGGCAGATTATTACATGCTTATCTACACCCACTGTTGGGAGCTGATGAACTTGGTGGGTAGTCATGGCAGCTCATCACTGCCGTTCGTGATAAAGGTGATGGTCTGTCACTTTGTGAGCAACTCTCATGAGGTTATGACTGCACTCATTGTTGTTACCTTTAATTGTTGTTGTGGAGATTTCTCTGCAACTTCATCAAGCTCATTTGAGAGTGCAACCTCTTTGAGTAGCTAGGAAATAGTTTGATGTTTCCTTTTGTTTCTGGAAATGCTCATTTGACCACAAGTTTTGGATGTCTGCAAGGTGTGGCTAGTGTTTGGCTGTTTCTTAGTTGCTATATGGTGTACCATGTTACTGGTAGTTTCCCTAGTGTAATGGTGAGAGAGAAATCCTGTCTAGACTGTTGGTCTTGTGCTTGAGTTCCATTGACCTAAAGACAAATTTGACCTGGAGATGTCATGGTTTTAGGAATTATGGTACTCTTAAATGATGCATGGATATTCATTCAAGAAGGTGCTGTGCTCTGATGGTGCTGACCTGCATAATTGCTTTCTGAACGATTCAGCACTTCCTTTCTGTGTTTGCAGATGAAAGTGGTGTATCATTCTCTTCATGGCAACGGGCACAACCAAATGGTGTATCTACAGGATCTAGCAATGTAGACTATGAGCCCCCACGAAATTATTCAGCTCTGCCAGATCGCAATTATTATTCAGCACCTCGAAGAGGTGGCACAGGTGGAGGAAGCTCAAGTATGATAGAACGGTCACTGCAGGATCGGGAGTCCTACTCGAGAGGCTTTACAAATTTTTCCCGTAGTCCTGCATTCCGCAATCATGAGGGAATAGACCGTCTAGACAGGGATGCTAAACCAGGTTGGGAACGAGACCGAGATTGGGACCGTGATAGAGACCGTGATGGACGTGATAGGGATAGGATCTCAGGGTTTGGAGGTGTTGATGATCGAGACAGAGATCGGGAGCGTTCGGATACTGCTTTGCCATTTCGAAGGCCTGGTCTAGTTCCAAGTTTAGGTGCCAGGTATGAAGCAGAGACTCTTCCACTTAGGCGATCTCAATCCATGAGTTCAACAGCCCGTGCTGTAGAAAATGGTGAGAAAAAGATGGTTCCTGGGGAGCTTGGAGGCCTCCCAACTGTGCTACCAGCTAGTAGTGGAAGCCTCACAAGTAATATGCAAAAGGCTGCATTTGAGCGCAATTTTCCATCCCTTGGTGCCCAAGAAAGGGGTGCTACTGGAGTTGTGGTGCAGCCAAATGTAGGACATGTGGCTGTTTTAAGCCCACGGCCTCTTTGGCAAGGCCCACCAACTACAAGGCTTGATGGGACCAGGTCCTCTACTTCTTCTCCAGGACTGCCATCTAATGGCCCCAGTCGTGGTCTGGCAACAGCATCAGGAAGTAGTGGAGGTAGTATTGGTGCAGAAGGTTGGAGTTCAGCATTAGCTGAGGCACCTTCTGCTCTTACAGGGAGCCCACCGTCTGTCGATGGTACAGCAGTAACTGGTCCAACCATCCCCAATGTCAGCTCCGTATCATCTGTGACAATAGTCAACACAACCTTTGGTACCTCTGCAAATCCCCAAAAGATGGTGGATGCTCTTGTGCAGAATCCATCTCGTGTCCGTACTCCTCCTCAGGTGAGAAACTTTCCGATGTTTACTGCTTTATTTACGTTGCCATAAACAGGTCTGATTGATTAATGAAAGTATGATTGATTTGTGCAAAGATGTCATGCAGTAGTTATTCTTCTTGTTGATTTGCATTACTAATATGCTGGCCAGTATTCTTGTATGTAATGATCTTCTGCCTGCTGCCCTTTGTCCTTTGGAAAGGCTTTCTTTGGGATTTGGCAGTGTGATGCCACTTCTGAGAGTCAGGCAACCTGGACTAATTATCTGGTTTTTTCAGATGGTGGGAAGTTTATGGTTGATTTGTCTTATAGTTTGTTCACTCATGGATTGATTGGTAATGATTTGGTCAGCACTCAGTGGAGATGCAAAGGTTGGAGGAGTTGGCGTGGAAGCAGTCACGACAACTTATACCAATGAAACCTTCTCTTCCAAAGAACATGGTTGGTTCTTCTACCTACTGCTATTGCAGTACTTTCTCAAAGTCCTTTGTATCCAGATGGGGTTGGCTTGGACTGTCAAAACTTTATAGAACTTTGACCTGTGGCAATCAAAGTTTCATATTTTTTTGCACCTCGGAAGCCATTTGAATTCAAACTGCCTCGGGTTTCAGCCATGAGTTGGATCCCATATAGTTTAGATAGAATCCCATCATCTCAGTATTGCTTTAGTCCTCTGGATTCTCAATCATGTATACATATGTTACTGTGTTCAGTGATTTAGGTCTCATGTGTTGAACATGTATGTGTGTGTGCCAGGGTCTTAGCCCACGGGAAAAGCTGAAAGTGAAGGCGGTCCGTGCTACAGATGTAGTTGCACAACCTGCTGGTATGAAAGTAAGACAGGGAATGGGTTCTTCTCAGGTGTTGAGCTCCCCCTACTCTTTGCCAGCTCCTCAGCGTCCTGAGACAGCCAAGTCCTTGCAAGCTGGCAAGGTTGTGGTCCACAAAGTGAACAAGGAGATTGTTTCTGTTTTGCCATCAACTCAGTCTAAAGGTGCTTTGAAACATGACTCATCTCTTCTTGGACCAGTATCAGGTGGGGGGAGTCTTGGATCATCTGTTGGGAATGCAGCTATAGGGGGAGCAAATGTAGCTTCTACTCCACGCAAGCAAAAGCAGCTGCTGGATCGCCGTGCAGTGCCTATCCCTCCCGTTTCTGTTCCAGCAGGGTCATCTGATGGTAATCTTGGAGGAGGTTCATCCTCCAAAGATGGTTTGTTTGGCACAGTGGCTGGAACTGATGACCGGCGTCCCCCTATGCCTACACAAAATCGTGTTGATTTCTTCAACGCACTTAGGAAGAAGGCCAGTGTGGGTTCTGCTATCAATACTGTAGATAAACTAGATGTGGTGACAACCACAAAAAGTGATTTTGTCAATGGCAAAGAACCTGTGGCCTCTCTCTCTAAGCAAGGTGTTCCATCCCCTGAAGATGCAGGAGGGGACTCACTGATGGATCCATTTCAGCTGGAAAATGGGGATAGGCAACTGAGTATGACAAAGTCACTTCTTGACATGCCTACCATCATCAATGAATTTTATCTCAGTATTGAGGGAAAGGAAAAGGAGAGTGCTATTAATGGACTGATAATGCAGGAGGGGCCAAACGAACAGCTATTTAAGCCTGAGACCTTGCCTAGTGTGGCTTCTGGTGGTGCCACTGCCTCTGAAGAAGAGGAGGCTGCATTTTTGAGGTCGCTTGGATGGGAAGAGAATGCTGAGGGTGGTGAGGAAGCACTGACAGAGGAGGAGATCAGTGCCTTCTTTCAGGAGGTAGGATATTCTTAACCAGATGCAGTTTTATCCTTGAAAGAGTTTATTTTGGGGTAGGATTGTAGCAGTGTGTTTTGTTACACAGCAACTAAATGATGGCAGTAATCATTGTTTCTTGGTCCCCTGATTTTTATGCTTTATAAGAGGTTACAAAACTTGTTCTCTTCACCATAGGCATTTAAGTACAGTGATCTGAAGTGTGGATGTGTATCTTGTCTGTGTTCAGCGCATGCGGTTGAAAACAGTGTCAACAGTAACGCAAAACTCCAGCAACCATCACAGCTGCAAAGACCTTCGTGTGGGCAGTATTGGCAACATTTCTTCAGGCATGAGCTCTTCTGACAGCGAGTCTGATGATGATTGCCATGCATCACACCCAAAGACCTCTACCACCATTTGATTAACCAAGGAGTCAAATTGCAAAGGCTGTCCAAAATTTGAGGGATTGTAGTGGGCAGCATCGAGCTAGCGAGAAAGAGAGTGAGGATGATATAGAGGGCTGTTGAAAGGGTTGCTCCCTTGTTGATGTAGAAGATACTTGCTCTCCGCACTTTTGTTGTGCGGGTAGAGTCAGGATGGAGCGAAGCTCAGGAGGAGTGTTGAATGATGTACAAGATTTGCGAAGTTAAAATTTGTGAAAGAGTTGATGAATGCACACATCCAACCTGTCCAGCAATTTGTACATCATTTGTATCAATGTTTTGGATGATTGTAGGAACAGTACCACAAATGCAAGAGGTCCTACCCAGTTTTGAAGCTTCAAAAAATAGAATATGACTACTAAAGTTGCATGCATAGCAGGTTGTTGGTTTTCCAAGGTGGCAGTCCCAATATACCTGCCATGGTTCTTGTCAGGCTGACTTCTCAGTGGGACTATTTTTGTATGCAGAGGAGATTGCTGTCCAAATATACCTGCCATAGTTCTTGTGGGGCTGACTCCTCAGTTGAACTGTTTCTGAATGCAGAGGAGACTACTCCTACTGAATACCAAAATGGCAATACTGGAAGTAATATCAGTTTGAAGCTCCGGATAGTTTTAATTGGCTTAGGGTTCCACCTCAGGAAGTATCCGTAGATGTATCCCTCTTAACATATGATAACTAAGGAGAAAATGGAAGCTCTGGATCTGACAGCTTGTTTGTTCTCCAACCTTGCTGCAATTCAGTACAGAATTATTTTATCCTCTTCTATTGGCAGTATCCTAAAATTTGGGGCTTATGCTATGGCATTTTGACTTAGTGCCAACTTTTATGGTGTGTGGATCTGTTCTGCCAATTGGGGAGTTGTTTCTGGCAATGGTTGTGAGTGAGCAACTATCATTCAACTTAGAAATGCTAGTACAGTACCTGCCTACCAAGTTCTGCTCAAATTAAATCTACTGTCTACTGTGCTTGGATTTGAAAAAAATATGCTTAAAAGTGACATAATTTCTCAAATATTTTGAGCGTTTGGCACCTTGGGTTCTCATTAAATACAGGAATTTATGTGGGGTGACTAATATGATGAAGTATCTCCTAAAATTTTGTTGCTGTGACTAGGCTACTCTTGAAGCTTTTGTTGATAGGGAATTCAGGTGTTGGAAAGTCTTGCCTTCTGCTGCAGATTGCAGATGGTTTTCTGTCTATGTGTGATATTATTCACCTACTATTTCCTTGTTGGCATCATTAGAGATGCACACTATTTTTGGATGCTAGTGTCAGCAAAGTTGTTTAATGGTGGCAACAATGTTCCTTTTGAGCAACTTGGTAATCTTATTGTGTTCACTTTTTTTTTCTGTGTTCCTGGTGCATTTTTCATTGTTGGTGTTCTGTGCAGCATGATTCTTACTTAGAGAGCTAGTTCAAAATACTGGAGTTGATTTTGTAAGTGTGGTTAACCATTAATAATTTTCTTGCAACAAATGTAAACAAGTTCATGGGACTTCATGAAATGAAATTGTTACAATTAGGGAAGTGCAACTTGATTGCAGTTAGTTGTCACTCTGGTTTGTACACCAAGGGCAGAGGCATATTGACTTGCTGTTTAAATGCTTAGAAACACAATCAGTCTCAAAAATGGTTTTCATTTCTGTCTTGTTAGAAAATTGAAACTGTGGAGCTGGATGGGAATATACCATTAAGCTTCAAATTGTAAGCCACTCCCCCTCACTGTTCAGCTTCACATTCTCAGGATGAGTTCTTTGAGAGTGGAGACAATTTGTCAACTTCCAGCCAGACTAGGGTATAACCACAAATGAGAATTTGACTTTTCTGCATTGAACTAGAAGTTGTGTTTGTTTAACAACTGCATAAAATGTAGTGGGATACAGCAGGGCAGGAATGGTTCAGGATAATCACAAGCAGCTATTGTATCTGTGCTCATGGCATCATTGTACTGGTCTTTCTCTTGTCATAGCTACCCCAAAGTGTTGCTTCGTACCATGGAAGTTTCATTTGTCAATGCAGCATATTAGATCTGAAAATTCCTCTGGATAGGATCATTTATATTTCAAATTTCTATGCAGAGTGTCCAGTGGATCCTTCAAATGAACATGTAGTGCATGCTGAGTATTTGACCATGTCTGAAAATACCTCGTATTGTAATTCCCAGGTTGTATATGATGTAAAAAATCCGGGGAGGTTAACAAATATGGAGGATTGGTTGAATGAGATTGACTGCTATGCTGGTGAAATGTGGCAACCTTCTTGTGGGCAACAAAACTCATCTTGCCTCATAGATAGTACTCGATACAGGGACTGTGACAGTGATCACACCCATTCTATTTCTTGCAAACCACAAAGGCAGCCATAATAGTTACTGTTGGTTGCTTGAGTCCCTTAGAGAAGGAAAACTTCTGAAATCAAGTGGTTGCTTTAAATGACATATATCAGGTTGCATTGAGGGTGCTGAAGCATCTTTATATGCTCAATTCTTTGTGCCACAGGCATTTGCTGAAGAAAGTGGCATTCCATTCTTGGAGATGAGTGCCAAAAATGCAATCAATGTGGAGCAGGCATTTCATGACCATGGATGCTGAGATCAGAACAGGTGTGGTCAAATTTAGGACTTTTGGGCTTGTTGCAGCAATTATTTGTCATATATGAGTGTTCCATGGTAGTATCTTAAATATGATGAGTCCTAGGGTTTTCCAAGGGGTTTCCTTTGGAGTCCTGTGCAGGATTGCTAGCCAGCCAGTGTTGACTAGTACCAAGCCCAACTCAGTGCACATGAAGGGATATCCTCTGTCACAGCAAGGTTACTGCTGTTCTTCATAGCCAGATTGTGTGACCCATCACTAAAGTAATCTATAGCAGGAACTTTTTAAATTACTATTGAGAACATCCGGGCTGGTTAAGGTTTCTCCTTGTTATTTCAAGTTCAGGGGATGAATTGAAAGAGGCTAGACTGTTTTCTTCTTAAAGCTGTCATGAATAATCTATACCAGAAACTTGTGAATCCAGGGTGGTTCAGATTCTGGATCTCTGACAGTGTTCAGAGGTTATATAGAGAGTGGCTAGACTGTTTTCCTCTTGAAGTTGTAGGGCAAAAGCTGACTCTGAAAAAGCAACCCACAAAAATGTTTTCATTGTAAGCCTATTGTTATCAATCTTCCATTACTTCACTCACAAAAGCGCTTCCAAGCCAACAAACTTTTCAGTAGCACCCAAGGACGAATTTGTTCAAAGTCACTACATCCAGGCAATTAGAAGTGGAAATTCTTGTGGGTTTAGAAAGGCCATGATATTGAATAGAAATTCTATGCCAACAGAACATCACATGTAATGGAGCCATAAGACTTGGATCAAGCCTGCTAGTTTAAGAAGAAAAAGTTCACACATAATCCCAATACAATAAGATCTTCATATATTTTATTGTGAGATGCTTGACATACTAGTCCCTCTTAACAATTGATATTATTTGATTTGTTGGTTTTGTTCATAGGGATGACTTTGAATGAACATGGAATTGCTTCGGTAGTGAAACATGTCTTTCACTTTTGCCAGGTCTGCCAATTCTGTGAGGGGCAGGTTGCCCAGCCTACACAGTGCTGCAATGATACAACAGACCATCCCCTGGTTCTTAAAGTGTAAGGTGGGCTCTAAGTTGTACTGCCCTGCGGCTGTCTGGCATAAGGCCATGCTTCTAAGCCAGGAAAGGCACTATACTGTGTCAAAATCCAGGTGCACTGTCAGGATCCTTTGGCCCATTATTTCAGGAAGGGCCCACTCCTTGGGCATAAACAGAGTTCCCATCTTTACAGGTGTTCTTCACTCAACCAAAGTGGCACCTCCTTTACTTTATTGCAAGCAGGGTACCAAGAATGGCCAGAAAAACACAGAATGAACCATCCATTGACAATTCCACCTATGTTATCACGTTCACAGTGACATCCAATTTACAATGATGATTCAACCTGCAGAAACATTATTTGCTTTCCTGGTAGAATGGCTAACAGTGGCACTTACCACTTCAACCTAATAGTAGGTGAAAATGGAGAGTGAGAGCATGAAATATTTCACCTATTGGTGAACTTAACTATAATACAACACCTGGATTGAATGGCTGACAGTGGCACTTACCATTATTGTAGGTGAAATTGGAGTGAGAACATAAAATTTCCACAATTGGTAGACTTAAAAAATATATAACACCTGGATTGAAGGCCCTGCTGTAGTTTAAGTCTTTACTTATATTACAAGCCTTGAGAAGTGAGCATGATAATCCAGAGGTCAAGAAAGGTCAGTGCCCAAAACAGTTCAAGCTTCAACTGCCTCTATAAACCACAGAATCAAGATCATATTACAGCACCCACCACTTTGATACAAGTGAAAGCAGCTGGAATAAGAAGGGTAAAAATCTCCTCACAAATAAGGCTGATGCAAACAAAGCTTCAAAAGCAACAAATTTTCCTGCTTCAGATTTCAGTCATGATGAGCTTTCTGCTAACAAAAGTTGAAATGTGGGCCCCTTTGCATGACTACAAACAGAAAAGCATCCAGAGAACCACTAAACTATGTTCATAACCCAGTTACAGCAGTAGTATAAGTATTAAAATAACAGCAATGGAGCTTACTGGAGTGTCGTGTGCTAAGCAGTCAGGGACCTCAGAATCCAGCAAATTTATAACCACAGTAGTCACAGAACAACACAGGACTTCTGTTGCTTCTTCTTTTTCTTCTGCTTGGGTGGCTGCAGCACCACCTTGATGGCAGCATCAAACACAGCCTTCACATTCTGCAAATTCTCCACAAGTTTACTTAATGACCTTGCAAAACAACTGATACTCACTCATTGGGGAAAAATAAGACAGGCACTCTTTTCCACACTGAGTTCTACCTTGTTAAACAAGAAAAGAAAAAGCTCATGAGATAAGATAGTGCAACAGCAACCAGCTACACCTGGCACATGGTAGCATAACATACTCTGCAGGACAGCTTAAAACATTGCAATATAGGCCTGAGGCATACCTGCTGTGTTTTTGAACTGCACTCAATGTATGAGGCTGCACCAATAACTCTTTTAAGCTCCTCACCCTGCACAATGCAAAGTCCCACCAACATAACCCAAACCAGAAAATTGATGTCTTTTAGGTTCTGAAACTGATATATTCAAAGCAAACGATCAAATAGTAACATTGCACAATTCACTGCAAATAAGAACATATCTGTCCATCTAAAAGTTACCAACTGGGTTGAGCTTCAAGTCCATACATGGAAATCAAGTCAAATAATGCCAGAATCTTCCTACACAGGGGGAGCTCTATGTTTGCCAATGAGGAGTGTCTAAGCGACTCTTGACCCTACAGGGCACCCAATAGGGCTACTGCCTCCTTTTGGAGGTGTTCACTTTCTAGTTGCCGTACAGGAGCAATGTCATGCCCAACCCTCCAGTCCCATGCATCCAAATTTTTATTTTGGTGATTGGTTGATACAGTGATCCTACTATAGCTGGATGGGCTATAGTAGGTAACACCTAGAATGGCATAGTGATGAATTGAACCCACAACCACTTGCCACTTAAATTTGCATGGAAACCACAAGTCCAAACCACCTGGGCTACTGGCTTGATGGTCCCCTAACCACAGCCTGAAAAAAACCACAAACACCAAATCTCATGGACAACCAGGAGTCGTTACACTCAGTACATACTTGAGTTGTGGTTATTGGAGCTGTGCCTGGATGATCAGTGAAAAACTGTTTGTCATCTCGAAGATCTGCTGGAAGGAAACTGAGGGTCCAGATTAATATTGCAATATAACTGCACAACATGTAAATTACTGAACCATTGAGCTCAAGTGGTGGCAAATGGGTTTCATCTCCATTGCACAGCAAACTGCTTAGAAGTACAGAAGTGTAAAAGAAAAAGGACCTTGAGATGGAGGTGACCAGATGTAAGTGAAAATTACCTAGCTTGGTTCCCACAAGAATGATTGGCACTGAAGGTGCATAATGTCTGAGCTCTGGAATCCACTGCAGCAAGACAATTAACTACAATTGAAAAAGCTCCAAGGAAAGGACATAGAAATTCTTGGGGAAACAAAGTGCTTTATACTGGGCAAACTCTACCTGCCAAATACATTATCAACAAATGAGTTACATGCTCTCCACTACTGTTTACCTTCTTTGAAATGTTCTCATAGCTAGCCTTGCTGATGAGGGAGAATGCCAAAAGAAACACATCAGCGCCCCTGTAACTCAAGGGTCGAAGCCTGTTGTAATCCTCTTGACCTGCAAGCTTCAAAGTGAGAGAGCTTGGAAACCCCCAACTTTGAGACTCTTAATAGATATCCATCTACAGTGAAGGTGGTAAATGATCAAGCAGAGAAAATGGCATCTGCACTGCACATATTGATAACATTGCCCTAATCCAATGATGGAAAATCCTGAAAATCATTTCCTGGATCTTAGAAAATTTAGGAGAGTGCTTCAAAGAATCCTGAGTTGTTACCTGCTGTATCCCAGAGCCCAAGATTCACAGTATTGCCATCAACCACAACATTGGCACTGAAGTTATCAAAGACAGTGGGAACATAGTCCTGGATCATCAACCAGAAGAAACGAAAATAATTAGGGCTGAGCTTGAGAGTCGACCAGCAATACTACAAGTTAGAGAAAAGCATTGCTTGTAGATTGCACTGTAGTGTTGGACACGAAACCTATCGGAAGAATAAGAACAATGAGGCTATGCCTGGCAACGTGGTGACTCGGTATTTATTCACCCTTAGGGCTGCTGGTCCCCTCTGGCTAATGAATGAAGAGAGGGCTTCCTGCTGACTCCAAAAAAGCTTCGTAAGAACCAACGTTCTTTCTAGACCCCACCCTGGGAAAGAGATACTTCCCAGACCTGAAGCTGAAAAACAAGCAGGCAAGGTACATTACTGAAACAACTAAAGGACACTCCCATCGCCGTCGCCGTATCTAAAAAAGAGGCTGCCACATACAGAAACGTAATGAACACGTTTCAAGGGCGGGACTTACCGTGGGAAACGTGTTGCTGGTATAAGATATTAGCATGCAAGTCTTCCCGACAGCCCCGTCGCCAACGGTAACACATTTGATAAACCGCGATGTGCTCATGACTGCTGCTATCCGGAAGCGACGGGAAGACTGAAAGGATCAACTGACGCCGACGCTAGTGTATCCTCAATACATAGTGTGTCCTAACGCAAACCCCTGTTTTCACGGATCTGACCACCTTTCCTTCACGAAAACCGGTTACAAGCGCGTCATGGTTATCATTCTTCCATGCCACAAGTAGCACCGAAAAACCGCAGCGATGGGAAGCGCATCGCCTGGACGACAGAAGAAAGCGACCGGAGAAGCCAAGATCGACACCCCAGGAAGCAATGCCGGGCAGATGCCGAATCGAATCAAACACAGATGCAACGAGGCGATGCGGTTGAATCCGTGGCTGCTTTTAGGCCGGACGCGACGAAGCTTACTGATGTTGTGGAAGCACGTGAGGTCCGGAACTCCATTGAAGAAGAACCCTTGCAAGCAAAAAAGCTCTTCTTGGCTTTCTCGGAAGCTACGAGTGTACCTAGGACTAGCGACGAGGAAGATGACGGAGCTCCACGACCGTCCACGGGACGTTAACGGCTGGTGACGGTGGATTTGATTTTGGAGGACGTTCAAGACACAGTGTCGTAAGTTGTCCGTAAGGTAACAAACGCGCGTCGCAGAAAGAAAATACACTTGGCGCAGATTCCGGCTCGCCACGGTCAATAAGGAAGGACGCCGGGGACGGGTGTTGAGGCAGGGCCGGGATGACAGCCGGATCTCACAGTCACGAAAACAAGAGAAATAGCGGCCGTTTCGGCCGGCGGGCGGCTCCGTTGCACTGTCTCCACTCTTTTTTCTTGTCCCCGCCCAATAGCCCGGTGATTTGTGTTCACAGGGACCCGCACCAGCCGCCCCACCCCTCCCCTTGTTTAAATTTTCGGGTTTTTTTGTAGTTCTCGCATTATAAATTCATGCAACTCTCCGGTTTCCTTGTGACATTCCTACCGGCGCATAGAAACGAGGCAACGAGGAATTTAATTTTGGCCAGTAATAGCCCACCTAAGCATATGAAACCCAAAGCATATAAGCTTTGAGTTTAGCAGAAACAACTGTGGTTTTTAAGTCTATAGTTTAAAACACTATAGCAGTTAATGAACCTGACATATTTTGGTCAAATCATTCGTGGCTTCAGTTCCACCATTGCCATGTTATATGTTGCCAAAAGCAATGAATCCATTATAGGGGTCATAATGGTAGATAAGTCACCAGAAAGAAATGTAGATGGTAAAGCTAGCCATGGAATTTTGAGGGAAAGTTGACAGCCACGTTACCTCCATTACAAGTTAGAACATGTCCCTCTTCGAAAGGAGGCAATTGCCCTCGGCTGAAAAGACACTAAATTATATTTAGATGGCAAACTTTTTAATGCTTAATCAACCCCTGGTCAAGGTGAAGTTCAATTATCAGGTTGCAGAACACAATGGTAGCATAATTAGATGCCCATGAGATATGATCCTAAACGACCTTGTCATTTAATGCATGTATTGATAGTTGTCCTTGGCCTTATATTGCTCTTAATCTTTACTTGGAGTTAATTAACCAATCTAGACAAAATTAAAGGCCACAAAGTGAACATTGTTATGTCTACCAGTAGCTTTGATGATAGACACAATTGTCCTTGAATTGTCCTATTCATCTTTATCAGCAACTGACTTGGTACTTGATTAGAATCTGCATTCCCTTGAACCCCAGTCACCTCAAAACAATGGCCTCTGGTGAAGGGTAGGGCCCTAGTTGTTGAACTTCTAATAAGTTGCCACAAACAAACAAAGAACTAGGCATTCACCATTCAAATACAAAACTAATTGACACCAATCTATTGATCTCTCAACTCCCAAAAGAAAATACAAAATGGTATTCAAACTAATTACATGAAATCAAATGCATATGTTGAAATTATACCCCACTATAGCACTCTGAATCCCAGCACCTGAACCCACAATGTGCTTCTTTACCCACTTTTTCACCCCATGGTCATCACAGAGCTCAAATAATTCTAGATCCATCCACTATTGAATTTTTTGACATCTACATTTCAAAGCCTGAACCCTGCAAACTGTACATAAAGCCAATTTAGGCCTGATACATAGACTGAACAGGCCACTGGGACTCGAAAATGCTTCAAAATGCAATGACATCATTGTCATCATCATTTCCTGCAAAACTCAGTGGCTTCTCTTTTTGCCCATTCCTTGGACTAGTTAAAACTCGTCCATGCAAAAGAACTATAACAAGAGACACCACACAACCCACTTTGTTGACAATACTCTGAGATTGCAGCGAAAACTCCACAATAACACCTTTGTAGCCACTGTGAAAATCCTAGTAAGACCAGAACTGACATGACAAGAATGAGTTCACAGACATAATTTTATCAGTGTCAAACACAATGTATCAAACCATCACCTTCATCATGAATAGCAGAGACTAGCTACCATGACTCCCCCGCTGATTTCATCAGCTCCTGACAGTGCCTGCAGATAAGCATATAATAGTCAGTGCAACATTTCAACCAAACAAATAATAAAAATCTCTGCATCCTGAGCTTCTACCAGTTTTCCAGAAGCAGTGGGAAGCCTCAGTTAATGATGCTAGCAATCAAGAAAATATCAGAAAAGTCAATGGAATCCTCAATCAAGCTGCAACAAACTTGTGAGAGTAAGCTTCATTTTAGCTTGTCCCTGTGTACAAGCGAGCATCTAAGCCTAACACATAGAGAGGCCTGCGTAGGGCTGTGTTTGGGGCCTCCTGCACTCTCAACATATCCTAGCACCATGATTTACAGTTTCAGAGTCCATCAAGAAGTGGTTTGGGACCCTGCTTTCACCTGATTTTAAGCAAAATAAATCTCACAGAAAAAGAAACAGTTTGGTATTATTGAGGTCTAGACACCCACCAAGGTTGTCCACTGACCTTGTCCACATTAAATCCAAGAGACTGCTGCTGGATGACCAAAGTCTATCTGCTTACATGTTACATGTTACAATCACTATCTGATGATCATTGACAGGATGGCCCTGAGGAGAGCATGAATGGAATCTCTGCAAACAACCAATAGCTCATTCATTCATTGAAATATGTAAATGCAGTCACTAAGGAGAAGCTACTCAAGTTGAAAAGAGGAAATTGTAAATCCGACTAATGAGATGCCCACTTTAAGCACAAATCTATTATCTTCTCACAACAAATGAATGTAGGTGGAATTTCTAAGTGCAGCCTGGTTGGTGAAGTTTCTGCTGTGACAAATGTTTGTAAATACCAATCATCTGTTGAAATGGGGCCTAATGTGATCTACAGCATCATCTAGGAGGTTGCACCTCCAAGCTTGGATTGCAATGCATTGACAGAGTCACGATCATAGGCCATTTTCAATTGTCTTGCATTTTCATTGGCCGCTTGGACAGCAGCCTCCAGTCTCAGACCATCCTCTCGAGCTTGACCAAGCTCCAAGCACCATTTGTTGGCCTCTTGCAGTGCACTCTCTTTCGCTTTCAGAGCACCAGCTACCCGTTCATCAGCAGCACACATCTGTTTGAACAGCAGTTAGATGCCTCTGTAGTGGAAATCATCAGACACCATGTCACTTGAGCCTGCAATTGAGCTGTGTTTAATGTAGATTTTTGCTCTACACTAAAGATAGATGAATTGTTTTGCTTGATCTCACAGAACAATTAACACTAACACACATGAGAAGGCATCATCATAGTATCAACAGACCTCTGGTAAGTGACACAAATGGACAAGGAGGCATACCTCCTGGGCAGCACGTCGCAGTTCACTGTGCAAGTGATCCACCTCTGAAAGGGCAATCTGGCTTTCCTTGTCTATGGCATGTACTGCTGATACAACTGACTCAGCAGCATCAGCAGTTTTTGAGAGGCGTTCTGACAACTCTTTGATGATGTAATCCCTTGCCTTCAAGTCTCTTGTCAGTTGATTAAGCACTGCATCTTTGACTCTTAAGGTTTCCTGATGAGCATGCCACCAGATGCTGCATGCTTAACATCAAAAGCTTCATTTAAAGTGCAGATTGTGTCTGTACTATCAGCACAGACCCAGACCATCAGAAGTACATTTGAAAGCTATTAAGTAGTGGAGTTAACCAAACCTTCAAGATGCCCACATTGTCCATTCTATCAGCACAGACCCAGACCATCAGAAGTACATTTGAAAGCTATTAAGTAGTGGAGTTAACCAAACCTTCAAGATGCCCACATTGTCCATTCTATCAGCAGCTTGGGGGCTGGATGGAGATGCAGCGGGGAACTTCAGTGACATCTGTAAATCATTTGCAGCTTCTTGAGCTGTGGTGTTTGCAGCAGCAACCAGGGCAGCCATGGTCCCAAGCTTGGCATGCCCAATGCCACTCAATGAACTGAAAGCTTCTTCTTGGGCTTTCAAGACCAAAGCTGCTGCCCTGCAACAGTCAGTAAGACCACACATCCAGATTAGAAGTTGCTGATGATACCTTTAAATTGAGTACTGATTCTTGGAAGAACAGTACCTGACCAAAAGTCATGTGAACTCATGTGAAGTACCTAGAGATTAAGTGGGTACATCTGTTGCAGTCAAGAAGCTCACAATTGTTACTTGCCTCTACCTCCTCCCTAAGGAGCAAGAAAGAGTGATTGGCTCACCTTAGAGTCGCCACCCAAGCTCTTGCTGCAACTGGTGTATTAGCACAGAGATAGAACTCTTTCTTCTGTGGGGTGCCAATATCTGAGTGTTTGCAAGATGTAAGTATACATTGACCACTTCTGGTATGCGAAGTCACAAACACTCAAATCTCAGGAGCATTACAATAGACATACATACCAAACATACAGCAGAGAGGAAGTCTGATAGCACAGATCACAT
>Ga0116231_10006688_pt1 | contig 21748 bp, 16 predicted proteins | sample S1TSphgellanicum_2_FD_89695 | JGI IMG/M metagenome (GOLD analysis project Ga0116231, IMG submission 89695) | Host-associated microbial communities from peat moss isolated from Minnesota, USA - S1T2_Fd - Sphagnum magellanicum MG | ecosystem: Host-associated > Plants > Peat moss > Unclassified...
AGCAAAAAAAAGAAATATACAATGATGAGCTTGCAAAATCCATTTTGCATCCCCTTGTGAGCTTTTAACAACAATTTATATAAGCAAATTCAAACAAAAGATGAAAAAAACATAGTGATGAGGCTGCAAAACCTTTGTGAGCTATTAATAGCAAATTTACATGAGCAAATTTGAATATAAATAAATAGTAAATACATGCTTACCCACCCACCCATGACCTATGGGTTCATACAAATGAAAGACCCATGATGTGTTGAAAAAGGTAAAATCATACCCATTAATAATGCAATTATTTTTCTTCACTTAATGGTGGGAATGAATGAAAGGTGTTGCCTACAAACACAATTTGAAGAAACAATATGAGTTCATTTGACTAATCAATGAACATAGCTCTGGCTCAAACCAATTTGTGTAAACACCTTAATTCCCTTGCAAATATGCTAGTCCTATCCAACATCTTATTTCTTGTCTTCATATGTGAATAACATGGGAATAAACTTTCATGGTTTAAGTTTCTTACAAGTCTCTTCTTTACATAAACATGGGAACCTTAAGTTTCTTTAGCTTTTTCATTTAGAACCTCCACCTCTTAACAAATTAATAATTACTTTTATATCTTGTTGGCTTGGAATTTTAATGAAAAATGACATAAGAATAGTTTGATGATTCTTTTTTGCGAACCCATCTTTTATTATGCACATTGCAATTTGAACCATATATTTTGGAAACAATGCAATTATTGTTTTCCTATTTGGAAGAACTCTACATAACAATTACAACAATATGCTTGAATTTATAGTACTAAAGAATGTAGAATACAATCATTGAAAATAACTAAACACTAAAAAGAAAAAACACAAAAACACAAAAACGAGAATTGTACCATGTACCAAGACCGATATGGGCATACACACATTAATCATTATTGCTTAAACAATCATTTTCAACAAAATAAAATGCTTACATATATATATAATTGAAAGTAAATGAACCAAGAAAATAAAATTGTGCACTTTGTTACCAAGCTAGCCTACATATTAACATTGATAGTTTGGGGATCTTTGATTAGTGAGGCCACTTCTTTCCTTTTGTTCAAATGCAAATGTTGCAAATTTGGGCAACTACATTCGCACTTTCTTCCCCAAACATTCTAAAGTAGTTATTGAAGGGGTGCTTTGGTTATTGCAATGGAGATGCTCTAAGGGGAATGCAACAAAGCCACATTGATTTGGATTTTTTCATACTTTGGGGTTTTTAGAAAATGCCCATTGTTTGAACGTGTGACTCTAAAACATGTATTTCCAATTTGACAACATAGTTTTTAATTTGTAATTCTTCATGTTGTGGCATTAATAATGAACTTCATTATTTTCATTTAAGCTTTTTTATTAAAGTCTTCAAATTTTATGTTTTAAAATAAATTTGTATAGCTTCAAGTACAAGTTCAAGGTGCATGACCACAAGGCTTCGGCAAGTATTATAAATAATATTCTAGAAGTTATCCACTACCTTTTACGATTCATTTTTTTGTGTTCATGGGTTTGAAATGAAGAATGTTGATTTATTACTAGGTTCATTGCAACAATTATGACAGTCAAACAATTTCCATGTTAAGTAAGGCATTAAAATAGATTATTGCTCTTTGTGGTAAAATTCTAGAGGTTCATATGTGACTTCAAATGATAAGGTGTTTCGCGGATTACATTATGCATCAATAAAATTTGCCCAAGTCGACATCCAAAAGTGCATGACATGGCTAAAGAAATATGGGAGGTGGAAACAAACATGGGAGAAGGTGTGTGTGGATTTTAGTTTGAACCCTCACAAATTGATCACCCTAATGAAAACAAGGAATGTTTTTGGACCTTAGGCTTTTATGTTTTATGATTTGTTTATAATTTACATTTTTTTATTAGATTTCCAATTGCTAAGTATGTGATTTAAGTTCTTGGAAAAAATTTAATTATTGGAAATTCCATTAATTCCATTTATAATTTTCTCACACAATGTAACAACAATCAACAACATCATAAATTGTAGCAATTTATAAACCAATTCAATGTTTTATTGAAAAATAGGTGACAATTTCATTCTTCTAAATTTTTATTAATTATTAGGGCTTCTATAGCAACACAAGTTCTTGGACCATGGCTAATTTTGTCTCTAGGGGTGATTTTAGATTTTTATGTCCATGGGTAAAATGTTTTCCATGGTTGATTCAATTCGCACAGCCTTGGCTAGTTTTCCTTTTCCATGGGTCATTTGAGTTTGTCGTTAAATTTTTCATGGCTAATTTTTCTTTTCGTAGTTCATCCCCCCCCACCCATGTGTGATTTTGAAATACCTCTTGGGTTCATAATCTTTTTATCTTTCTTTGTTCAAGATTCTTTCATTATTTCAAAACATTGTTGTGGATTTTGATGTCTAGGTGTTTTCTACCATGGATTCTCATGAGATGAGTGTGGTGTTAGTTCATATTGTTGTTACATTAGTAAAAAATTTGTCTTTTGCAACTGCACATGTCGCATGTGACATTTTTTAGTTGCATATGACACGTGTAGTTGCATAAGACAAGTCACAAAAGATTTTTTTTTTTCTAATGTTATGCGAAATGTCATGTTTTTTTTTGCATTTATTATTAATGATATCTTGGGGAAATTTTCCTTATGTTTAGTCAATATCTTATCAACTAAATATATTGTGGTGTAAGCATCATTTTTCACATCATGATCATTCACATGTTTCTGTTACAAATGTTTTTGGGTATGAAGTTTAACATCCCTCACCATATTGTGGATGTTTTTTTTTTTACAAGCTTAATCGATGACTAGATTGCAATAACTTAATGAATATCACATTTAGGTTCTTAGAACCAAAAACATCAATAATAATGAAGGGAAAATTAATATTAATCTAAAACATAAAAGGAAACTCCACCTTGACCATGGGTGACTTTTCCATGGCTAATTTTTTTTTCCAAGGGTTGATTTTTTGTTTTTTTTTCATTGCTTAATTGTCCATGGGTGATTTTTTTATGCCTCATTTTTCCATTGTTGATTTCTTTTCATGGTTAATGTTTTTTTTCAAAGGGTGGTTTCTTTTCATTTTGAGTTGTCATCCATGATTTTTTTCTAAAGTTGATTGATTTCTATAGTGGCATGCAATATGAAACCCTTGTGGTGGTTGATTTGAGTTGAATTAATTTATAAAAGTGAAAACACACAAAGGGTGAACCACTTTTCACCAAAAAAGGTGATGTATAACAAGTATTATAATATGCATTATAAGGCATCATGTTTGTGGTTCATAAAACATTACCAAACAAAAGGAAATTGAAAAAATAATGCAATGCACATTTATAAAATCTTCTCCTCTTTGATATGGTAGTGATATTTTTCCTTTAAAAAAAAAATCGTTATGCATTTATTGTTCAAAAATGCAAAAAACACACATTTTTTGAATGAAATTTCATTCAAAAGCTTTAAATCTTTAAATGGTCCTAGATTTAATTCATGTATATCAATATCATACATCATTCAAAAATTCACCCTAAATTCCACTCACAACCCTAGTTTTGAAATATATATGCAAAATTTTCAAACTATGTGACAAGTATTATTTTGTCACAAATATATTTTATACATTCAAATTTTTCATTGTTTGTTGCATTTTTTAAAAAAATTATTAGATTAATTTTAAATTAATCAAATATATTTAAAATAAGCAAAAATAATCCAAGATGTGATGTCCATACATTATCACAAAAAAAATTGCAGAAAGATTATACTTATAATGATTAAAATTTTGGAGGGGCTTAGTGTGCTTTCACCCTATGGTGGTCTTTTTGAACTAATTTGAACTATGTGGTGGTTGATTTGAACTAAATTGAGCTTACATTGGCTGATTTGAACTCAATTGAACTCAAAGGTGGTTGATTTTCACATATTTTAACTTTATGGTGGTTGATTTTTGCATATTTGACCTCCATGATTTGAGCTGAATTAAATTTTGTTATGGCTAATTTCCACATATTTGACCTCTATGGTGGCTTATTTGAGTTGAATTGAACTTTCCAATTATTGATATATGCATATTGAAGTTATGTAGTGGTTGATTTGAGTTGAATTGAATTATATGGTGGTTGATTGCCACATGTTTAACTTTTGTGATGGCTGATTTGAGATGATTTGAACTATGTGATGGTTGATTTGAAGTTATTTATATTCTATAGTGCATTGGACATGGTTAATTTGAGCTTGTGATCGCTAATTTGAGCTCTATGGTAATATGCAACCTTTCAAAATCCCATTTAGGCTTTAAGGTGGGTGTTTGACAATCTAAATATGTGATCCAAACACTTTAAACATTTACAATTCTTTGAAATTCCATTTAGGCATGGGGGATTAATGTTTGGCAATCTAGGTATGTGATCCAAACTCTTAAAGTGCTTGCAGCTCTTGGAAATCTTGGTGGACATCATTGGTTGTTATTTTGCATGGTTGAAATTTATTGTTGGGGTTATTTTTTTTGCCATGGTTGAACTCCATGGCCAATGTTTTATCCATATACTTCCAAGGCCTGTGAATGGTTTCATTTTAACTTAACTTGGTATTTGCCATTCATTATAGGTTTGCAAACTATATTTTATTATTCCAAAATACATTGATTTACCAAAGTGCAATTGCATAATCGATGGCAATACATAATCGTGTTCCATCCCAAAGAACATGGGCTATTTGTGAAATTGTGATGAAAATAATGTTGCCCATTGTGATTGGCAATTTTTTGAATAAGAACCATGGGAATTGGTTGCTTGGGGGTGCTTTATAATTTGTTATCATTAAGATTCATGAATTTTGTAATTATGTTGTTGATGTGGTTGTCCTTGATAACATGGCTAATCCAAAGGCAAATGTTTGTGATGTAGAGTTAGAAAAATTAACAATTCACATGAAAAGCGTTTCAAATGGTCAACCTTTCCTCTATTTTTGGATGGGTTTTATAAGAAAAAGGGTCATAACATGCTAGTGTTGATTTTGGATCCAAAGTTGAAAAGTTTGTAGTTGGTGATTAATTATTTAGGTCATGAAATGCATTTGACTTTGGTTGCTCGATATGATGATCATATGCTATCACCTTTGTTAATTCAGTGTTACAAAATGTTAATGCCCTTTGTATGCGTAGAGGAGGTCTAACATCAAAACTTTAAACTTGAATGTGAAGATTTATTCCACACCACAAAAAACCAATGTAAAAGTTGTGACCCAACTTTGTGGCACATGAATTTGATACATTTTGACGATATCATATTGATATGGACAATTGCAAGTGCGCATTATTTTGGTGGCATGCAAAAGAACACAAGTTTTTAGCTAGCCATGTTTTTATTAACATGAAAAATTCTTGGGATTTTAGCAAGCCAAATTGAAACAAAGAGGATCTTATCAATTGTCGGGGTCCTCATTGCACTTCAAAGGTGTTAATTCTAAACTTACCACCTTAACCAATTGATTATTATCAACAAAAATTGACCTAACAATCCAAGGGTTAGGTGTTCCTAACCTTTTGATCTTGAAGGTGCATGTGAAGCATAATCGAAGTTGACAAAAAAAAACTTGATGCAGAGTTTGAAGATGATGTTGAACAGAAAGAATTCCCAACCTTTTATAATTTGTTTTTTCTTAATGTTCCTCACTCCATGGGCACAAATTGTAAATTTGAATTTGTAGTGTAATCAATAACTGCATTGTGCTTTTACTAATTTTCTTATTCCTTTTTATGGTTCCATTTATGTTTCAAACATAGACCATAGTTTTCATTTTCTAGTGAAGTTCTTCTCATTTTGTAATGTAATTTGTAACTTCCTTGTGTCTTCACTAATTTTCTTATGCCTCCTTATGACTCCATTTATGCTTCAAACATAAATCATGATTCTCATTTTTAAATTTAAGTTATTGTCATTTTGTAATGCAATTAAACCTTGTGCTTACACTAAATTTTCTTATGCTTCCTTGTGGCTTCATTTATGCTTCAAACACATATCACAATTTTCATTTTCTAATTAAGTTCTCATTTTGTAATGTAATTGTTAACTACCTTGTGCCTACACCATTGATTTTTCTTATGCTTCTTTACGGTTCCATTGATGTTTTGGAACATGGCTAATTTCAAAAGGCTTTTGAAATGTGATTTGTAAGTGGCTTCATTAAAAAGAAAACTCATTTGAATTATTGTAGTACCTTTATCATTTCGGCAACAAATTCAAATAATTATTTAAATTTGAAATCTTAACTTCGACACTTGATTTTTTAATCCTGAAATTGTCAACAAGTAATGATTATATAAAATAATAAACAATGGTTTGTTAATGTTTTGGAACAATCTAGTGTGTTTAGACTACTCCAGTTTAAATCCTTGTCAGGGAAGGTTTACGGTTCAAATCTTGACAATTGAACTTTTAATTTTATTAAAATTTTGGCACAAATAATGAATAAAATTTCAAAAGTTTGACACCAAAAAAAATAATATTTAATTTCTGCCAAAATGGTAAAGGTATTACGGTATTAGATTCATTGTTAGATTCATTTGAGTTTGTTAGATTCAAATAACCAGCTTTGGGATGATGTGAGTCAAGGGCTTTGCCTAAAACCCAGCTCATTAAACCAGCAAAGTTGATTAAAAACCTGAATTAAATAACCGCCCTATGTATTTTAAAACTAGCAGATCCCAGCTGGATCCGGTTCTTTGGATGAGAACCTTCTTATACCCAATTAATAACTGAACAGGTTTCTATCAAACAACCAGTGCAAAGAACCGGAAGTCCTTGTTTTCAAACCCCTGGAACCAGTTGATTCTTTTAAAACTGAAAGGAAAAAAAAAAAAGAGAGAAGGAAATTAACTGCAATTGGCTGATTCTCTGAAAATGTAAAAAAATTACTTACACAGAACCGTCCGGTTCTCTTAAATTTCAAAAAAGGCAACAATACGGAACCGCCGGTTCCATGAAAAATCAAAGAACCGCACAACACTGGTCTGGGCTGGGACTTGGGATCTCGAATGTGATAGGGTTTGGAGTTGGGACGCATGCATACACGGGCTACAGTAATGTCCCCATTCCCACGGCCAAAAAGAGGCGCTTTATAGGTTTGTCTAAGACACGTGGCTGAATTCTACTGGTTTTATCTTAATGAAATGGCTCGGACACATTCACATGTAGAGTTTTGGTGTGTGTAAAAGAAGAAGAAGAAGAAGAAAGTCTCTTTACCGCGCGCAGCGTTCTCATCCTGCGCTTGTACGCAGTTGCAGGATTGCAGCGCAAAGAGAGAGAGAATCGGTAGATGGAGCTTCTCGTGCCGCCTGGGATTTCCATTTATCCTTGCTCGTCGTCATCTTACCTGCGTTCTGTGCACTCTCGTTCTCACTCTGGGAAATTATTGAACGGGAATTCGCAGTTTGGGAGCCAGGGGGCGGCGGCAGCAGCAGCAGCCATGGCCGTTCCTATCTCCAGCGCCATGAATCTGTCTGGCTTCTCGGGGCGTTCTGTTGTTGTGCAGCATCGCCCTTACAAGAGAAGTGTTGGGGTTGGTGGCAGTGGCTGTGATGGCGAGAAGAGCCGTGTTCAGAAGAAGGATACGGCATGGCCGGATGCTGCCGGGTGTAGGGGATGTAGTAGGGTTAGTGTGCGAGGGTTTAGGACTGAAGAGGAGAAAGCTCTGCAGGGCTTGCCTGACATCTCTGTCAGGTCTGTGTTCACGGAGATGAAGGGGAAGTATGGTGCCTTCGGTGGTGGTGCTACTTTGGAGAAATCCAAGCTTGATCTTTCTCAGTCAACTTCTAGGGTTTCACCCCAGGTATCCCCTCGTCTACTCTCTCTGTCTCTCTGTCGCTCTCTCGCTGTGATTATGTGTTCTGCCACATGGCTACGGCAAGAATAATCGTACAATTGCAGTCTGAAACCTCGGAAGGCAGGAAATGACTTTTAGTCGCCATTAGGGAGCATTTTAAAATTTTTTTTTGCAGTGAGTGTTTTTCTATTCTTCGGTTTAGGGTTATTCATTGTGATTGAAGTTCTTGTTTGGTTTTGGCAGTTGGAAGCAGGAGGTGGCGGAGGAAATATTGGGAACAAGAACTTCAATGGAGGTGGAGATGGTGGAGATGATGATGGAGATGATGATGATTATTTTGGTGAAGATGGTGATGATGATGATGGAGATGATGGAGGTTTGTTTGGACGCAGATTGGTGCTTCCTGAGGTGATTGCCATTCTCTATTTGTTTGTACCATCAAGAAGCAGCAGCTTGTAAATTTGTGTCTTGGTTTTTAAGCATTTTATAATCACTTCTAGCAGTGACCAAAGTCCACAACAGATCACGAAGGCAGTTGTATCTGTGCTCTCAACCACAAACAGGAACTCATGTTTATATCCCTGCAGATATTCGACCGAAAAATTGTGGCAGCTGTTTTGCAAGAGTGGTTCAAAACAATCAATGATTTGCCTTCAGGCATACGTCAAGCTGTTGAATTGGTGAGTTCTGCCTGAGGACAACAGTTAGCTTGTGTTGTAAGGACTCTGATGGTGGGCACTCATCCCTCAGTTTCTGATCAAAGTAAATCCAGAGAATCTAGGGTTAGGGTTCCTCCATATGTGGGCTAATCCTAAGGTGCAAACATCATTATTAATGTCAATGGAATTAGAACCTGTTTAATCATGACCCCTGAACATTGGCATATGAAGTATGGAGGCTTATCATTTTTGTATACTTCAACATGCTTGTCAATGATATCTTCTGGGCTTGCTCATTTTGGTGAACCAGGGACTCATAAGTTCAGGGCAGATGGTGAGATTTTTATCAGTCAATGCAAGACCAACAGTCTCAAGGGCTGTATCCCGAATAGTTCCTCCATCTGTGTCCAGGGCTTTCATTGGTCGGTAAGTGCATTTGTTCCCCTTCAAAAGACCATTGACCATTTCTGGTCTTAGGCAGTGTGCATACGTTGCACTTTATATTGTTTTGACAAGGTTAAATTGTCCAGGCTTCTTGCAGATCCAGCATTTCTCTACAAGCTAACACTGGAGCAAGGTTTTACAATTGGCTATGGTATATGGTGGGAGTGTCAGCACCGTGGGAATAGGTAAGCAGAAAATCTCATGTCTATTTTGTTATCTGTACAAGAAATCTCTTTCAGGAAGCTCCTATGTCAGGAAATGACTCATTTGTCTTTTGGGTTGTGCAGGATAAGACAAGAGTGGGATGTGGCAGCAGCAAATGTACTGACATTAGCAGTCTGCAATGCAGCCATTTGCTGGTCTCTAGCTCCTAGCCGGTCTTATGGGTCAACTTTCAAGTATGAATTCCAGAATACCATTCAAAAGCTCCCCAACAATGTCTTTGACAAGAGCTACCCTCTCCGGGAATTTGATCTACCAAAGAGGATCTACAGCTTCTTCTATAAAGCTGCAGAGCTCAGCCTTGTTGGCATGGTCACTGGGGCAGCAGGTGCAGGCCTTGCCAGGCTTATGCCTTCCAGCAGAAATCAGGAGCAGTAAGTTTTTAATTCCACCACCAAGTATGCTTCTCCTATCATTTCAAAAGATGTCTCATCCTGAACAGGTTGGGCATTATAAGTCTCAAGGAGTCAGGCTGTAACATAAGGACACCATCCTCAAGCAGATTGCTGAGCACATTATACTGCCATCAGGCTTTTTATGATTATGAAGCAGATGTTTCTGTTAATGATATTTGTAGCCCAGTAATGGTTTAACAGATGTCTAGGTGGTTCCTCTTGTACATGCCATCATACTGACTCTCAACTTGTTATGTGGTTTTGTTGGAGTAAGCAGAAATTCAGTGCCAATACCTTCAGTGAGCACAAGTGCATTAAGTCATGGAGCCTTTCTTGGAGTTTCTGGAAATGTGCGGTATCAGCTACTTAATGGAGCAGAGAGGGTTATGCAACAACACTTCAATCATTTGGGTGTTGTCTTATTTTGCTCCACAGCGCTCAGGTTTGTAGTGACCTCGATCACTTTGATTGTTGCATTCATTGTTAATCAAGGGGACTTTGCCAATGTTGGCTGGTGTGTGTATCTAACAATCTAAGATCAAACCTATTTATCAAATTCTAATGAGACTGTATACATATGACTGGAAATTTCTTTTGTTAGGTGCATAGAATATGGTTTGTTCATCTGAGTATGAGATTTCTTTTCTGGCTTCTGTCTGTATATTTTTTTCTGAGTCAGTCGGTGACAATTTCCAAAGTTGAAAGTGTTATTAGCAGAAAGTGTTTTGTGTGATCATTTAGGGCAGTTAAGTGTGCAAATAGTAAGAAATAAACATTGATTTGTTCTGGGTATCTGCATCCCTGGCCAATAAGGGTTTTGAAGAGAAACTTGACACAGTTTAGTTCTGGCAGGGTACTGAACATTCAAATTGGGGATGTGACCCGCCTCACTTGGCTTGGACTTGGAGAGCTTGCAAGAGTTGCACCTGATGGATTACATAAAGCTTATCATCGACCGTCTTTATCATCTGATACAGTCCCTGGATGGTTTATCCCAGCAAGGGGACTGGTTTCAGGCTTCTTTGAGGGCAAGAAAGACCAAAGCAAAGAAGGCAGGCAACAAACACCACACATGTTGGGCAAGAGGAAAGTGAAGCGAAAGGTCACAGCAGGGCGCTGAACACCACTTTTTGACTGAGTAAGCAATCAAATTTTTAAGAGGAGTAGAGATTGGACTTTTAAAGGGCAAATCATGAGAGCTGCTTACTGGAGCATCTCCGGTGGTCAAGGAGTTGGTAATGTCTGCAGCTAGATTGTAAACTTATGAGGGTGTAAACACTGGTCACTTTGGAATACCATTGAAAAACAAATGGTGTCTGTCAGTAGGCTCTTCCCACAGTTGAGAGGTCTTTGTTTTAGAGAAGAATTCATAAATTTGTCCTTTGAAGTTTCCTTGGTTGGGGATCACCTAGGATGTATCTGTGGGACTCTGCTTATAGCATTGGACAATGGCAGCCCCTGGGAGCAGGCTGTTTATCACCTTATTCCTGAGTACATTGAATTTGCTAGTCTTCATCCAAGCATAGATACCATGGCCAGTCCACATGGTGTCCCATTATGCGGTGTACTGTTTGGGAGTTTAATGGCATTTGGGACAAAAGAACTAGCACCAGTGAAAGATTACCATCTGATAAGTTGCAAAGGCTACTACAGTTGGATGACTGCTTTAATGTATAACAACTTTGATGTTTTGGTAACAGCGATGAGGAGGGTTCATGGAAGATGGTCCAATTTATAGACTTTTTTGAAAATAGTGTGCCACCATGACCTATGGCATGGATAGCAATGTAATGTGAATATACAAGTGTTTAAAATTCATGTTCAACTATTATCTTCACAATTGATTAACTGATGAATGTCACATGATAATTCACTTTTCAGTACATTTATTACATAATTTCATGTTTTTAGTGATTGAAAATGTGAATCAAAGTTAAATACAACTTTGGAATTCATGTCTTAAAAAGGGAATGTAGACTTCGAAAGGTATTGTTTGCCCACATAACTACATTGAACAAATAACATAATGTGAAATGCCTTACAGCTTTTTGAACAATGTTTGAAAGGTAACTGCATCCAAAGTATAAAAGTAAAGTGAAAGGTTCTTCAAATTGTAAATAGAAAAGGCATACAAAAATAGCTTAGTCAAATTTGCACAAAATGGAGTTGTTAGAAGAATGAATCCCTCTCTCTTGGACAAAGAATGTTCAATGATTTCAGGTAGGGTTTAGATTAATGACTTTTGGGCAAAGGTTATGATCATTGCAACTTGTCTTCAGGATATTTTTTCCACTAGTTCAAGACCTCAAGTTACTCTTGAAGAACAGATGTCAAAAGTCAAAGAAGAACTCATTAGTCTTCGTAATTTTGGAGACAAAAGTATAAGTTCATGTTGCAAAATTAGATCATGAATGTATGTATTAATTTTGAAGCTAAGGAGGACCTTATGTCATATGAACCTTAGTAAGGCCACCATGAATCACAATATTCCCAGATCAAGTAAATAATCCATCAAGCGTTTAAAACCATTTTCTCATTAAGGCCACCAAACTTCAAAGCAATGTGCCCAACTAAGGATGTCTTTGATTGTTCCAACCAATAGTAATTTTAAAAATAATTACATTTGTTACCTTCCTCAAATTACATGAAAGCTTTAAACTTCCTTCAAATCCCAAGGAGCAACAAGAGAAGTGACATGAATATGGCTATATAGGTTGGTCATTGAACATTTAGTGTATTAAAGAAGCTCAAATACGTAAAAATGTTTTTGTTGCCCTTGGAGTTCAAAGAGATGTTGTAGTTCACCATTTGTCACATTCAATGCCACAAAAATCACTCATTTTCATCAAGAAATGAACAAGATATGCCTTTTGGAAATGAAGGGGTAAATGTTCGCCTACCAACTTATTAAAATAATTAGTGTTTTGGAGCTTAAGATCTTTGGACATTGTGTATGAAGTTCAAAGAGGTTTTGTAGAACTCTAGTTGGTGCATCCATAACTTTTTAAATTATTCAAAATGGACAAAAAAAAATGGAAAACTTAAGGGTTGGAAAGGGTAAGGGGGTAAATGCATTTTATTTTTCTTTGGACAAGCTTATCCTCTTCTTGTTTTCTTTTTCTTTTTTTGTTGCTCCTAAGTCTTTGGATTTTAAAAAGCTTTTGCAAAGCTTCAATTGGCACACCCATGGCTTTGAAATTTATATATATATATATATATATATATATATATAATTTTTTTAAGATGAAAATATGATAAGTGTTTGATGATAAGATAATGTTTAGTGATGAATGTGTCTAATGTGAAAATGTGATGAAAATTCAAACTTTCAAACAACTTGAAAGTGCAATAAACATTCATTGCTAGTGGTAAGAACAATGACAAAATGATGGAGGTGATGGAAAGACAATGAAAATATTGGCATGACAATAATTATGTCAAGAGAATTGTTGTTAATGACCCCATCATTTGTCTTATTGTTCCATTGGTTTTGTTATTGTCCTTGCCATTTTTGCTTCAAATGCCTTTAATAAGTATATTGTTTGGAAGGATTATTTCATATTCTCAATTTACAATGTTGCTTGTTCCACCACCCCATTACAATCTTCATTTTTTGTGCCATTGTTTCATTGTCAATTATGTTGTACATGTCATTGTCTTGCCATTTCATGGTACTTTTAATCATCCCCAATGCCATCCAACATATTTTTTGCTCAAATTAGCTTGTTGTGACTTTCAACATCAATTTGGGTTTTGCATTACTTTGTTTTATTACCATACTAGAATAGTGGGTTAGACACTTTTATGTAAAAATAAATAAAATTAAAGTAAATTTCAGCATTCAAAGTTTTTTTTAAAAATTCGGCAACTTATAACAAAAAACAATTTATTTGACAAAATTTTAAAATTTTCATCTATGTGTTAATTGTTTCATCCATGAGTGTCAATTTCAATTATTTTCATCAATTCATGATGGCTTGTGTTTTTGTACCTAAGTACTTACCTTAATGACAACAAAATAGAAATAAATGGTGTCAATATTTGATGGAAGAGTTTTTGGAGTTTTAGTGAGTTGTGTACAAATACACCATAGCCCCATTGCCCTCAACCTCTAGAGGGCAACACTTAGTGTTTTTGAAGGTGTCATGTGTTACAAGCGAGCATGTTGCACATCATCACACTAAGCCAACCTATTTCACACTCCTTGCTCCATGATGCAACCATTATTTGCCACAAGCAACTTCCCACATTGTCAAGTTTCACATAACAACTTCCAAAATTGTGCGACAATGTGCCAAAAGCAACCTCCACAAAACAACAAATAACACTATTGTTCAAAACACTATCTTAGAGACTTGCTATTTTTATTATTAAAAACAATCAAGAATGACAAAGAGGAGTGCATGATAATAATCATGTTCCAAACAAGTTTTAGGCAAGAAATGATGGAATGGAATTGAGGCAAAAATGCTTGTGAGTGTGAGGATTTATTTCAACTAGTAGAGAATGTTGAGTTTGGTGTTTTGGCTTTGCCAATGTAAGTCATGTCATTGACTGTGAGTGAGCATGGGTTGTGTTGAATAACAAGGGAAACATGGGAGGTTGTGAGTGTAAGAAATGCGTATGCAATCAAAGTGGGTTGACAAAACATACATAATTTCTTTATATTTTGACATTTTGCTACAATATTTTTTAAAATTTTGACAAGGTAATCAAATAATTTTCCAATATTTTCAACTTTGATTTTTATAAATAGTTTTTGCCAAACATGTTATTCTAGTACAGTAGTGATGATCAACTTTTCTTTTCCTCTTTTTATGTTCCCATATGGTTTTCAATAATTCATCATTATTTATGTTAGTTTCAAATTTAATTTAATTCAAATTAATATAAATATTATGGACATGAAAATGAACTTGTTAATTTACCTTTTCATATCCATATTGGTGAGTAGGAGAAAGGATTAAGATAATTATTAGGAGATGAATGAAGTAATTAGGTTTGAAAATGAGATAATTAAGCTTGAAAATAAGGTAGGTGTGCATTGTTTTTGAAATTTACATATGGATGGCCATATGATAGATTTTTAAAAATCACCCATGTATACTAGGTAATTCTTTGTTCCTTTTGCCATTAATTTTTCAATTTTATTTTTGTCATCACTCTAATTTTGGATGATAATTTTTTTTCTATGAAAGGTTATATTTAATTTCTTTTTTTTAAGGGAAGTTTTTTAAGTGTATGTGGAAAAAAAATAAAAATATAATGGTAAAGAAGGTGGAGCTTTATCGATTTAATAATCATTTTTTAAAAATGGAACTTCATTACATTAAATTAATCTTAATCTTAAATTTAAATTTATTTATTTTCCTTCTTATGTTCTCTTAAGTTTCCAATTGTTCATCATTATTTATGTCCATCCCAAATTTGATTTCAATTCTAGTGAAAATAAGAATTGAAATTGGTTTAGGTGAAATAAATATAATATTTAATAGTATGAGATTCCAAGCCTAACTATCTCACTCCTTCCATTAACCCACCTACATGCATATGAAAAAACAAATTAACATGTGTTTTCCATAATTGAAATTTCATATTTGATTAATTCAATTCAAACAAATTATGAAAAAAATCAATTCAATTGTATTTGAATTGGTTTGAATTGAATTGCATTCAACCAATCAAATTCAATCCAATTGACATAACAAAAAAAACATTAACATGTGACCAAATCTAGAGGAATTGGTTCATTTCAATTGAACCTAAACTCAACTGAACTTGAATTTGATTCAATTTATTTGAATTCAATTCAAGGTGCATGCAATGTCATTCAAATGGAACTTAAATTTCAGAAAATTAATTCATTTCTTTCATCATTTCATTGTCACTAATAGTGCAAAGCACTGCAGAGCCCCAATATGCTGAATAACATGGACATGAAAAGGCACATGCTAATTTGCCTTGTCATTTCATGTACACTAATGTGGCATGTGCCATTGGCCCAAGTGTGAACTCGTTATAATGTAAGGTGGACACAACATATGAGATTATTTTGCAAGGTATACTTATATCCCATTGCAAGATCTTTCCAACCACACCAAAGGCACATCACAATTCCTTCTACTTGAATTGAATGGTAGACATTCAAGTGTTACCATGTTCTCAAATGATTTTTTTTCTCCAAAACCTGGTTTTTTGAAGTTGATTGGAATTTTCAACATCGAAAATCATTTAAAAACCAATATCTCCCACATTCTAAATCCAAATCTTGCCAAATCAATTCCATTAAATCCTGCTCATCAAGATATTTCCAACAACACCAGAGCCACATTCCAATTCCTCTAACATTTTTAGTGAAAATATCATTCAATACTCAAAAACTTTTGCATCACAAGTCCAAAGATCATTAGAAACCAAGCCATGCACCCGTCCTTGTCAAGAGCTTTCCAAACACACCAAGAACACGATCTGAAACATCCTGGTTTGGTGGATCTCATAATTATAAAACAAAACAAACTACCTTCCTTTATAGATAGATAAGTAAATTAAATAAGCAAGACAATTATTTGGAGAGAAATGAGGTAGTTGGGGTGCACAATATTCATGAATGTCTTTAAGCCATAGACTTTGGATAAATCTAAAAAATAAAACAAAAAAACTTGTTGTGCCCACCTAATGTGTTTACTTGGTTACATATGTAAATGCAATGAGTAAAACTTATCACCTAATGAAATGAACAAAGGCTGGCTTGAGAAGACAACATCCAATATTTATGAGAAGAACACATATAATGAGTTTTGAGAAAAAAATTTGATTTCATGTTAAACCCAAAAAGATATGTAAAACACTTGAAAATTTTAAAAATACATATGGAAGGCACCTTATATCCATGATTCATTGTGTCATCTATGTATGTTTAAGTTCATGATAGCCTTTGCCTTGAGCCTTACCATGAATAAAGCCCATGGGTGTTGGACATTCTCAAAACTCAAGGTTGGACTCAACTATTGCCTTGTCCTTGGCCCCTTGTCTTGAGATTGCCCAATCTCGAGGCTTTATCCTACACATAGGCTTGAGACTTAGGCAAATGGCAAGCATGCTTGTGAGTTGAATCAAGCCAAATACAAGTTACACCTTGTATAATAATATAACTCATGAACCCAAAAAAATCTCAAGAAATCAAATAAGGAGATGTGCTCCTTATGAGTCTTGCATACTCACGCACAACAATAATAAGAGATATTTTGAATTATCAAACCACAAACATCAAGCTTGGTCACCACCAATTTCCTTACTAAATATTTCATTTAAAATCATCATCTTAAATTTTTTGCTTCGAGTTGCATACAACATTCGAAGAAATTTCCTAATGTATTTGGAGGGTGTCTTATACATGAATAATGCCTCCTCAAATATGTTCTGATGTACATGTGTTTAGCCTTATGATTAAGTTTGCCTCATGCTTTACAATGAGTGAAGGCAATTGTCAAAATGTTGGGCTAAACTTTGCTACCACCTTAATGTAAGCCCTTCATTGTGGTCATCCTCAGCTGCCTTTATTTCAAGAAGGTCTCAACCTTGGGGCCTTACCTTCCACCCTCATTATACTATCAAACTAGAAGTGAAAAAATCAATAATTACTCAATTTGATTAAGAAAAGTGAATTCAAGAATTTTTGTTTTGGTTAAAAATCCTGGTTCAAAGCCAAATTTTTTGAAAAAAATGTTAAATATAATAAGGCCAAAGTGAACCCAATACCTTTTGCATTTATATGCCTTTCATCTTTTTTATTGAGGTCTCTTAAAGGCCATATTCTTCAACCCTAAACACCTAATAAGGCAAAAATGACTTTATCTATTTTGGAATTTTTGATTGATGTAGCAAGCAAAAATGCTTTCTTTCAATAAAATATTTGGTGTGTGTAGAATGTCAATATAATTTGCAAAGGCTGGAGCAAAAATTCTTGCACCCAATTCCCACTTTTGTGTGGGGAGCATTTCCCCCCATTAAAATTATTTAAAAAGTTGAGCTTTGACAAGTGTATAGGCCTCAAGTAACTACCACTTTTTGAATGCTATAACTTGGATTAAAGTGGAATTGATCTTTTGTCCTTTCAAAGAGAGTTGAGCTTTTGGAAATCTAAAGTGGGTCCATTGCTCCTAGGCTCTTTGAAGTATTTTGAAGGGCACCCATAGATAACCCCCCAAAAAATGTGGTTAGTGGTTCATTATGTCCATTCCTTCTTTGCTTCAATGATATGTTGACAAGGGAGGTCCATCTCAATTCTAGGGGGGTTTAGATGAAAATAAGGCATGCATCAACTTGGGGGTCATGCCTGAAGTGGGACCCTTTTTTAATTTGGCAAAATTCCATTAAAAATGAAATAATTTTTTTAAAGTTTAGACATGAAGTGATTTTGGAGGTTTTCAATCACTGTAGGTAAGGGGGAAAAAAAGAAGGAAAATTCACTAAACTATATATATATATATATATATATATATATATATATATATATATATATATAAAATGATGATTAAATATTTGAACTTCATATTTGATTTATATCCAGATTTGGCTAAATCTTCTTATGGATGATCACTCATCAATGAAACCTTGCCAAATTTGTAGAAAGAAAGCACCCAAGAAAGGGAGAGGAAAGGAAACAAGGGGCAAGGACTGAAATCCAGGTAAGTAAACAACCCAACAAAGGGGGCCAAAAGGAGGAAAGGGAACCACAAAGAACTAAACCTTCCAACAATTGCATGAAGCAAATTAACTAAAGAAATCACTCATTCGGTTATAAACTATTTTTTATATATAAAAAAACATTCACTTGAAAGTAACAAGGAATCTATCATGTGAAGGACAGATTGAACACAAGTTCCAAACTCTAGTTACGTTTATATGGGTCAGGTGGTTAGCAATTATTAATCCACATAAAGGTTAGTTCACACTTGGGGGTAATGACAATGATAAATTATCGTTTTTAAAACTATGTTCACATATGGAATTTTTAAAAATAAATAATTGACATGTCTTTCTAATGTGGCAAGGTGTTAATAAGTTAACAACAATAGATAATGTGAAATGATAAACTAACATTACACAAGTAAAATCTTGCAAATGTGTACATTTTGGTGCCTACCAACATTGGTAGTTTATCAATCTTAACTAAAGGGTGACAAATTACTAATCAACGCCCTAACCATCTTGGGTAACCTTTTCTATGCAAACCCTTTTGCAACAAAACACAAAAAGGTTTGAACATTTTGCACAGAGCTTTTTCATCTTGTCCTTTGCATTTGTTATTTGCACATTGAACTGTTGTGTAGGTCTTCAAGTCGTCAATAAATGGAAACCACAAATGATAACAATTTTTTTTCACAACAATAACATGAAAAATTTGTAAGGAGAAAGGGAGGGAGGGGGAGGGGAAGCCATGTAGCAACAATGTCGATCAAAGGAGTTGTGTCACCAATCATACCACCATTGGCTAACATTATTGGAACAATCGGACTATCGCGCCAAAGGCAAGGCAATAACATGTTAATTTCAAATGTTTGGTCAACTCGTGTGCACAAATGCTTTTGGTAGCACAAAATTGGGACAAATTTGTCAAAGAACTACAAAAGTTCACCGAATCAAAAATTACGCACATTGGAAAAATTTGCAAAAACAAATGGAATAGGTTTAGCAAAAAAATTAAAATTAAATTGGTCTTCTATAAAAACTCCTTGAACATCTTTTTAAGGATTCCAAAGGAGTTTTCAACCACATTTTTGCCACTAAATAATTGTTGATTGTAGAGAGCTTCAAGCATAATCTGACATACCCCTATTTGTTTATGTGACACCATGAACCATGGTAGTAAGGGATAGCCCTTGTCCCCTAGAACATAAAGTTTGATGCCTTTTTGTCCAAGTTCAATAATAAACAAATTTTATTCAATGGCTTTGTGGGATAATGAAGAAATCTTCAAAATTTGAACCTAGAATCCTAACATATATATCTTGAAACCTTTTCGATGGTCCATAATAACTTGCATTTGAATGTTGTAACCTTTTGATTTGAAAGAATAAAAATAAATTACAAAAACTTGGGCCTTCATCTTCTACACATGAATTTGCATTGCATTTGTGGCACCATGGATTAATGGCATGCCATAGAAGTCCTTGAACCCATCCATGTCTTTAATTAGGTCATTACCTTTTGGCCATTTCATTTGGTTCTTCAAAATATAGTTCATTGTGCACATAAATTCATGCAGGACAAGGTGGATAGTTGATTTCTTGATATCAAACAATTCAAAGCAGTTTAAGTACTTAAATGCATGTGCAAGTTTGTACAAACTATAGGCTACATGGATATTCATAAGGACAAAAACTTGAAAATTTGTGTTTTTTTTTTCCATGAAAGGTTTTAACTTCTTAGTCAAGTGATGGACAAAGTTTTTGCTAACATAAAAGTGTTCAATCCACTTAAGGTTGTTGTATTGCGTCATCAACAAAAGTGAATACCAAGTGGTTGATCATGCTTTAACCCAATAGCCAAGTTTTTTAGTCCTTAAACTATCATACACACATGAGATTTGGTACTAGTGCAAAACAATTGTGTGATACATTGTTTCAAAAGGAAACCAAACATCTTCTGGAGGAGGCATTGGAACTTTAGATAGAAGGTTAAATTTTGCTATGTCAAAACCTTGCAAAATCAAACCTTGAATTTGCAACACAACTTGCAAAAATTGTGCAAGAATGACAACATTGTAAAGTGTAGAGATAATCACAGCTCGGAGGAGCTTTGCATGTGGAAAGAACACAGGAGCTCCACAATTGAAAAGCTAGGAACAAAGAGGAGCTACACAATAGAGCTTGGAGGAGCTTTGGGTGTGAAAAGAACATAGGAGTTGCATAACCAAAAACAGAAAAAAGAAAATTAAGAGCAAAGAGGAGCTACATCAACAAAGTTCAGAAGATTTTGCACACGGAAAGAACATTGAAAAGTTGCACAATCGAAAGTAGAAAATGAAAAAAATAAAAAAATAAGGAGCTTTATGAACATAGCTTGAAGGAAGTTTACACTTGGAGAGAACGCAAAGAAGCTCTGTAATCGAAGCAAGAAAATGAAAAGCCAAGAGCAAAAAAAAGTTATATCAACAAAGCTTGGAGGAAATTCACACACAAAAATAACACAAAACCTACACAACCAACAATGAAAGAAAGAAATTTAAAAGCAAGCATGAACTACAACAACAGAGCTCAAAGGAGCTTCACATACAAAAACAACAAAGGAAATGCACAATCAAATATAGGAAAATGAAAACTAAGGAACAAAGAGGAGCTACATAATCAAAATTGAAAGGAGCTTCACAACACAAAAAAAGTAATGATGCAAATGAGTTGGGAGGGAAGGAACTTACGTCACTATGAGTGCATTTGCAATCTTTGAACGATATGTTAATATTTACACGACACATGTCCTACCTACCTTAGCTAAAGTAGTTAATGTGAACAACAATAGCCCACAATGGTAGCTACTACCACTAACCTAATTAACCTAAAATAAACTCTAACTATTTAGGTTAACTTACCTTTTTTTCGTTTTTTTCTTATAGCCTACCCCTGAATGTGAAGTGACCTTAAAATTGACTGATTTTCCTAGATGGACTTTGATGCAGAAGTGAAAACAATTTTAATATTTTCACACATTGACCATTAGGACTACTACGAGTTCACCTTTAAAAGTGTCAAGAATTAAATTTGGATTCAGAATCCCTGATATATATCAACAATGGTATGAATATTAGTAAGGACCTTACTAGGCTAGTATGACCTAAGGTAGTAGTACCAACCTTGTAACAATTTATACCAATTTCAATATCAAGTATATAGGCTACCGTAGCCTAGGGTCAATTTCCACATTGACACAATGAATTTTATATATTAATTCACTACGTCCGTTTGTCTGTCTATCTAACGGGGGTTTTGGGGGGTGGGGGAGGGAGAGGCCGGTGAAGCAGCGGGCGACCGGTGTTAGTCTGTGACGAGGGTTGGACCACCATGGTTTCCGTGTACAAATCGTCTCCACAAAGCATTGCAACCGTCCAAAAGGTAGGAATGACGGTCGGATCGCATCCCTCTCCCACTGCACTAGAGGCGGATATAAAAACCTTCCCCTCTTTCCC
>Ga0116231_10006689_pt1 | contig 21747 bp, 12 predicted proteins | sample S1TSphgellanicum_2_FD_89695 | JGI IMG/M metagenome (GOLD analysis project Ga0116231, IMG submission 89695) | Host-associated microbial communities from peat moss isolated from Minnesota, USA - S1T2_Fd - Sphagnum magellanicum MG | ecosystem: Host-associated > Plants > Peat moss > Unclassified...
AAAACAAACAAACACTTATTTTAAGTAATAGATTAAACTAGTTGTTTTGATGTGTTGAGATATCAAGCATCAAACTAATAGCAAGACTTTCTTGTAATTTGGATTCATGGCCATCTTGCAAATGGTTGTGTATAATACATTCAATGTTTGTTGAGGCCATTAAATGTTTCGACTTATAAAGTCTACCAAAATATTACAAATTTATTATACCATGATGGCCTATTTGGCCAAACTTGGGATTTTAACCATATGTTTTGCAAATAGGATCCATTGGTGCCTCTTGAGTTGTTTATGACTAGTCTCGACAAGTTAAGGTGACAACATTGGATTGGTAAAAATGTTGAAAACAATGCTTAGATTATTTTTTAACACTTTCATTGTGCTAAAACACATTGGTTAATTATGGGTTTTAGCATGTTTTGAAAGATATTTTATATTTATTAAATTATTTTCAAACTTATCCAAATGTTAAATTAATATATTAGGAAAGGTGTCATAAAATTCATTAAAAGAAAAACGTCATATCGTGATTATAATTTGTGATTACAAAATAAACACAACAAACATTTACAATTAAAATTGCATTAGTTGCATGAGTCTAATTGCACACAACTTATAGTTGTAAATGTTGACATTATTATGATGTTTTGCATAACTAAGGAATGAAGGATACAATCAATGGATACAATTTAATTCATTGACCAATCGTATATCATTTGTGATTACTTTCCATTATTTGCAATTAAATTGTAGGCCAATTATTAGTTGCCATGATCCAACATAACCAATATTTCAAAAAGATTAAATTCAAAGTACAAGTATGATCTTGGTTGAACCTATTTTAAATGGAACATGGTTTTGCCATGTGACCCAATTGACTTAAGCCATGTTGCATGATAAATGAACTTTGAAAAGAATGAATCAAAAAATAGATAACATAATTTACATTGTCCATTCTTTTCAATGTCCAATCTTTCTTTTCATGTCTCCATGTGCACACCTTCATCCAACTGTACTATAGTGGATTCTGTACGTTTCCTAGCATGGGCTGCCCATTCCTCATCGAAATCATTTGCAAGTCCTGGTCCTTTCCAAATTCGATATTATGGGTGTCGCCCGAATTTGATCAAATGTTCATGTACAATTTCTACCAACTTAGGTCTCAATCTCCTTAGGCAAAGGTTGCATGGGCATTTGAATTTTTGCACACCTAATTTATGTGCCCAAGATGACTCTCACACCTCTAACTTATCATTTTGACTTCTTTGTTGGTCAATGTCCTTTAGTTGGTCTTGCATATCTTTTGCCAAGTTTGCAAAACATAGGAAACAAAAACATCCCCAATAACCATAAGGTTGGAAAACAGTGTACAAGGGTAGTCAAAATGGAAATACCTAACAATAAAATTCAATGGGGAAAATGCACTTTTGGGCACATTAACATTTAATATGTGTACAAACATATTGTATGAAGATTATTTTCCAAGGACTTCCTTGACCTAATTTTCCCAATTGAATCAAATAACCAAAACTAATTCAAATATTCAAGTAACAAATTCAACATTATCAATATGGGAAGAGGAGCAATGACTATCAATTCCATTATTTTATAATGACCGGACTAGAGTAGATAGCCACAAGTTGCATACCGTTTATGCAACCCGATGTTGTTTGGGTATGTAGCAGAATTGTCAAATGCAATAGTTGCATAATTTTAGATAATAAGACAAGTCAAAAGCTTCAGGCATAAGAAGACCCCATAAAAAAAACATTGTCATCATTTGACTTAAACTTATTTTTCTTTATGTTGGCATTACAATATAATCTAAGTGACAATTTCTCATAGTTTTACATGTTATTATCTCTTTAGGGTAGTCACAATCCCTAGTTGGACTTTGAACATTGTGCATATAGCATTGCATATATAAATAATGTTCATCAATGTATGTAGTAAATAGGTATATTGCAAATTTGAATGACAAGGTAGTTCCATGTAATTTACCTCCCTAAGGCAGTAAGGCTTCAAACAAGTTAATGCATTAATTAAGCATGATTAAATTTACTCAATGGTTAGAAACTTGTTTCTAAGGGCCACCTATTTAGTTTTTCTTTTAAATTTTCATAACAACAATTATATTTTGTACAAAACATCATACGTAAACTTCTCCAAACAAAGGGAAACACCCATAACCATTCCCATGTCATCATAATTTGATACATATAAATGGGGTCTCCTCTCTATTTAACCTAATTTATATGCATCAGCAAATTTAACCTAATTTAATTCTCTATTGCAATATAACTTAATTAGTTACATCCACACATAAGTGAAAAGGTTGAAGAAAATAATCAAACTCACAAGCATTCACAACACCTAATAGGACTTGTATGGCACAACACATGGCATCATTGGCATGCCCATGTAATTGAACCCCAATATGTCCATGGGTGCATTCACAGTAAAAGGAGCCAAAAGTGCTAGGAACTTAGTGCTTTGTAATGACTAGGTTTAATCATATTTTACACCATTCACTTTGAAATATATAAAAAATTTCACCCAACTTTTGGCAATGTTATCTACTTATATACATTAATTAATTTCAAGTACAAAAAACTAAATGTGTAGACAAAATGATTATCCTTTGAATATAAGAAGTGATTACATCTTGAAGATAAATTACACATCCCAAAATTGTATATTAAATTGAACTTTACATTATTTGGAAGAAATTTATCACATAAAATCATTTTTTTGAACATAAAAAAAGTTGAAAATTGAAGATAATTTATGCATTTTTCAAGACAACATGATAGAAATCAATGAAATAAATTATTTAAATAATATTTTTTCCTCCATAAATTTATCCATGCCCTTCACCATATAAAAATGAATAACTTTTGTTAAAGACACATCATCAAATCTTGTAATTTAGAGGCCTAAAACACATTTGAACCAAATGTGTAAATATGTGTAATAAATAAGTTTTTTTATTAATCTCAACTCCTTTTGCACTTTTAATTATCAATATGAATCTCTTCTCAAACTTTGGGAATGAATGGTGCACATTTGATAAACAAAAGGACGTTTGAATTTAAAAACATTAGTTGATGACTACATTTTAAGTGTTTTATGTGCATGAAAGGATTCTCAAAACTTAATGAAATGACTTTAAATTTGTGGAAGATCATTAGCAACTAAATATAATTGCAAATAAAAATAGTAATTTGAATAAATACATTACACAAACTTGTCTTTCAAAGTAAACATGGTACAATATCACATTGCATTTGATAACTATTTTGGCTCCTTTTACTGTGAATGCACCCCCATGTCATTCATTAGTTTCAAATCCATTTGCAAAAATTTCAACATAAGAATCCAGATGGTGCAATTGTAGCACATAGATTTCATTGATGAGAATAATTTGTAGCAAAAATATAAATAGGTTTATGTTCTATTGTATTTTGGATGTGTTGGAATCTCATAGAGGAATATGGAAGTAATTACATGTCTAAACCATTAACAAACATATAAAATATACAAAAATGTGATCCAAAATTAATGGGACTTGCAATGGATGTGAGGCTCAAAATGCCACAATCAAAATCCTTGTATCAACAAATCTAGTACCATGTTCTACCTTCCCTCAAAATGAATATGGCTAATGACCATGCATGACATTGTAGATAATGCAACATTGTTGTCTAGACATAACATCACATTCACAATCTTCAGGGGCTTCTTCACATTGGCCGGGTACCTTATCCCCCAAAAGCAATTCCATTTCATTCTTGATCTTTTAAAGTTTAGGGATGGACACAAGGGATAGATCCTCTTTCCCCTTTTCTTGAGTTTTCTTGTTTTGCAACACCTCTAGCAACCACTTATAAACATCATAGGACAATGGCCCAAGCATTATGTCCTCCCCATTAGGCCAATGAAATGCTGCAATGTCAATTTTGTTGACCTAGAAAATACGCTAGACCACATTAGTATAGGACATCTCCTTCCAACACTTAGAGACAAGTCTCTAACCATAAAGAGAACTCAACAATGCTACATTGTCCATGCCTTCACACATTTTTGGAAAACTCACAATCTTGAAAACATCATATGAGAGGCCAAGTATGAGTTGCCATTGTAATCAACCTCTACTTCACAACTTGCCGCAAATGGTTCACCATATGCCATCTACAAGTGAAGACAATCAACCTAAATAGCCCCTATAATCAAATTTAGCCCCTATTGGATCATAATTACCCTTGAATCATGTTCAATAAAATTAAGGCAAGGCTATGCATTAATGGGAAAAGAAATTGCAATCTTGAGGAAGATTATGGTGTATTTCTTGATCAATTATACATTTTTTGCTAGAATTGAAAACCATAAGTAAACACAATCTTACAAAAATGGATAGAGGTAAACATAGTCCTACAAAAATGGACAATGGAGGTAAACACTTATGCCAATAGAAATGGAAAATAGAGTTAAATACAACCCAACATAAATGGACAAGAACTTGGTGAACACTTGAGCCAATAGAATAGAAAACATAGGTAAACGTGATAATCTAACATAAATGGACAACTAAGTTCTCTCAAGACTCTTTGTTGTTCTTGACAAGTAATAATTAGTGAGAACAACAGTCTTGAGGGTTAATGGATGGGGTGGTTGACAATTACTAACTAGTAGTTACTTGGGTGAAGAGTTTATTTCTCTAGGGATGGTGGGTGGGATTCAAATAAGTTTTTGTTTTATGTGGGGGACATATTTGAACCTTACATTCATTTCATTTATCTAAGATGTCTTTAACACTTGCACCTATAGAATCAACAAAAAAATAGAGATGACTATCAAAAAAAGGTGAAAAGGGAGATAGAAAGAATGATAATACCTTGTGAAGAAAGGTAAGTTCTAGATGCGAAGGGCTTGAGTGTTCAACTATGGTTGTCTATGCAATTTTTTCTTTCTTCAATGTAGTTGATTGCATTCAAAGCAAACAAGGAGAAAATTAACATAAGGAGTTAGACAAACAAACATTGAAAGAAAAGATGGTCAGGATAATTCAAGTTTTTATTAGTTTTGGACAATTCAAGCTTTTACTAGCTTTGGACGATTAAGCTTCTACTAGCTTAATCATGCTAAAACACACAAATTATAATATATGCTTATAAACCACAAAATGTGCAATCAAGTTCTTAATAAGAGTATGTACATGCCTAAAAGTATGTTCTTGTAGAGCTTGCTCTTGAACTCTCCAATCGTAATAGTTTTCGTCCCTCCCACACTAAGCAAGCTACTCAGTACACACGATGACGCGCCCCCAAGTTCCTGGTTAGACCCAAAAAAGGGTCCAACTATGTTAAAGAGTGGAAATAGTTGGAACTTGGTGCCGCTCCCAGCTTCCAACAATAAAGGGGGTGAGAAGGGCATGCTGAAAGCTCCGAGATTAGATTAGGAAGAGGGACAAGTTATTTAGTTATTCGATCTTGCATCTAAAAATCAACCAACAAGTTTATTAGAATTCATTATGCATCCTCGTGGTGTTGGGACAAGCCACGGGTAACCTTGGACTCACTTGACTCACCACGGCCCGGACTCAGGGGAAGCCATCACCTTCCCCCATATAGTATTCTCTGAGTCTCTCTGTCGCACTTGCATCCGAATGACACTTTTTCCTGGGACTCCCAAAGTGGAGTCTTGAAACCCTAGTGATGACATTCTTCATTTTGCACATTAAAATTCTTTAAAATTCTTCATTTAGCACCTTGTCAGAACATTCTTGACCCCAAAATGTTTACCAAATTACACTGGTTGATCTATAAAATTCGTTAAAATTCTTGCTTCTTTGGGCTTCCATAACATTTTCGCACCGAGAATGTCATAACTATGCTTGAAACTGTCCCGGTTTGGACTCCCAAAACTTTGGGCGTTCATAACTTCTCGCTCCAACCTCTGATCGAAAGGAGGTCTACAGCAAACTTGTAGGTCTCCTTGAGAGCTTTCCAATGTGTGTCGCAACCCACCTACACACACCGGGATCAGGTCGATTCCCGACTTTTAATGGTCGGGAGTTAAACTGCCAGTTTGACTTTCGGTCTTTCTTTCAACCATAACTTGTGTTGCAAATGTCTAAATGGCTCATGCAAGGCCATTTTGGACATCTATACTCCAAGACCTTCCAATGGTATAAAAAACACCTCAATGCAAGATGTTTTGACCCCTGCAATCGAGTTCTAAGTTTTCTGGAGTCTCGAAGGACTCCCAAGTCCAGTTTTCGGGAGTGTGAGTGGCAACCTCACACTTCCCTAAAAATGGGGTTGCGACACACGAAACCTTGGTAAAAGGAGAACAACATAAGCTAATATTCACCAAACCCTAATCAACTAGATGTTAAACATTTGAAGTTCCTTATTTAAAAACCCTAATGTAACCCTCCAGTAATCTAAGAACCTTTTATTCTATGGTATAATTTGATCCATTACAAAGGAATTATCATCATTGTTGTTGGATTCTAGTGTTGGAATTATAAACATAAGTCTCTAATTGACATTGTTTATCAAACACCATATTTACATTATGTCTTGACTCTCCTAACTCCCCTACCAGCTATAACTAGTCATTGTGCACCAAACACCCTTTTGTCGTACAATACGTATGTGAAAGATATTTCTCTCTATGAATCTTAACTCTTGACCCCTCTATTTCAAACTTGCTTATGCTCCACAACTTGGTGTGTTTTTAGATGCCTTTGCTATAGGTTTCTTTTGTTTCATGTGTGTTTTTAATTCTTGCTACTAGTAATTTAGACCATAATTGAGAGACAAATAGGAAGCAGTTGAAAGGTTTGGAGTGGTTGGAGGTGATTCAAGCCCACTCTTATTTTGCAAGTAACTTCATCAAACTCTCAAGTGCTAATTTTTTTTTCCACTTTTGTTCAATGGGTTTGACTAATATGTTCCCACAAAGCTTAAATGACTTGCATATATTTTGGAAACATCTACTTTGCAATCAAGACTTATGATAAGTTGCAAGATAAAATAACATTTTGGCTATTACTGTCCTCTTTTTTGTTCATTGTTGGTTTGGCCAGAACTTTTGTTGTAACCAGTTGCAGCTCCAAAGGTTCACAAATTTGTATTCATGAGATACATATTATGTAGCCACAAACGTTCTTGCATTTAAATAGTTAATCCTTGATGGTTGTCTCTTTTGAGTTAATTTGTCATTATAAATGCAACTTTTTCTAAAGTGTTAAAATATAAAAAGGATGTGGATAATGATAGTTTGAGGGTGTAACTAAATGTTTATCTTTGTTATTTCAAACTGAGCTATGCATAAGGTTGGACCATGCCATTTGGCATTTAATTTTGGTTCAATTAACATATTGAGGTACAATGATGACATGCCCCCAAGTTCCTTGTTAGACCCAAAAGGGTCCAACTATGTCAAAGAGCGGAAGTAGTTGGAACTTGGTGCCGCTCCTAGTTTCTAGCACTAAAAGGGGGTAAGAGGGGCGTGTTGAAAGCTTCGAGATTAGACTAGGAAGAGGGACAAGCTATTTAGTTACTCGCACCTGCATTCAAAACCAACTAACAAGTTGGTTAGTTCACATTTGGAACACTCTTGGTGTTGGAACAAGCCACGGGCAACCTTAGACTCACTTGACTCACCACGGCGGGATTCGGGGGAAGCCACCACCTTCCCCCATATAGTATTTTCTGTGACTCTCCGTCGCACTTGCATCCGAATGGCACTTTTTCCCAGGACTCCCAAAGTGGAATCCCGAAATTGTCCCGGTTTGGACTCCCGAGACTTTAGGTGTTCATAATTTCTCGCTCCGACCTCCGATCGGGAGGAGGTATAAAGCAAACTTGTAGGTCTCCTTGAGAGCTTTCCAACGGTGTGTCGCAACCCATTTGCACACACCGAGATCGGGTCGATTCCCAACTTTTAGTGGTCGGGAGTCAAACTGCCAGTTTGACTCCCGGCCTTTCTTTCGACCATAACTTGTGCTGCATATGTCCAAATGGCTCATGCAAGCCATTTTGGACATCTACAATTTAAGACTTTTCCAATGGTATAAAGAACACCTCAATGCAAGGTGTTTTGACCCCTGCAATCAAGTTCTAAGTTTTTGGGAGTCTCGGAGGACTCCCAAGTCCCATTTTTGGGAGTGTGAGTGGTGACCTCACACTCCCCTCAAAGTGGGGTTGCGACAATGACTAAACCTTGCATTGTTTTTTTATATTTTCTCAATACTGTTGCATTTTCCATGCCCATTTCCACATTTTGTTTTCCTAGGTTCTTGTTGGGGTTCTATATAATGGCCATGGTGTTATCACTGTATCTTAGGTAAAACTTAAAACCAACTTAGTTGAGTTAATCCTAGGTAGTTTGTTAGGTGTAAAGTTGTTACTTGTTAAGTAAATTATGTTTACTTAGGACTTTAAATTTTTCCAATTCTTGGTTTTCGCAAATGCCAACCACATTGAACCTTTAAATGTACTTGGTGTTCATAACCAGAGGATTGTAAGCAAGGACTAACATTTTATTAACATTGTTTGATTTTATTTATGTAGCACAATGAACTAATTTTGCCTAATTGGGTTGTAGCACAATATTTTGATGCAATTTCCATCTTGAACAATAGTTCACATGGAAAAAATATTACAAATTTCTAACTTTGGGCCTTAATTATTTTTGCAACCCATAGGAGCTTAGTGATCTTAAACTAGCTTGATGTAAGAAAATGTTCTTACAACTAAAATTCCATATGAAGAATTTCATGATTGCTGAGTAGTTTGAGTTAATGAAGTTTTGTACAACATTGGGGTGGACAAGGTGTTGCAAGACTTGTAAGAAAGCATTGGATCCCCAAGTTATAGTTCCAAGGATATTGGTGTTTTTTTCCCTTCCTTATTTGAAATTAAAAGTTTGAAAACTCAATGAAATAGATTATTTTACCCTTGCATCTAAAATTTACAATTATGTTTATATTGAACTTTTCGTAGCTTTACAACTACAAATAAATTGGTTATATTTTGGTTGTAGGTTGTCATTAAGTGGACCCTAGTCTTGATTCTTCACACATTCTTGATCATGAAATTTGTTTTTAAAGGAGGGAAACCCTCAATGCCGGTGTGAATAAAAAGGCAATACGATTGAAATGTAGCTAAGAAGGGCCACATACGTGCAATGCTTGTATAGTAAGCAACTTTAGCTTATGTGTAAGTATGGTTGAAGGTAGTATTGATGTAGGTTCAAATTGTTCAAAGGACATTACTAGTGCATCCTGGCAAGACGGTGTGCAAGGATTAAACTACATCCCAAGTTCAAAAGGTGATGAAAACACAAACACTGGTGATGAAGAGGTTAAAATTCCGCTTGGGAGTTCAACAAATAAACCAGTGAAGAAACCCTATGTAAGAGGGGGTCCCAAGCCTTGGTGCAAAGGTAAGTTCATTTTTTTTTAATATCATTCTAGTGGCTTGTACATTCATCTTTCTATTTTTGGGGTTTAAATTACAGTTGTGGCAAACAATGTTGGTCAACTTTCCTTTTGATTTTATTCAATTTTTCTTGTTGAAACCTACCTTTGCACCAAATGGAAATAAAGACCAAGAGGTTGCAAACCACATGGATGGTTCCCAATGCCCACCCAACAATAAGCCATAATGGTTACAAGGTGGAGGGGAACAATGTTATTAAGAACCATTATATCAAAATGGGATAAGGGTATGGGGACAAAGTGTTCCACAACAAGTGCCATTGGGTTACCAATATATTTCTGGTGGACCGAATGGAAATTGTAATGTTGCTCCACAAACTAGTTTGGCAATGAATTTTACTTATAACCAATGGGGTGGACTAACTGGAGATGATAATATGATTCCAAAACAAAACTTTTATGGAAACTCTGGATAATTTAGGTCTAGGCCATCTCAATTCCATTATGGGGGGCCCCAAAGCACAACATACCATGTAATAGTTGGACCAAACTATGGTCCCAACTCTAGGGGGGTCCAAGTTTTGCTAGACCATTTCCACAACCTTATCAAATGTCAACTTCACCTTTAATATATGAAGGGGCACATTTGCCAACAATGGCACCTTCACATGTTCGTATGCCAAAACAGCGTATGCCAATAATGTTTGGCCTTCTTGCATTTATAGTTATTGGAAATGAAACCTCCACACAATTGCTAAAATCAAAAGCTTGAGCTCATAAACAAGTAGAAAAAAAACTTATGATTTTAAGGTGGATGAAGGATTGTTTAGAAGTATGAAACCTCATGAGCTAGAAGTGACTCCTAAAGGGATGATATATAGATGGGGCTTGTTAGGGGAAAAATGCATGGGATGACATCTTAAAGTCTATGGCACCCTCTGAACTTGATGTTTCTATTGTACATGTCAAAGACCAAAACCCCATTGACATGGTAACACTTCGAGTTCAAATGGACACACTTTTTGAAAATAAAAACAACCCCTTGCGCCAAAAGGGGTTTGAAGATGCTATTAGGCGATTTTTGAAAGGTCAGAGGTCTTGGTTCAAACATTTATTCATTCATAAAGCCCAATGAACTTGCCCCATGGGTATATAGAGCTAGATCAGTGGGATTGGTTTATGAAATACTAGACATATGAAAAAATAATCGTTAAAACCTCTCACATGTCAAATGCCTAAGGGAACTAGAAGAAGCTTTCAAAGTATGGGTGTGGTGGCAGAGTTGGCACAGAAGTTGCCTTAGTAAGCTACGCCCATTTTCCATATAAATACTTATCATTTCCATCTGTGTATTGTGATGGAATGGCTGATGGGTGTGTGTGATGTAGATAAAAGAAAGTCCAGGATTCCTTTTCTTATTAAAATTGCAACAACTGCAAGGCATGAATCTAAATAGATATTGACAAAGATAGTTAGGATTTCCTTAAAGCCTTCAAACCCAATTGATGTATATCTTGACATGTTCCATTTCTAATGAATTTAAACATCTTGAAGATTTGCTTCTAAAATCACTCATGTCATGGATTCATGACAAGATGCATACCTATAATCTGTGTAGGGTTTGAAGCATAAGTTTTTGTTAATTTTAGGAATGCATTTGTAGGTTTATATCCTATTGTTCTTTGTTTTCAAACACCCAATTTTATTTTATTTTTTGAAATTCAGTGTACTATAAGTAATGAGATTCTGTTTTCTTTAATGTAAGGTGGCAACACAACAACATTGTTTACACGAGTTGGAAAAATTGAATTCAAGCTACTTGATATTACTAACACAATTGCATAGGTGTCAGAGAATTGTAATGATAATGACAAGTTTATCCAATGTTGGAATACCACCATTCTTGAGTTTATGCGACAAGTGCAAATGATGGAATGGTGATAGAAAGTCTAGAGATCAAAGGACAAACTTTGGTAGATGAAACCAACTTGTTTCATATGATGGAGCAAAAATTATTGCACTTTTAGAAGGGTAATAATTTAGCCCAAGATTTTCATGTTAGCGATGCACTAGATGTTAGTTGTAGAGGTCAAATGAGTAGGGAGACACATATTGATGGCAAAACATGGGATTGGGAAATCAATAACATAAACATCTAGGAGCTTTTGATTCCAAAAGTTTTGCTAATCAAATGAGTGTCCGGTCAATGTGATAGTTTACATACATTATGATTACACTATTTCAAGCTTAAATGGTGCAATGATATTTACGTTGGCTAAGTTATATGTAGATGCTTGAAGTAGTCACCACTATACTAAGTAGTGAGTATGTGCATGGAAGAACTTTAATTGTGTTCATTTGAAGCTATTATATTGTCATGGCATTCTAAAAAAATTAATTTGCTAGAACTTCATGTGATTATATTGCAGGTGACTAATTTGGCCAAACATTGCCATGTTAGGTATGGTTTTATAATGCCTATAATAGATAGACAATCCCATATTTACTCACAAATGTTGAATTCTTTGCCATGTGGGTGATTACATCAAATTTTGGACAATTTGGGAATTATTCAAGTTAATTCTACAATGAAATAAGAAAGCAAGGGTTGTTTGCTTATGATGAAATACATTTTTTGTTGGTTGTGTGATTAGGTGATTGAAGTGGTCATTACACAACCAAAAGAAGTTCATGTGACCTTTCAAGCAATTCAAAGCTTAGTTCAACAAAAGGGTAATGATGTGATGATTTAGGTGGGTCAACATAAGCTCAAAGTGCCAAATTTGCTTAATCAATGGCATTCTATTCCAATTCCTTAGATTGACCAAATAGCTATTACATTGTAGTTATTTGAGTCAATTTTCAAAATTGTATATGTTGTGTTTACTTATGACACATGTGCATAAGGTTTGTTGACCCCGTTTTGATTCATTTAGGCAAATGAAACTAAAGTTGCTATAGTTTGCAAAAATTAGACCCCAAATAAAAGATTAGCCACCAACACTTTTAATGCATCAAACCATGTATTTTTTGGCCAACTTGAAACACCTTGAACCTTATTTTACCTTAGCTTTGTGTATAAATTGATTATTGGTGTAGTCAAAAACAACAATCTAAGTTGAATGTTTTTAGTGTACCCACAACCATTATCAAATGAATAGTGATCAAAATAATGTACCTTATTTAAACATGGTACATGATCATGATATGTTTGGTTTTATGTGGGTGGCAGAACAAGAAGTAGAAAAAGCCAACAAGGGTAGAACCCCCTAAGTTTAGGTCTCGAGGAGGTGTAGCAACAACATAGGAACTATGTTTGGAAACGTCAGTGCTATGTAATGTGAGTTCAATCTAGATATGAATTGCATTAGATTTATGATTGCTCAAAGAATCATATGTGTTATGTCAAACAATATACTTTTAGTAATATAATTTGTGTTACATTACCTTGTGATGTGCTTGTGCAATTCACCTTAAGTGAGATGGTCTTCTTGTCACATAAGTGTAAACCTGATGGAATGGGTACCCCTGCTACAAATGTAGTAAATTCTGGAGTTCCAGGGGATTTATTTCATGGGAGAAAAATTGCAAATGGCTTGTACAAGGTGGAGGTGTCTTGATTGATGCCTTTCCTTAATTATAAGGATGACCCACTACAACTATTGCTAAAACAAGTTCAAGGCCAATTCACATTCTGGGATAGTGCAATGATGTGGAAAACTAGTTAGGTACTTATCCTTTTCAAGTATTCTAGTTAATACTAGTGCCATGAACTTCATTGAACTTGTGTGGAAATGCCTCATAATGTAAAGTTCTTGAAGTCTTCAAGTTTGTTCACATCTCCTTGTTCCATTATTTTTTAATTTGATAACAATGTTTTTTCTACTTTAGCATAAGCATAGAAATGTAGTTTTGCAACTTGTTTAGTGGCAATATTTAACAACTTATGCAATTTTCTTTTAACGATTGTAGTTTCACTAGCACATATTTAATTAACTTGCAATTCGTGAAGTTGAATGCATAGTGGCACAAACAACTACACATGCAACTACTGAAGTTGCATTCACAACTAATTATGCAACTACCATAGTTGTTTTTACAACTACATCATATGCTACAAGACAAATTTTAATCATGCCACATGGCAATATTTTATTGCACTAAAGCAAAATTTAAGCTACATGAAAAATTATTTAATTATTTTATGGCAAATGATTAGTTGCCGCATGTTAATATTCTATTACATTAGTTTCATTTAATTCCATATAGTCAAATGGCATATTGCCATGTGGCGATATGTATTTCAAATTATATGATCATAATTTGATTTATCACCAATGATGATATGCCACATGTCCCTATTTTTATTACATTAGAAAATAATTTAAAATACATGACAATACATTTGATTATTTTTCAGCAAATGGTCGTCTACCACATGTCCAAATTATTTAAAATTTAAACAAATAGAACAGCTTAATATAATTTTAAATTGAATAAACCCTTGACTAGTAGGAATTTATTAATATAATTAATATTTTATTAGAATTATAAGTTGCCACATGGCTACATTCTATTCACCAATCGTTGAAGACATGGTGCAAATGAGTTATCTTATGGTAGTCATAGGTGTAGTTGCAACTTTATGCAACTACTAGTGCAACTACCATACCACATTATGTCTATTACGCCTACATGTTTTATGGCACTTGTCTAAGGCGACTATAGTCAAAACAAGTTGCAAGTGTCCATTACGACTAAAATGGAGTCATAAATTTAATGGTCAATTTCCAAATTTCTTCTAGTGAGAAAATGTTTACCTTGTTATGTTTAAACAAGTAAAAAAAATCAATTTTTATGGCATGAATGTTTAAGTCACCTAGAAGTGAAGAATGTAATTTGCTTCTATATGAAAAAAACCTTGTAGAGGGTTTTAACATTGATTACAAAGATGAATTCACCTTCTTTGAAGGCTATGTGTAAGGGAAGCAACACAGGGAAGCATTTCTACATGAAGGAGTGTCATGTACAAACAAATTACTCAAACTCATTCATAGGAACATTTGGGGACCATCCAAGACATCGTCTTTTGGTGGAACGAGATACTTCGTGTCCTTCATGGATGACTTTTCTCAAAAAAATTTCATCCTAAAGAACAAAGTAAAATACCTTTCAAAGTTCAAGGAATTTAAGGCATTTGTTGAAAAACAAATAGGAGAGGATTAAAGCCTTGAAGATCAACAATGGAGGAGAATTCAAATCAAGAGAATTCCAAAAAAATTAAACTCTCTCAACATTCATTACCAACTTTTACATCAGATATGTTAGAGCAAAACAAAGTGGCATACTAGTTGAATCATACAATTGTGGAGGTTGCACAATACATACCAGAACCTAGGTTCAAAGTATTGGGCATAAGTTATCATTATTGCAACCTACCTCGAAGCATGATCCCCACACATAACAATATAAGGAACGAACTCGAATAGCTTTGGAATGGGAGAAAACCAATAGTAAAACATTTGTGGGTGTTCAATTGCGATGCTTACGTCCATAAACCTACACCGACAAGGACAAAAATAAATTCAAAAACCATCAAAAATGTTTTGTGGGATATGACTTTAACACGAAGGTGTATAAATTGATAAACAAGAAGACATTAAAGCTAATCATTAGCCATGATGTAGTGTTCAATGTAAACCATTTTGGAAGCATGAATTTAAATGAAGTCAATTTGGAAAAATACGTGTTTGAAGAAAACCCAAAATAAATTATTATGTTTAAGGATGGATTTTGTCATGACCTTAGGCTTGGGCTCACAACCATGGTAAAGGCATGGAAAGGTGTGGGCCGCAAATTCAACCCAATAGTCACATTTGCATTCCCGGGAGTGTGAGGGAATGAACCCACACACTCCCAAATGGACTCCCACTTTGGGAGTTAGAATCCCTATGGAGTTCCAAATCTTCAAAAAGGTATTTCAGGGGTCAAAACTCATTGGATTAAAAAGTTTTTTATACCATTGGAAGTTCTTGAAACCTAGATATCTAAAATGGGTTCACATGACCCTTTTGAATATTTAAAACACAAGTTATGGCCAAAAGAAAGGCTACGAGTCAAAGTGCCAATTTGACTTCCAACCACTAAAAGTCAGGAATCTCTCTGAAATACATGTGTGTAGGTGGTGTGCAACATATTATTGAAAAGCTCTCAACAAGGGATACAACTTTGCTTTAAACTTCACTTCAATAAAAAATCTATACAAAAATTATGGCCTTCCAAAGTTTTAGGAGTCCTAATTTTGGGAGTTTCGAAATTCCCAACTTGGGAGTCCTGTAACCCCCGTCGCTAATCATAGAGAATATTATAAGGGGGAAGGTGGTGGCTTTTCCCAATTCCAGGCTATGGTGAGTCTTGTGAGTCTGTGTATGCCCATGCCTTGTCCGTGCACCAAAAATGCTTCAACTATGCACTAACCAACTTGTTGTTTGGTTTGTGCAAGTCTGTGTGAATAGTTGATGCATTTTTCATTCTTCCTAGTCCCCATCCTGGAGCTCTAACATGCCCCTTTTACTCCCAAAATGTTGCGAGTTAGGGAACATACCTTGATTCTTTCTTTTGTTATTTCATTTTCGGATTCGCATTTGAGTGTTTCAAGGAGTTTAGGGGCACGTTAGATTTGATGGAGATGAATATGACAACAATGAAAAAATGTTCCTAATAGTCAACCACATTTTGAAGCACGCAACAAACAAATGACTATGCCAAACATTAACTTTTTGTGGACCTACCAATATATGCACCACCAAGTTAGGTCGTCACCATTCCTAACATTCCAATAAAAAGATCTTCTAAGATGGAAAGAGCTCCATTAACATTCCTTAATTTCATTTTTGTTGTAGCAATTGATGAACTAATAGCATGGCAGTAGGTTCTTCAAAGGGATAATGTAAACAAATGGAAGGAAGCTACATATGAAGAATACCAAACAGTCATGAAGAATGAGACCTGGGAACTTATAAAATTGTTAAGAAGAAGGATTACCATAAGTAATAAATGGGTGTTTCAGGTTAATAGAAAAACGAATAGTGAGGTTGATCGATACCATGCAAGATTGGTTGCCAAGGGGTTTTCTCAAACCAAAGGCATAAATTTCCATAAGGCTTTTGCTATAGTAGGAAAACTCCCTTCTATCAAAATAATGTTGGGTGTAGTCACACAAGTAGAAGCCACAACAAAAGTAATGTTTGATTAGTTTTTCACATTTAAAAATGGTGATTTAATTTGGTGTTGAAAGTATAAGGTTTTTTTATATTGAAAGGTTCCTAATATATCATTGAAACATTTGAATTAATTTGAAAAATATCCAATGATTAAAAAGTTTTCAAAACATCCATTAAACACAAAATGGACTTGTAAATGAGTTTCAATTTTTTTGAAAATGACATATTTCTTGAAATCTTTTACATACATCTTGACATAAAGGTATATAGAAAAATTTCAAATTTTTTATAGATTTTTTAAAGGATTTTTCTGAGCATATTTCAAAAAATATTCTTCCAAAAGTAGTTTTATAAGCAAGCGGATGTGGGTTGTGTTATCTTGTTGGCACCCTATTAGCTTTGGCACTTGCATTGAACCTTGAAATTCACTAAATGAACTTCAAGAGTGCATTTTTGAATGGAGAGTTAGAGGAAGTCATATACATGGTGTAGTTCGAAAGCTACGAAGACAAGGAACATAAAGATTATGTTTCCAAACTCAAGAAAACCATCTATGGCTTGAAGCAAGCCCAAAAGGTTTGTAATGAAAGGATAGATATTGTCCTTTTACGTCTTGGTTTCTAGAAATGTCAAATTGACCATATCATTTGTAAATTGAAAAATCAATAGTCATTTGATGTTTTCTTGGCTTTTTATGTGGATGACTTATTTATTTTCAACAAGGAGATAAAAGAGATCAAGAGGGAATGAAAAATTCTTGTTTCAAGAATTTGAAATGAAAAATTTAAAAGAACTCACATATTTTTTTGGAATCTAAGTAATGAAAGATCATAACAAAGGAACCATTAGCCTTGGTTAGCCTAAATATATAAGAGAAATCTTGAAATCCTTTGACATGGATAATTGCAAGCCTATAGTTACACTTCTAAAAGCCAATAGCAAGCTTTATAAGCCTTTTACAACATAGACACCATAAGTAATTGACACAATGAAAGGGGTACCATATTACAGAGAACTTGTTGATAGCCTTATGTATGCCATGGTTGCCACTAGGTTAGACCTTTCCAATGTAGTGAACGTCATTAATTAGTTTATGTAAGATCCCTCATTAGAACATTGGGTGGCAACCAAAAGGGTTCTAAGATATTTGCAAGGTGTTCAAGGTTTGTGGTTATAATATTCAAGAGTGCCTAGTGACAAAATGATTTTGATAAGTTTTTTAGATTTAAATTGGGGAGGCAACATTGAAACTAGAAGGTCCACTATAGGTTTTACATTCCTATTAGCAAATGGAGTTGTGAGTTGGATGAGAAAAAGAAAGCTCATGGTGGCATGCTCATCAATGGAGGCAAAATATATGGTAGCTCTTTCTGTTACCAAATAAACAATATATTTAAAGAGTCTATTGCACAAGTTAGCTTTCGCTCCTTGAGTCACCACAAAGATTTTGACAAAAAACCAAGGAAACATTACACATATGAAGAACCTTATCCACCACAAGAGTACAAAACATATTGATATCCAACACAATTATGTCAAGGAGATGGTGATTGCCAATGAGGTAGCTTTTGAGTATTGCCTTATGTTAGACATGGCAGCTGATGTTTTAACCAAGCTAGTACCTAGACCAAAACACTCAAAATGCACAAAATTATTAAGCCTCAAGAAGCTTGACCAAGTAGGAATGTGACTAGGAAGTGGTCAAGCTAGTTTAACAAAGCCTTTAATATACTCATATGATGTTAATGGATAGAGATTAATATGGATAGATGGGTGAAAATTCTTTAAGGTGTATCACATAGGATGAAAAGGGCTTAGTCCTTACTATAGTCCTTTTTTACCTTATATTTTGATCCCCATAAAAAATAATGAGTCAAAGTTGTCAAAATTTTTAGAAGGACTATATTTTAAACAATTACAATTATAAATTTCATCATAATCATCCATAAATGTGTTTTTACATCGTAAAAATGAACCAAGTGAAAAAGATAGAACAAAGGTGACACCATGACAAGATTTTGGTACACCTTAAGAAATTTGGACCCAGATAACTAATAGCAACAATATTGGCAAATGCACATGAACATTTAATGAAGGCCTTCATATTTTGGAGGAACATGGCACCTAAATGCATCTAAGTTCTTTTTGTTATTTAGAACATGCAACTTTTAGATTATTTAGTATACAAGCGACGCATAGATCACCCCTTTGCTTAGTAATCTTCATCCCCAAACCTCTATTTAACAGTTGATTTGTTCTTGCTTATGTGCCCCTTTTCAATCATTGTTTTCAATACCTAATCCTTGATCAATCCTTGAGCATTGTTATCATTGTCTATTGTACCAACCTTCTCTTTTGTCTAGGTAAGGGATTTTCAAGTCTCACCATTAGGATCATCTCATATGTAACAAAAATAGTTTTTTGGGGATTTTGAGTCCACCCATGTGATAGTTCTATGGGATTTTAGTACCCATTTCATGGTTTGGAATTTTGAGTACCCATTTGGTGGTTTTGTATTTGAACCCACTTGGTTAATGGGTGTATTATGTGAGAGTAAATCTTGTATTTGTGTTTGCACATGTACCAATTTGTTTGGTGTACATGTCAGTTGATTGTGTAGTTAATTTTGTACTTGCAATCCTTTCCAATTTAAGTCTTTTAATCAATGTTTTTCTTTTTGTTTTTTCAAATTATGATTTAGCTGAAGTGGCATTCATCCATAAGACATTTGAGCCAAATCTGGCTCCGAAAACTAGGAAAATATAAATATTTTAAAGCATCCTTCTATAATGTTTGCTACCTACTGGAACTTAACACAAAAATTTGGCAATTTTTTTTATTAATTTGGAAATTTCACAACTAGAACACCCAAAAACACTTATTTTTGGCTCTTTCTTAGATTATTGTTAGCTGACAAGATTTTGTCCAAAGCTTGAATACAAGGGAATTAGGAATGTTTAGAAAAATTATACCCACATAGGATTTGGAATCTTAACTATCATCATTTACTAGTTGTTTTGAGGTTTTGTGTTGATATCAAACTAATATCATACAAACACCATTTACTAATAACAAGATCAGTTTTGGCAGTTTGGATGCATGGCCACCTTGCGATTGGTTGTGTGTAACAATATAATAAATATTGCCCACATTGTCAATGTTTTGAGTCATAAAGGTGTCTTTTAATATAATCTTATTAGAGGCCTTATCTGTTAAATCATAGCTCTTGCAAATCATGTTTATTGAATCGTGTTGGCACACAAGTAAAAATGTAGTCTTTACTACAATTTTAATTTAGTTCATACATTAGAGCTTACTAGTAAAGTTAATGGTCAACCTCTCTCTTTGTGGGATGCAACTTGTGCATAAGGTTCTACCTGTTTTGATAATGTATCTGATGTGTATTATTCCTACACAAAGCATTGATTAATTGTTTTTGGAGGAAAATAAGATTCAAGTACTATGAAAGTTTTGTCAACACATAAATCAACTTTCATTTTAATAGTATGTCCATTAATAAGAAACAATCATTGCAAATAAGCAAGTGAAACCAAAACATGAACATCCTTAGGATCCATCCCACTCTTAAGGAGTATGTGTATAAACATTACTCTTTCCCTATGAAGGATATTCCTTAATATAAGGTGGCCTCCAAATATTCTAGAGTAAAGCATAAGGTAAAGCCCCACAATGTGGTAATTCCTAAAATAAAGGGCCTATGAGGAGATGATATTTGAGTTTTGCCCAACATTTTGGGAATATGCCTAGCAATCGGCCTCACCTATTGTACAAGACAAGGCAAACATTATGATGAACGTAAACATATGTGAATGGGGAGGCATAGGAGGGGGTGGGTTCCTACACCAACCCCTTAAGGTAGGATATTCATGTATATAAGATGCCCTCCAAATAATTTAAGAAATTTTGAGAAGTGCTTTATGAGAATACACATCAAATTGAAGGTGATAGAAATTATTGTTAGAAACGCACATGAGAAGGGTCGACCTTTTAGACCTTTCAGAAATTTTCCCTTCTGTTGGTTAGGCCAAACTAGCCCTGAAATAAGCCCCAATAACTTGGCAACCTAACTCCCTCAAACTTAGGCAGCTGCCAAGACCCATTGTCTACAACATGACCATTCTGCAAAATTGACACATTAACCATAATGCAAATCCACATGAAAACCATTGTGTAATGGACGTCTCTCAACTACAGATCATCATGCATGTTTGGAACTTTGGGCTAGCACTACCAGGTTCACCCAAATTCCTTACAGGCACCTCACCGGGCACAATGGCCTGTACGGATTGACATCATAATATGAAAACCCAAAATTACTGGTTTGAAAGTGAATTTTTATTTTATTTTATTTTATTTTTGGTGGTGGTGGTGTGTGTGTGTGCGCGGAAGCACAACGGCAGATCCAACCAACAAGCTCTTGGCAGCAGTGTTGGGCAGTTCTTTGAAGTTTTAAAGAATCATCAGTATGGTTCTTTAATATTTCAGAATCAAAGAGTCGGCAGTTCCAGTTCTTGAAAAATATTCAGAATCAAAGAATTGTCCATTCCAGTTGTTTCAAAAAAACCTCAAAGAATGGATGGTCTTCATGAAAGAACCGGCAAAGAACTGATGATTCTTTGGCCAGTTCTTTGACTGTTTAAACAATTTGAGAACCACTATTATACACCAAAACTGTTTATTTGAAAATTTTGAGAACTGGTAGGTAAGTGGATATATACATGGGTTGATAACCGATGGGCATCTGTCCCTCATCCTAAGAACTGCCCAACACTGGTTGGCACCCCCTGCTGGTTTAAAGCTTGGCAAGTAGGTGATGTGCAGAGCCAATATATATAAACTGCTTTGTTGATCTTTGCAAATTAAGTTCGAATTCAGAGTTGCTTGATGTGCCCCTGAAATTTACAGTTTCCAGAGTTACATACTTTATTATGAATTAATGAACGTCGGTTCAATACCCTTCATTATAATTTAGCTTGATGCGCAAGCTCTCGCCCATTCCACACCAGAATGGATCTGTGTCATACGCGATTCTGACCAAGAGACTAGAATTCT
>Ga0116231_10006691_pt1 | contig 21742 bp, 23 predicted proteins | sample S1TSphgellanicum_2_FD_89695 | JGI IMG/M metagenome (GOLD analysis project Ga0116231, IMG submission 89695) | Host-associated microbial communities from peat moss isolated from Minnesota, USA - S1T2_Fd - Sphagnum magellanicum MG | ecosystem: Host-associated > Plants > Peat moss > Unclassified...
CTCCCGACCACTAAAAGTCGGGAATCGACCCGAAATACTTGGCTGCAGAGGACGTGCGACATACCGTTGGAAAGGTCTCGACGAGACCTACAACTTTGCTTCAGATCGCATCGCAATTCGAGGTCTGCTCGCAAAGTTATGGGGCTCCAAAGTCCCGGGAGTCTCATGTGGCGCGATTTCGGGACTCCCTTTCGGGAGTCCCGGGAAAAATAGCCATTTGGATGTGGGCTCCGTGGAGAGCTGCAGAGTATACTAAAAGGGGGAAGTGGTTGGCTTCCCTAAGGGGGGGAAGATGTTGGCTTCCCCACCAAAGGAATGAGATGGTGGCTTACTCCCGAGCCCGGAGAGTGTGTGTGTTCAAAGTGAGTCCGAGTTCACCCGTGGCTTGTCCTAACACCAAAAAGGTTCCATGATGAGTTTTAAAGGGGAAGGCGATGGTTTCCCCAAGGTCCGGGCCGTGGCTCTTCCTAGCACCAAAGGTGCTCCAACTTTGGACTAACCACTTGGAGGGTTATCACTTATCAATTCCCTCATTATTTAAGCCTTGGGCTTATTACAATGTATTTTGAACTTTTGATCAATCTAATTTACAATACCTAATTTTGAGCGCTTTACAAATCATATAATAACATTTAAGGTCATGGAAATGTTCATCTCAATATGCATTGAACATGTCACCAAGTTCCAACCCACTTCTCAAGCTTCATATAAGTGACATTAAATTATTATTTTTGCTTGTTGTTAATATTACAAGTTGGAACCTTTGCATTATAAAAGTCTTATGTTCTTCATGCTTGCACAAAGACAATTAGCAAGCTCTAGCTATTCTTTGGAGATGTAAAAAAAATTGTTTGAACTTTATATTCGACCATTGTAGACCTTGCCATTAGATAATAAAAGTTCTTCGAATGACATCACATTTGCACCATTAAGATACTTTAGTTGGCCAATGCAAAAAAAAAAAAAAAAAACATGACTATAATTTTGGATTAACATGCTTTCTTATGGTCTTTTTGTGTACATCTATTTGACATTAAAATAATGAAAATTTCAAGAAAAATAATTTTACCATGGGATAAGTAGCAATATTGAAAATCAAACTTGAAAAGTTAACAATTTTTGAAAACATGGCATGAGTAACTTTGGATTGAGGAGGGAGAAACTTATGGAAAAGATTCTTAAAAGATACTAGTAATAAACAAATGGTGATAACTATTAATGTTTGTTGGTTATAAAGAGAACACTTGAATATCAACTTGGTTATCAATAAGGTTATATATGGTTTACATGTATGTTATTGATGGTTTCTAAATATGGGGTAATGAACTTTCTCATCTTGTAGATAGAATCCAAAGATCCAACAAGACCCATATAGGTTGATTCTTGAATTGTTAATATAATAACCTACTTAGATGCTTGAAAATTTCATGCAAGTGACAAATAGGTTATCAACCCTTCAAACCCCAAGTTTTAATAACCTTGTAGGTTTTAATGTTGTTTGTTTTATTTCATTTTGGATTTGAAGACCCTTTAAGTTTTTAATTGTTTGATTTTTATAGGAGCCCAAATGATATGTCAAGTTTTTATCTATCAAAGTTCTACAATCTTCTACTTGAAGTACATAAGCAACAACATTACTCAACCTATTGCACAGGGAATTGACATGGTCCTATGCCTTGTTCTTTATAACACACACACACACATCACATTGAATCCATTCCATGGTAACATGTTAGAAGTGACAATCCATTTGTTAGGAATTGAATGATATTTTAATTGTTATTGATAATTAATATACAAACAAGCATTTACAACATATGAAATTTGAACCAAAGTCACATTCGCAAATGTAATTAAAACTTCAAACTTGCAGTAACCTTCATTTTTTTATCATAACATGGACATGGCCTACATCTTGAAAGTAGCTAGTAATCCTTATTAGCTAATCATTAATTACATTTACTAATCAATTAGCAAATTAACAACCTTTTAGATTCTAAATTATGTTTGAATCTCTAGATTCCAAACAACATGTATTTTTCATCTTAGGCATTTGTCAACATGATCAATAACATTTTGTCTCAAGGAATGCATTTACACCAAGTAGATTGCCTTTTAGACTTCATCTAAATGTTTCTCCCACATAATAATCATCAATGTATTTCCTCCATTCAAAACATCAAGTAGTATTTCTTTGAATGTTTGCATCTCCTCCTCCCCTACATTCAACAACATGACACTTGAATCCTCCCACATTGGCACCCCACTTGTTATTGTGCTTTATTATAACAATATTTTCTTCACAATGCCTGCACTTCATTTCAATTATACAAGCAACAAGAATAATGGGTTAAAAGTCATGGTCCTTTAAAATCCATGGGTTAATCGTGTATAAATCCATTTGAATACTAAATAAGAGTTAGGATCATAAAACATATGCTACCTTAAGCTAATTAAGTATTTAGATTGTCAATCATTGACACTTGAATTGCAATTCCAATGACGTAGAAATTAGTTTATATGGGGTTATTTGCAAAAAGTTTCTTATGTCACTTCTACATGACCATTTCAATTGTATGGTCGTCCCTAGACCATTCCAAAGACAATTCAAAAATAACTACCTCGTTTTCAAGCTTAACTACTTCATAACTATTTCATAACTTCTTTCTTTTATAATTCCTTTTCCTATTAACTTTCATAATAACTATCTCTCACCTTTCTTAGTAACTACCTCCATTTTATAACTATGTCACTCCTTTTTCCCATCCACCAACATGGATATTAATTAAAAAATTAACATGTGTCTTTTCATGTCCATGAAATGTATATTAATTTAAATGAAATTTGATATTGATATAAATATATGAAAAATAAGAAAAAATAAAAATAGTTGATCATCATTGGTAATGCATAACAACACGAAGCTCAAGTATTTACATCGTCAATCATTGACACTTGAGTTGCATTTAAAAATTTTACAAGAAGAGATGAAAAAAAATGGAATTCATTATACAATTAAAATTATATGGAGTTAAATATATAGAACTTTAATTGTATAAAGAAATCAATAACGTCAACCTTTATCGTCTTTTGCCACCCATCAATCCTAAGCAACCTTTAACATATTTCATTCTACATATTTGAGTTCACTCTTGAGCCAATAAAGGATTGTTCACACTTGTTTCACACTTTGGCCAATAAAAAATGATCCATTTCAACCAATCAATGCATCTTCATCATATTAACCCTTTTGTTTGCCCTTTCATATCCCAAACCCTAACACTTGGGCCAATCACACTTTGGCAAGTTCACACTTGGGGCAAATAAAAGGTTTCGTTCACAAAATTCCCTTCACACTTTGGCCAATAACACCGTGCTATTTCAACCAATCAATTGCCTCTTCATCATAGTGGCCCTTTTGTTTCTCCTTTCTTATCACATGGGGAAATGCAAGGAGAATTTTCCATTGACCATCCTAAACCCTAAACCCTAAACCTTTTTCACATGGTTGAAAATTTCAACATTTTTACAAGTAATAGAAATAGTGTGGATAGCTACAAAGGTACTGCAATATTGTTCTTCTGGGCTTGCGCATTGTGCACCTCTGAAACTCCAAGGAAAGAATGAACAAAGGAGCAAACACAAAGAATGGACAATAGCTCACCGAATGTGCTGTGCGGTGGAACAAGCAGTCCAACCAATAAGGGAACTGTCCTTGATCCATGCATTACACTTTCCCATATACTATCATAACTGGATAACATAATAATACTCACATTATGAAGCCAGTTTTGCATTCCACTCTTTCCAACATGGGTTTAAGGTTAAGGTATGAAGTCTCTCTGCGCAGAAGAAAGAAACCCGTTACAAAACCTTTGGAGTTTTGTTCAACAATGCTGTTGGATGCACCACTGATTGAGAGCTCCCCAATACTTGTGACACATTCTGGAGGCTCATGATCACTGGATGATGCCGGCCCTCATGAGCTGATCCAGCAGCACCAGTTGTAACTGCACCTTTCTCACAAAAATCTCCATCAAACTGTGACATAAACAAATTGCACAATTTAATGGAGAATGTCTTGTTAACGTACACTTTTGGTATTCTGATCTGTAGTCAAGTCAGGCTTAAAACTACAGAAGCAATCGTGAAATTTGCAGCATACAGCAAAGTTTTAGATGTTTTTGTCTCAACTCTTGATTGACACATCAAAGCATGTATACGTAGCAAGCAACTATGGAAACTAGGGCAGCAGCAATCTGCATGTCCAATTTGGAGCACTGCATCTTTGCCATGGATTCTTAGAGTTGAAGCAGCATGTGGAGCATGCATGCAATTTCTTTTCGGTGCCATACGCATTCTTACAATCAAGCTGATGTTGCATCACTTACTAAGGATATGGTGAGCACAGCAGCAACAATTTCTTCCCTGGACTCCATATATCGACTCCATACATTCTCCTTCATACTCGAAACAAGAATTCTGTGGCAGAAATCTTCTCTTTGATTAGGTCAAACTTTCAGAGCTTCAACGCTCAATCTGTTGAAGTGCAAAATCTTGTGTGAACTGTAGTTGGGAAATCAGGGAAACCATTACTGGCAGAAAGACAAACATCAATTGTGAAGGACCAGACCAGATTTTGTGTGGGCGGCTGGATAGCTCATTTGTGGGTGGCTTAAGCTTCTGCTGTCTGAGAACTAAAAATTCTTCAGTTTACCAAACATGCTTCTCTCAGGAATCTGACAATTGCTGGAAAATGAAAGTCTCTAGTTGCACCTGATTCAAACTGTAGTTTCATCAAATCTTTCCCATCTCAAACTCATCTTTCTGCCATTTGTGCCAGCACCTTGTTATCCAAATGTCTGGATCATCTGCAGTGTTGTCAGCATAGCAAGAACACCAGAAAATTGGCATAGAGGATCATGTGTCACCATTTTGTACTTAACATCTCCACATTGAAACCAAAGCATACAGGCCTACTAAAACCATTAGACGAAGCAATCTCTGCAATGGAGCATTCAATGTCCATCAGCTTCTCAAGTTCCCCTTGAGACAATTGTGATGATGATGAGCTTGCCACAATTTCAACAGGATGGGAAGAGAGATGGAATAGAGCCAAGCTGCCCCTGCGTGCACCAGATTCCTGCAAAACAACAAATTCTTCCCAGTTCTAGTTTGTTATTGCAGTTTGTGTAGATTGACCTGCATCAATTTCTTCTGTGAAAATCTACAGAAACCAGTCTCCAGCAAATGTGGGAAGAAGTGGAACACCACCACATCAGTAGCAACAACATCCAGACTATGAAGATGTGCCAAATAAGACTTTATGGCCCTTAGACAATTTGTGGCAGGATAATTCACATCATAGCAATCTGCAATCCTTCCTCATCCTTCGATCTGCATTGCTGAGCATAGTTACATCATGTCCAGTATCTGTTTTTGGTAAGTAATCTCCTTTTTAGGACGAGAAACCTATGATTATAATAACAAGGTTTAACAAAATCGGCGTCAAATGAGTGTTGCTTTGAAAGGCTTACATGTGCACAGAAGAGGGTTTGCAGCTGTTGAGGATTTTGATGAAGAATCATCTTCAATAGTGAAAACACAATGCACTCTCGACCCCAAAAGGAAGATGAAGCTGTGGTTGACTGGCCAAGAAGACTGCAGTATTCATTTAGGGGTAGATGATGACAAAACAGATTGACAGGCAAATGGTAGGGTCACAAGACTGGTGGTACTTTCTGCAGGTTCTCTGTAGACAAACAGACTGAAGCAAATAGGGAAGACTCAAGTAGCAATTGAATCTTAAGCAATATAAGAAGAAAGCAATTGCTCAAGATCAATCAAATCAAATCAAATCAAGATGCAAAAAGAAGGAGAAGAAGAAAACAAGATGTTCATAAGAATCAAGTATCTCTTACAAGACACCATGACCATCATAGCAAACTCCAGGAGGAACACAAGACCATCCACCTCGTCTACAGCAGAAATGGAAAACAGAGTCACACTAATGGAGCATGGCATGAACCATCATTGCGATACTCTCTTCTTGCAGGTTCATTGACCAGCAACAGCAAAGTATGTGTGATTGGTTACCACACGACTCCTGCTGACTTCACCAGCTCCCAGCATGGTTAGTGGTTCCCCCAGAGCATGAGAAAGTCATCAAGATCCAAGCAAAGACAAAACTCATGTTGAAACAATCAGATATGTTTAAAACAAAAAAAGACACAGCAGTTGCATGTGACAGAATTGTAAAGAATGTGAACCCCAGTAAAGGGGTTAATTTTACATTGTCAGCAAGTCCAGAGCATCCATCTGACAGTAAGCTGAACTGTTCCTCAAGAAACAATGGCTGAAAAATGTAAGCGTTTCAAGAGCCAATTCATGTGTACTCTATCCATGTTTTACAATGCTAGACTTTCTGGGTAATAACTTCAGAGGACTCCCATGATAATCATGGAAGTGGGACTTGTATCTTCATACTTCTTGTGCAGAACTAAACGCATCAACTACCACATCATTTCCTGAGGATGCCACACTTGCGTCATTTAGCCCTAGGGTGGAGGTTTCAGGGAGGCTGGTATCTAACGTGACAGGGACTTCAACACGTGCTGCTTCCAATGCCTTGGCTGCAACTTCTCCAGGGGTTGGATGATCAAACTTACACACTGGCCCAAACTTGCAAGTGCCTGTTTTCATATAGTATGCACATGGTGTCTCACTCTGTACAACACCCAAGCATCTTCATCATCTTCAAAATATTTACAGGCAAGTGCAAGTTTATGAGAATCTGAGGAGCCCTATCTGCTTCAACACAGGCCATCCGGGTAGATATATGACCTGAATAAGACAAGCTGTAAAAACTGACAATGAGCTTAATTTATCCATCCACCTTTGTGTCTTACTGCACAACCTAATCTTCTTCAAATGACCCTTATGAGCAAGGTCTAAGGAAGTGAAGAGCATGTACCTTATGGTACAGAGAATTAGTTACCAAACAATAAATGAATAATATGCTTTACCTCTCTTCGAGGAAGACCAGCAAGAGTAAGCTTCACAGAAGCCGCAGCAGCAATTGAACTTGGCCTTGAGACAACAGAGGGGACACGGTTGGGAGGGTGATTGAATCTGCATGTAGGTCCAAAGCTACACTCACCTGTCTTCAAGAAAAACTGTTCATGCACATACCACACTTTATCAGCAAATGCTCAATGACCAGAAATCTAAACTTCTGCACAGACCAGTGCTCATCAAAATACAAACTTTCAGATGTCCAAAGGCAGAAGTTCTGTCAAAGATCACTGAACCATGGGAAAGCTGAAATAGACTATTATATAAAAGAGGCCTTTGAGACTTCAACAATGCTCCCTATCTATGGACACATCTCTCACAATTTTTCCTCATTGATGCAAGCAGGTCCTTCAACATCCTAATCATAAAAAGCCAAGAAAAATGACATACACTGCAGTCAGCCTCACCAGGCCGTTGGGGATAAGAGCCAACTACAGATATTCCAGAAGGATAAGCACATTCTTGTCCCTGCATGTGACAACATCCACACACATCAAATGCCCTGTTTTGCATTACCTTTGTATCTGGTTCCCACTAAGCATCATCAACTCAAAAAAGTTGCTGTCAAAGGAGCAGTCCAAAATTAACACAAGAGCATTACAGTCAAATGAAACAACAAACTTTATTGACAAAAAAACCATTTCCGTTTCAGAGATAAACACAACAAAGTTCCACTCAAGGGTGACTCCAATCCATAACCCCTAGGACTAAACAAAAATAAAATCTGAATCCACAGGTGCAAATAGTTCATTTTGCTCACTGTCTGATAGTGTATAGGAGCTGGTGTATATGGAGGTTGAGATTGTGAAGCACCCATAGGAAAAAGAGGAACTCCAGCCCTAGAACCTGCTGATGCAGAAGACAAAAAACTCAAAACAAATGAGCTGAAGAATTCATGAATGGAGCTTGCTTTTGAAACAACCAACATTGCATGTTACAAATTATGACCACAACTGGAATGATGACCTTGCCTGCCAAATTTGCTTCAGGATGATTGAAGCGGCATGAAGCTCCATATTTACAGCTGATTCACCCATCCTCCCTTCTGTCCAGGTCAGCTCAGAATTACCTCAACATCCAGTCAATGAGTCTGGGGGTACAATTGGTCTCAAATGCCTGTTTCTGACAGTAGGGTACATACACACCAGTAAGCACCACTGAACAACAAGATCATGCTTGATGACAACAACTGTCAGATGCTACTGCACAAGTAAGCCATAGATGGGGGACTGAGAGACATGATGATGCAGATCAATCATTAATGCATGCACAACCTAGTCACATGAAGCTAAAGTAGTGGTAAATTTACCTTCCTGTCTTGACATAGTACACACAATCGATTTCACTCTGCACATCACAATTTAACCTTAAGGATCCAGCCCTCTCCATGGTATCAAACATTTGCTTCAGAAAGTACCATCTTCAGACTCTTCTGCCAAGAACTGCCAGAAAATTGGTGGAACTCAAAGACCAACCCTTAGTTTGAGGTGTAAAGTATAGAGGTGATTCATGTTTCAGGTACAGGGCACCTACAGGTCTAATAGGTAAACCCTTGGAATTGAAAGCAGCCGCTTTGACAGGGGTGACAGCTTGCTGTGTCTGATCATTGTGACTGCCTGATTCAGGCCTTTCCTTGGGATGATCAAACCGGCACTTGATCCCATACTTGCATTCTCCAGTTTTCATGTAATACTGCAATAACAACACAAATATATTAGCTCCTCCAATGAAATTAGCCTAGTGTGATATCTTGGACAGAAAGCAATTGAAAAAGGTGCTGAAGCTTCAGATACTCACTGCACACACAGTCTCCCCTGGCCGCTGAGGCAGAGTAGCTGGGTCTGTAGGAGTCACAGAAGCAGTCACCTGTGTGTCCACATCCACTAACATTGCTTTAGAGATGTTGTGATCATTTCCAAATCGCACAATCTTGCCTGAGAGGCTTTGCAGCCCTGTACATGAGACAGAGATCCTTCCAACTTCTAAAAGGCACTGCAATCAATATTCTGGCATGTTCTTGTAGCAAAAGTGTTCAGACTGCTGACAGACCTCCTTCCAGTTTGCAATGCCCCCAACAGGCACCCAGGTTGGGTGATCAAAGCGACAAGAAGTGCCAAAGCTACAATTTCGTGTGGTCATATAATAAGCGCACATCTTCTCCCCTGGTCTCTGTGGAAATGGCCCAACCACCACCCCCCCACTGTCTGGTCGCACTCTCTTAGTATAATCTGGAGCACCCCAGGCTATATACACCAACCAACATCCACAGTCACATGGTAACAACACACAAGCAGACAAATAACAGACAAAAACAAGGATAATAATATAAGGACATATAGTTTACACACAAGAATTTGCCAACACAAGCAGAGAATGGAATACAAGGAGACCAATATTCAAACATTTTTTATGAGGATACCGTAGTAGTGCAGTGCAGAGTACCGATGGTAGGGGAATAGGAATCGCACAAGACAGCATATATACGTAGTAGCCATCCAGTATTGTATACATTTGCACCCCGCAGCCAACACCATTGGTCAGATTCTCATCCAACCAAGCTCTTCAAAGTGGTGTGCACAACAACATTGCTATAATAGCCCTCATTGAGGTTGTGGGTACAACTGATCTTCTCCTCAAAAAAAATTTACACATAAAAGGACTGAAATCACACAGAATTCACCAGTCAAGGCACACATGTAATGTACATACATGGTGGGAGGGGAGAGGGATGACAACACACTCTAGCAAGAGAGCAATCAGCATTCATTAAAGTAAATCAGTCTGCTTCCTTCCTCCTCCACATGCAGCATGACACAACTATCTCAGTGAGAAGCATATGCTGTGCACCATTGTAAGCTCAACATCCGGTTGGGAGACAAAGACAAGGCAAAGACAGTGATTCTAGATAGACAGGTACAGCAGGATGAAAATTGCATTACAAAGACCTTCTGTCGCCCTCCTCCACTGATCATCAATTCATAGATTGAGAACTCAAGATTGCTAGTTTGCAATTCATAGATTGAGAAGTCCAACACAATGCTAGTTTAGATTGCCATGCAAAGTAGCATGATTTTACAGTGGAGATAGTGATGACACTGCTCAACAACAACAACAACAACAACAACAACACAAAAGTACAGAAAGCAATCGTAGTCCAACACTTCACAGACAACAAAAGCCTTTCCTTTGTGCAGCTGGTATAAGCGTGTCGACATTGCAATCACCAAACTTACATCACCAGTGCATAGTCTGATCAGTGGAAAGCACTGTCGTGAAAACTAGGAGGATATCATAGACAAGAAACAAGCCAGTCACAGAAAAGGAAGAAAACAGACTGCCAGAGAAGAAAAGAAGACAGAAAAAATGATATGGCCTTAGCCAAGAAAATTCTCGAAGTTTCTGCTTTCCCTCGTCACAGCATCAGCGGCAAGAATGCCGGATCAACAGAGAGGAATGCAAAACCAAGACCTAACCAGAATTCAAGGAAGAGCAATAGAGACAGAAGACAGGGGGCAGGCTCAAAAACATACCGTCCTCAGCAGGGCGTTTGATACGACCTATTAGGCCTTGGTGGTCGTAGGGTAGCGGCGGAGGTGGAGAGTACAAAGAGGAGTAGGGAAGGGCAAGAGGAGGTTGCTCAGCAGTGTAGTATTGGTACTGCAGCGGTGCTGCATACTGTGGTGCCATGGAATATATCAGCTGATGGTTCGATCCCGTCATAGCCACACTTGCTTTTCTTCTTAGGATTTCAACCCTAAAAGAAAGAAATGGATTAAAAAAACTGAGAATACGCGAGTTTTATTCCAATGCCGCAAACAGCGAAGACCGAAGGAAACCAGGAATGCAGCAGCAAACTTGTCGGCCGATTTTCTTGCTCCTCCTCTTCATGTCTCTCGCTCACCCGCGTGTTGCAACGACGCCCGCTCGCACGCACGCACGCGAAGCCTCGCACTGCCCAAGGGAGGGAGACGACACCCTCGGACCAGTCCGAATCTCAATCCGTCGGACGCAAACAAAAACCCCGGGATGGTTTCAGCATCCGTCGCTCCTCTAATTCAGACCAATGGTTGACAACCAGGGCAGGTATAGACTAGGTGCCTAGAAGAAACACCAACTAGGTCCTTATTTTCAGGAATAGACCTATTACAGCTTGCCACGTCATTAAGGACGTCAAATAGGGCACTCGTCAAGTGTTTTGGGCCATCAATTAGCATCTCGATCAAGACCTCAAATGGCTACCGTTTTCCTCGGGAGCCCTGCACGCACGCCAAGAAGGCTCGCAAGTGTCAAGGGAGAGACAGACGACATCCTCGGACCGGTCGGACTCGCAATCCGTCAGACGCAAATTAAAAACCCTTGGATAGTTTCAGCATCCGTCGCTCCTCTCATTCAGACCAATGGTCGACGGCCAGGGCAGGTAGTAGACTAGGTGCCTAGAAGAAACACCAACTAGGTCCTCATTTCCAGGAATAGACCTACCATTGATTGCCACGTCATCAGGACGTCGGAGAAAAGGCTTTTGGGCTGTCGATAAGCATCTCGATCAAGACCTCAAATGCCTGTCTGTTTTCCTCCATAGCGCCCTTGCGCAGGAAGGATCGAGAAACCGAAGAGCGCATGCCCAGAACGGATCTTGTCGTCGCAGGCGAGCGTTGTTGCACTTTTGTCTCTGCATCGATGCCAGAAAACTTCAGATGTGCAGCGACAACATGATCTGTGTTCTTTAGAGGGCGGGCTGATGTGTTTTTTATGCTGAGAACAGAGGGATTTCATTGAAAAAGAACAGGAGGATTAGGTAGTTTGGGACCGGAGAGAGGAGGAGGGAGGAAGGGGCGGAGAAGGAGGATTAAAATCTGACAAAGGAGAAACAATATGGTGGTGATTGAGCTTGCTGCTGAAGACGAAGAGAAACAAGAAGTAGAAGATGAGAAACGCAATGAGGAGCAGGAGGAAGAGGGAAGAAGCGGCGACGGCACGACGAGCAGAACGACTGACTCTTCTGTTGCGGAAGTTGCATCCGATAAGCGAGGGGAGAAAGAGAAACTGGATGCGAAAACTACAGCGGAAATCGAAGCTTCAACAGATCCGTCAAGCAAACCGGGGAAGTCGTCCTCAACTGCAGACTTAACGAGTGCAAGAGCAGGCAAGGAACCTGAATCTGACTTGCACAAAGAATATATATAGTGCGAGCGCAAACGCTTTGGTTTCAGATTGCTGCATGGTCCTTGTCGTGTCGACGCGGTAATAACCTAGGGTTTGTGTTGTCTTTCACCAATACATTGATGATCCCCTGCCTATCCGCAATGCTGTTGAGGTCATGAACTGGTTTTGGAAACTCCAAATCTTTCTTTAGTGCCATTGTTTTGTGCTGTCTTTCTGCCGCAACTCTGAAGGCATAAAACAATTATTGAAGGGCTTGAATTGGACAAATGCAGTTTTTCCTACCTCCTGATACTGGATCTTCTTCTGCTATGTTTGATGTGATAGAATAGAAGCTGTTGTATAAGACCTATGGTGGCACAGCAGAAGTAATGAGGCAGTCAGTAGCAATGTTTTGCAATGGTGAATTGGCCTGAAAGTCTCCACAAGCAGATCAACATGTATTAGAGAGCAATTTCAATATCTGATTCTGTTCATAAGAGGATTGGAAAATTGATTTAGTGTCTCTGTGATGTTCATAAGAAGATTCTCCTCATGTTCCGGGTCTCTTTCTGTTTGCAAGAGGAGTGGAATCAGTTTCAGCATTCTGATGGGAGGATGATTGGATGTCTCTCAAGAATTGTCTCCTGGAGGGCATTTTGTGTTCTAGGACCAGTTTCATGCCATCATAGAACATAAGACCTAATTTTGGACAATGGATTTCAGAGGCAGCTGAGAAGAAAGGATCAACAAATGGTAGCAGCACTGAAGCTGAAGGAGAAGGTTGGGAAACTGCTAGCGAGGGTGACGAATCACATGCTGTCAATGATGGAGACAGCCTCAATGGGAAAGCAGCCACAACAACAGGTGCTAATAATGAGGAGCATTTTGAGGATGCAATGACAGAAGAAGAACAGCGCTTGGTAATTCTTTCAACTGTGAATGTCTGTTTTTACTGAAGTGATGTACTTGCATCTTTTGAAGCTTGTGACATGACCCAATGCTTCGTTCTTGCTTTTCCCCTCCAGGCTTCAGGAAAAACCCTGCAATGACAGGGATAACTCGAATTTTGTCTCCTGGAAGTGACATGCACTATCCACAGCCATTAGAACTCCATGCATGTGTATCATATCTTATGATAGAAATGTAGTTCTGTGTTGTACCTATTGCTTCTGCATCCTTGTGTGCAGTCTTTTAAAAGTAGAGTCATGGTTTTGCTGTGTGGAACATATGTTTGGGTGGGCCAGAAAGCCCTAGTGCAAGCTGGTATTGCAAAGGCAGAAGGTAACAAGCTCTATGCAGTTGGGAACTATGAGGAAGCTTTGCAAAGCTATGCAAGAGCACTGGAGAGTGCACCAGATCATCCAAGTTCTAGTGAAACGCGCGCCCAGTGTTACTCTAATCGTGCTATCTGCCAAATTCAGCTGGTACAACCAACTCTTCCATTTAGGTCAAACCTGCCAACATTTGTCTCTATAGGGTGTACTTTGCTGTTCATCCAGGATTACTATGTTTGTTTTAGAAGGAGATCATTAGAGGTGGCCTGTTTGATTAAAGGAGACCTAAATTGTGCTGAGCTACTACGCAAACAGGAATCAACACCTGTAGTCAGGATTATGGTTGAGCTCTAACCTTGATGTGGGCTGGTTCACTGCAGAGTAATTATGCAGAAGCAGTGAAAGAGAGCACTAAAGCACTGGAGCTGGATCCAAACTATATAAAGGCACTCATGAGGCGTGCACAGGCACAAGAAAAACTTGAGAACTTTGAAGATGCCATCAAAGGTATAGTTTGATTTCTGGAGAAGCCAACCTTATGGAAGATATGGAAATTATTCATTATGCAAAGATCTCTTTGGCTTTCAACCATAAACCATGCAAGCATGAATCTTGTTTGACTTCATTCCTGGGAAGCCTTATATTGATTGGGCATTCCAGTTAAATATATGTAATGACTACTCCTATTTGTGATTGGAAATAGCTGTCCTGCACCAATGCTGAATCTTGGCTTGTTCTTTGAATGGTTCATTCATAAAATTTGGTTTGACTGGTTGGTGGCTGCAGATTTAAAGAAGGTGATTGAGCTAGACCCTGGAAATAGACAGGGTAGGGAGAGCATCCAACGACTTGAACCTCTTGCAGCTGAGAAAGCAGAGAAAATGAAGGCAGAAATGCTTGGTAAGTTATCTCCACTTCTATACAAGATCAAAGAACATCAAGTGAAATGGTGATTGTAAACCAGCTTCTATCAGATGGCCTTACAGTACATGAGCAGTAATTGTGTCATCATAAACTGGTGATGTTATGAGTGTTCGGTCTCTTCCAAATCTTCGACAAAAGCTCTATCACTGCAAGAGCTTTTGATGTCTGTTATTCAAATTTTGAGTAAGTTTGCTGAATGGATGGGAGAGCAGGAAAGCTGAAGGAAATGGGAAATTCATTACTTGGCCGGTTTGGAATGAGCATCGATAATTTCAAGGCTGTACAGGATCCAAACACAGGCTCCTACTCCATTTCCTTCCAGAAGTAAAAATCTCAAGATATCCATAAAAGGGCCAGGAGGAGGATGTCAGCTGGACGTCTTGTGCCTTGGGGGGAAGTGCAATCTGAATGCATTTACAAACACAACCTTTGCCTACTACTTCTGTGAATCCTTGCATGTGTTTTGCAAAGGTGCAGAGTGCTGAAAGAGATCAGTGCACCCAGAGAATTGGCCTAGTAAATAGTGAGAGTTAGTTCTATTGTAAGGCTGCAATTGTTGAACTCTATTCGTAAGTCTGTATGAGTTGAAGATCTACAGATGCAATTGTAACGTCTGCTTGTGCATATCATACTGAATTCTTCTCCTTGCATGCCCCAAGTTCTAGTTCTTTGTTTTTGAAGCATCAATGTTCAGATCCACAGTAGAATTGATTGACATTCATTCTGGAGGAGGGGCTTCATCATAATGTAGAATCCTCTACATCACCTGTTCAAAACAAGTTCAGTGCCCCCAAAACCCACACATCTTGGCTGCATTTTCAAATGTTTCCTTTGTGTTGGAAAAAATTCCTTTCTTCATGAAGGAAATTTTCCTTTTTTGTATTTTGTTGTTCTTGTTGCAGGGTTAGGTGGATCAGGATTCTGTAACACTTATTTCAGCAGACATTCCAGCAGTTTTGTCCAATTTCTAATCTGAGAGTATCATTGGAAACCTCTTAGCAAGACTACAATCTTTGTTCAGGAGTTGTCTCCAACAGATCCTTGTAGAGAAAGTTTCAAAGCATCCACAAATCAATGGCAGCTAATACTGATTTCAGTGGAGATTGCAGCAGTTTGTCCAAATTCTAATTGGATAGTTTTGTTGGAAACCTCTTGGCATGGAGTAGAAGCTCTTCATATCATTCCTTTTGAGGTCCCAGAAGTAGCTGCAGCATTCCTATTGATAAGACATTATACAATGATGCTGAAGATTCATAGACTGGTAATATAGTTTTTTCTCTTCTTTTTTTTCTTGCCAAATCCCTGTATTGCTAGAAGTGTGCTGTTGTCTGGGGAGTCCAGAGCTTTTTGCAGATATGGTGCCAGCAGGACTGCTCAAGCATGTCGTTGCACCAACAGGGATGGTGGGCTCTAGCCAGATGAGCTTTCAAGGTCTGGCAAGACTTGGAGTAAGAAAGCATCTCAACTTGATCAACTTGCAGAAGTGGAATCAGCTTGGGGGTTTGAAGATTTCACTTCATGTGGTGGCTGCAGCAGCACCAGGAAGGCAGAAGTAAACTCTTGGAGCTCTAGAAGTCACTGCACCTGCTCCTGGTTTGTTGCTCTTTTCTTTACCCTAGTCCTTTGAAAGAAAAAAAAATCTTCCAGAGAAATGGACAAGAGTTTAATGTTGTAGCTGGGGATTTTAGGTTAACATCTAGAATCTAAGGGATTGAAGATTGGACCCCACAGATGATTCAAAGTCGGTCATCAGCCTTAACCAGTTTGAGGTACTGGCTTGATTCTCCAGACAATCTGAAGAGAGCAGTTGCATGAAAGGCTGTGCAATTGGTGAAGCAGGGCTTTGCACTGGAAGTACTGATCATAGGCATGGCCATTGAGGAGCTTGGCAAGCCCATCCCTCAGAATGCAAGGTTGGTCTAATATGAACTCTTTCTTCTCCAAGCCTCTGTCTGATTGATTCTTAAATCAAGCAAAGAATTTGGGAATTGCACACATGATGAAGCATCCCTTTTCTATGGAGTTGAAATGGCAAGGAATTCCTTGTGCATGTTTTGACTTTCATTTTGAGTTTTTGATCAATATTGTGCAGTTTTGGGGGTCTGTTAAAATCGACAATTTTTTTTGCAATGAGGATTCCTGTTTTCTGCAGGGGACAGTTGAGGCAGGTTAAGGATGTGGTTGGGGTAGCAACAATCTACCAATCCTGAGTTCTCACAAGACAGTTTGGTGTTAAGACTTAAGTGTGTCTACTCCTATGTTTCTGCATTTCAATGCATATTTTTGAATATAAGAGGGAATTTAGTTTGATTAGAGTTTTTGCCCAGGTCTTAGCAGAGGGATTTTGGACTAAGGTTGTCTCAGGTTATATCTGGGGTAAGTTTCTGGTTGCTCCAATCACCTTTTGAATATCATATATTAGAGAACAGGCAAGCCCCTGACCATTGTGTTGGGTAAGCCTGCAGGCAACCCCAGTGCTGTCCAGTGCCAGCGCCGTGACCATACTATTGAGCTAGCTTCTAATCCACTCCTGGTTTGTGATATCCTCTGCAGGCAGCTGCTAGCAGTGGGAAAACAAGCTGTTGTGTGTTTTGAGTTGCCTAAGATTTGTTGTGTGTGTGTGTGTGTGTGTGAGAGAGAGAGAGAGAGAGAGAGAGAGGAGCATGAATGTTGAACAGTCCAACATGTCTGTGGATCAGCCCAATGGAGACAGAAGAGTCTGCAACAGAAAAGTGAGCTTCTTGGCAGTAGAAGGAAAGAGGAACTCAAGCATGACTTTGTAAAAGTTATTTTTGAGTTCTGGATGGCACCTTTTGTGGTTGCTGGACAAAGAGGGAAGCAGCAGTGGTTGCATGGAGTTTCATCAGCACCAGCAACAACAGCTGACATTGATGCTCCTTTCCCTCCTTTCAAAGTGGAGTTTTCAGGTAAGTGTGAAGAAGAAAGGGGCCAAAAAAACACAATGAGAAAAAAAACTGCCCTTTTTTGGTTTCAGTTGCAATTTAGCTTGTACTTACGCAAACCTGCTTCAATGGTTTCCTAGTCATTTTGTTAACTGGAGGCCTATCTCACTTTTTCCATGGTATCATATGCTGTTTACCATCAGAAATGCTAGATCAAGCATCACAAGGCAAACAATCATGTGCTGTTGATGTTCTACTACATACATAAGGTTCGCATCAAGTTTATAGCACCATCCCCAAATGCAAGGAATGATATTGATTATGAATTAATAATTAATGCAACTGACAAATTTTTACTAAAATTATACATTTTCAAGGTGAAAGACTATGAGAGGGATACATCATATTGTGCAAGCTAGGGATATACATGATAGGCTTGGATGACAACATTCTTATTGAAATAATTCTTACGTTTTTTCAAGGATTTTGTATCAAGTGGGAGTTTTGAAACAAATCAACATTTTATAATCCTAGGTGGGGATGGATCACATGCTTATACATTAGAAGTAATAGAACAAGCACAACTTAGGTTGAAAATGATTAAATTTCCTTTGCATACATCACATGCATTAAAGCCCCTAGATGTGACTTGCATCTAAGCCTTTCAAAAGATCATTGTAGAAAGGAAAAAGATAGTGCAATGGTAAAAAATAATTGCACAAAACCAAACAAACATTATGTGTTTATATCATTGTTACATTTCATTTCCATTCTAATTTTGAAAAGGACATTGGTGTTGCTTAGAGGAGTAATGATAAGATTGTGATTGTGCTTTAGGTATGTTCATAACTTAAAGGAATAATGAAAAGATTGCTACAAAAAAGAAATTGTTGCAAAACTTGCATCATGTTCCAAAATTCACATTAATCCATCAAGGATAGTATGCGTGTTTAGTGGGGATTAGGATCTTACATTGGTATCTTCTATTGTGGAAAATGTGACCTTGACTTTTAAATTGTGAGACTATCTATAACAATGGTGAAAAATTGTCCAAAAGAAGCTTGGTTAGGAAATGGGCATCAAACAAACTTCATATGGTGTTTACACAAAATTGCATGTTCACATTTTGTAAGAATTTCTCTTTCATTTTTAAAATTTTCTTTTTCTTTGGGTTAGTTTTATCAAATACATTTTGTTTATTTTCTTGCACATTAGGGTCCATGTGCACAACAATAGGGTTTAAGGTTTAGGGTGAACATTTTGATCCCTTAAACCTTCACATTATGCATGTGTTGTTCAAGTTCGAATTTTGCCTTGCATTATTAGTTTGCTTATTTCTTTTGAAATCTATGGCATTTGTTAAGTTGTGGTGCACAATGCCACCCTTCAAACCCCTCTCAAGTTTCAAGTAAAATTTTTTATTTAATTTTTTTGGGCTTAGTAGCCTTGAAGCCTTGCATCTTTGCACGTCTTATTGATTTCCAATAAAGGAAAAAAAAAAAAAAAAAAACCTTTAATTCCTAATGTTTGTTGTCGTGCACATGATCTCAAAGCTTTGACTTTTGTGTTTCCTAGTAGTTTCAACAAGTGTGTTGTTGACCTAACAAAACATGATGGTTTAAAGTTTGCAAATGTGATTAAAAATAAGAAACGAAAGAATTTGAGATTTATAGGTTGCAAAGTTCCCTTGGGTTGAACCTATTAAATCCCCATGTGACAATTCTTTCATGATGTGTTGCAACATTTGCTTCACAATTGAACTCACGGAGAAATTACTTGTTTTAAAATTAGATGGGTTGAGGAAACATAATGGGAGGAGAATGTGTAAGGTTGTTGGCCTACCAAGGTGGTTGAGCAATTGTATGTTGACCAAGATAACTAGCAAACACATGTGTAATGAAAAGATTTATTATATTATTAGTTGTGATAGAATTTGGCTCCAAATTGTCAACTAGAACAAGGTGAAGAAAGAAGAAAAGTACCTCCAATTTGTCAATTGTTTTTCATCTTGTCACTTTGGGGAAACACATGGTTGACTTTGAAAGCATTCATGTTTTGTTTTAGTTTCTAAAGGTGGAGAACACACTAGACAAGCATGAACAAACAACAATAGTTGGGCCATGGTAAAGTGTACAAATAATGTAGTCTTAGTAACCACAAATGTGGATATCCAAAAGGGTAACTTCAACTCCATAAGTTGTAATGAATTTACCAACATAAATAACCAATTTTGGATTTTCATTTGTGATTCATGTGAAATTATGCCAAGTTGACTTATGTATAATATATGTATTAGGATGAAGAAAAAATATATAGCCAAAACTTCTCCCAATTTAGGAGATTTGTTGAACACAACTCTAGTGTTTTACATATTATGTGTTCCTTCTTCTTTTTTTTCAATGGAAAAACGTACAACATCCATAAGACCCACAAATTAAATGGCATCCATGTTCTTTACTAATTTACATGTTTTTTCCTTTATATTGATTTTGAAGTAGGCTTATATGAATGCACATGTTGCTTATTGTTTTTGTTCAAGTTTGTTTTTCATTTTGTTGTTGGATTTGCATTGATCTTTTATGTCATGCTTGGTTATTTTTGTTTTCCATTAACCTTGCATAAAGTAGGTTGTTGGTTCTAATGTGTGTTTATGTGTAGGTCAACTTTCAACTACATTTGGGTAAAATCCATTATTGGATTGGGGTTCAAACCCCTTTGAAGGCATGTAGGTTTATGCTTAGAGGTAGTAGATTGTAGTGTTTGTTGTTTTTTTCCTCCATCTTCTATGTGATTTTGTTGTCATATTTTCAATTGCGATCATATTTGTCTAGCCACATTTTCAATTATGATCACAATTGTGTAACCATAATTTTGACAATGATCACATTTGTGTAGTCACAATTTCAACTTTGACCACATTTTTATAACCTAGATTACACCTTTCATTCTAGTTGAATTTGGACTACACAAGCCATGTGAATGGTAATAGAAAAAAAATAACAATTTTGAACCTTGAACATTTTGCAAACATGGTAAGTATTTTGTATTTTTAGGTGTTGGATTATTTGCTTGTAGGGCATAAATTATATTTTCAAAAATCATAAAGTGTCTGGGTTGAATTATTTTCATGGAAATGATTCCCTTGCTTTTAAAAGCCATATCTTCCTCATTTCTTGTTTTATTTGAGTTCTAAAAACAACTACGAATGCACTAATAAAATCTTTACATAATCTTTTCAAACTTCAAAAAGAAAGGAGCAAAATCCAAAAATTGTAAATTCTTGGACAATATAAATGTTTGATCTTTCCTTACTTACCCTATCTCAAATTAAAGAGTTTGAAACACGATGATAGTCACATTTAACCTTGCATTTTGGAAATGCCCCCACTTCGGGGGATTTACCCATCATAAAACAAAAGATGAAACATATCGTGAACTTAAACATACACAAATCACAAGACATATGAACGAAAGGTTTTCATACCTACTACTCCTTATGAGTGAAAGGGATTTTATACCTTCTTCTACAAAGAGATGTAATATCCTTTTTTTTTTTCCCCCCGGGAAAGGTATTGAGAGATATAAGTTGCCTTCAAATACAATAGGATATTTTATTTAAGCGATTTACACATTTAGTTATGTTTTTAATTGAATTGCGAAATCAACACTTCTTGAAAATTTATGGCACTATCAAATTCCAAAAATAGAAGTAAATATCCCTTCATCCTTTATGGGTTAAAAGCACTATCCTCGTACAAACCTTGCACATGAATACTACCAACCTTTTTTTTTCATTTTCATGTGGTGTAATAATTCCTTATACCTATTACCTACCTTTTCTTCATTTTGAAGAAAGAAGTGCATGAGTTTCATGGACAACACTAAAGTGGGCAATTCAATTTCACATCAATCCCTATACTAACTTAGTCAAAGTGAAGTGGGCTTAATTTCAAAATTCTTATAGAATTCAATTGTGAAAAACACATTTAAATATCAATTTCTAGAAGCAAAAATCATTGTAAATTTAAAACTTTTGCACCATTGGTGTGAAAAAAAATTGTGAAATGACAAACATGCACACCACCTCATTGAGGGCTTTTTGACAATACCGAATATATGGAAGGATGGGCCTCAAAATTTTGGAGGTTTATGGTGTGAGTAAAAAGAAAGGTGTAAGTAAATGCTTTTTCAAGATGTATATATCCCATGTTCTTTTGGAAGAATTGGGTGGCCACATTTTATATTTTTAAAAAAAAATCATTTGAAAAGCTATTTATATTCTTTGATCTTTTGGAAGACTTGGGTGTCCACATATTTTTGTTTTTCATTTATGAATGTCCCTTTTTTTTTTTTTTTTTTTTTTTTTTTTTAATCTCCAAAAAAAATAAAAAAAAAAAAAAAAAAAAAAAAAAAAAAAAAAAAAAA
>Ga0116231_10006693_pt1 | contig 21741 bp, 26 predicted proteins | sample S1TSphgellanicum_2_FD_89695 | JGI IMG/M metagenome (GOLD analysis project Ga0116231, IMG submission 89695) | Host-associated microbial communities from peat moss isolated from Minnesota, USA - S1T2_Fd - Sphagnum magellanicum MG | ecosystem: Host-associated > Plants > Peat moss > Unclassified...
ACCAGCGGCCGCCAAGCGCCTGCTTCTCAGCCTAGGACGGACAGGCTAGGCAGCAGCGTGTCCCCAGCCTCTCGCCTGACGATCGATCTCGCCGCCGTCGCGGCGAACTATTCGACCCTGACCCGAGAGGCCGCAGGGGCTGAAGTGGCGCCGGTCGTCAAAGCGGACGGCTACGGCCTCGGCGCCATCCCATTGGCGCGGCGGCTGACCCGCGCGGGCGCCAAGCGTTTCTTCGTTGCGCGCCTAAGCGAGGGCATACGCCTGCGCCAAGCCCTGGGCGGCGGTCCAGTCATCCATGTCCTCGACGGCTGCCCCGACGGTGCGGCCCCGGCCCTGCACAGCGCAAAGCTCGATCCAGTGCTGAACTCGATCGAACAGGTCCAAGCATGGAGGACGAGCGGAGGGGGTCCCGCTGCGCTCATGATCGACACCGGCTTAAACCGCCTGGGCGTAAGCGCTCTTGAGGCCCACTCGCTTGTCGGTCAGCCGTTTGATCTGATCATGAGCCATCTTGCCTGCGCCGATCAACCAGCCCACCCGATGAACCGGCTGCAGCACAGCCGGTTCATGGACGCCGCCGCCCTGTTCCCGAACGCCAGACGCAGCCTCGCCGCCTCAGACGGCCTCTTTTTGGGTCCTGACTTTACCTTCGATGTCGTACGTGCGGGCATCTGCCTCTATGGCGGGGGCCCGCAGGGTGCGCCAGACGCGCGGATCAAGCCGGTGGCGACATTTGAAGCGCCAATCTTGCAGGTCCGCGAAATCGGACCAGGGGGGACGGTGGGCTATGGCGCTGTCTTCACCGCCGACCGGCCAATCCTTGCGGCTGTCGTCGCAGCCGGTTATGCCGACGGCGTGTTGCGGGCCGCCTCCCCCAAAGCCTATGCAAGCCTGGCCGGGCGCGCTTGCCCGATCCTTGGCCGCCTCTCGATGGACCTCACCGTGTTCGACGTCACCGACTGCCCGAACGCACACCCGGGTGCGATGATGGAGCTCATCGGTCGCCATATCCCGGTCGACGCCGCCGCAGAGGCCGCGGGCACGATCGCCTATGAGCTGCTTGTCCGCCTCGCAGCCCGCGCCGAACGGCGTTATCTTGACGATACGCCTTGGTAAGCATGCTCAGCCCGCTTCAGGCCCTTGGCCGCTCGACCTTCAGCTTGGTCCGCACCACCGGCGCTCTAGCCCTTTTTGCCGGCCGGGGCGTCGCAGCGTCCATGTCCGCGCCCCTGTTTGTTGGTCAACTCATCCGCCAGCTTGTCCAGATCGGCTATTTCTCCTTGCCGGTGATCGGGCTGACGGCCGTCTTCACCGGCGCAGCCCTCGCGCTCAACATCTATACCGGCGGCGGTCGCTTCAACGCCGAACAGATCATGCCCCAGATCGTTGCGCTCGGAATAACCCGTGAGCTCGGGCCGGTATTGGCCGCGCTCATGCTCGCCGGGAGAGTCTCAGCCGCGATCGCCGCCGAAATCGGGGCCATGCGCGCCACCGAGCAGATCGACGCGCTCAAAACCCTGTCGGTCGATCCGTTTCGATATCTCATAGCGCCGCGCCTCATGGCGGCGATGATAGTCCTGCCAATGCTGACCGCCGTGGCCGACATAATCGGCGTCGCGGGCGGCTGGGCGGTGGCGGTCGCCTCCCTGAACTTCAATGGCGCCCTTTATGTAAAGAATACCTGGGACTTCCTCCAAAGCTGGGACGTGGTTTCGGGGCTTCTGAAGTCTGTGGTGTTCGGGTTCATCGTAGCCCTCATGGGCTGTTATCACGGCTATAAGGCCACCGGCGGCGCCCGCGGCGTCGGACGTGCGACAACCCACGCTGTCGTCTCGGCGGCCATCCTGATCTTCGCTTCAGACTACCTTTTGACCAGCTTGTTCTCACACAAATGACGAAACCGGACACGCCGAGCGTTGGACCCAAGCTCGAGCTCCGAGGCGTATCAAAGCGCTTTGCCGGCAAGGCTGTGCTCAAGGGCGTCGACATTGCCGTAGAGAGAGGCCGCTCGCTTGTGATCATCGGCGGCTCGGGCCAGGGCAAGTCGGTGACTTTGAAGATCGCCATCGGTCTGATGCGCCCAGACGCCGGTAAGGTGTTGGTCGACGGTCAAGATGTGACCCGGCTCGGCGGGGTCGATCAGCGGAAATTGGCGAAGGCGTTCGGCATGCTGTTCCAAGGCGCCGCTTTGTTCGACAGCCTTAGGGTTTGGGAGAACGTCGCCTTTCGCCTGCTCAACGCCGATGGAGTAAAGCGGCCCGACGCCAAGGATCGCGCCGTGGCCGCCCTTGGCCGCGTTGGACTGGGGCCTGAGGTTATAGATCTTTATCCCGGCGAGCTTTCGGGCGGAATGCAAAAGCGTGTGGGCTTGGCGCGGGCGGTGGCGGCGGAGCCTGCGATCCTGTTCTTCGATGAACCGACCACCGGGCTCGATCCCATCAATGCTGATGTGATCAATGCGCTGATCGTCGAGCAGGTTCAGCGCCTGGGCTGCACGGCCATATCCATCACTCACGATATGGTTTCAGCGCGTAAAATCGGGGATGAGATCGCCATGCTTCATGATGGCAAGATCCTCTGGCGCGGCCCCACAAAGGACATAGATCAGTCGGGCAATCCTTACGTCGACCAGTTCATCCACGGCCAGGCCGTCGGCCCGATCACGGGATAAGCGTTGTACGCCAAGTCTTTATTGCATGGACGTGCTCGCCGCCCCCGCGACGACACTGATCAAAATCATTACGACCAGGGAGGAGACAAGAACCGTAAGGGTGTAGATGAGCGCCTTGTCTTCGGGGGTCCGCATCAATCGGGGCAGGCCGATCCAGAGAATGAAAAGACTATAGAGCCCGAGGATCTCGAGCGCGCCGAGGGCCGGGATCAGGCGGAACACGCCGGCCAGGCACGCCGCCGTCGGGAAAAAGGCTGCGACTTTCATCGCCTGCATCCGGTCCTTGGTCCCACCGAAATAGGGCGCAGTCGCTTCTATGATCAAAGCCATGACATAGACGCCGCCAAGAAACAGAGCGTAGTCGATGATCGCCGAGACAACGAGGCCGATCGGTGAGGTATGCAGGCCGTGGGACGCGAGGCCGACCCCGAAAATGAGGCCGCCGATCAGCCCGCAGACCGGCGGGATGGCCGCAAGGATCATGACGTAGCTGGTGTAGAGCCCCCTCATCGTCGCCGGTTCGAGGTCGATCAGCGCCCACTCCGCCTGGGGATGCAGGATCAGCCCCCTGGCGCGGGCGGCGACGTTCCGCATACGGGCGTTGTCCATGATGGTCATGATCGTCTCCTCGTCCCCGCTGCACCAACGCACAAAGACAGCAAAGGTTGAAGCCTGGGCTTGGGCTTCAGAACAAAATCCGGTACAAACGCAGAACATTTTGCATATGGCGAGTTTTTATGGCCCGAGATGGCGCTCTTTACACCTGCCAGGCTTGTGGAGCGGTCCAATCGCGCTGGGCCGGCCAATGCAGCGCCTGCTTAGGATGGAACACCTTGGTCGAGGAGGTTTCCGGACCTAGGCCGCCCGGAGCCCTCACAGCGTCAAAAGGCATTAAGGCCCGCACCGGGTTGGTCTTTGAAACCCTGGATGTGGATACACCGACGCCACCGAGGATGGCGACGGGGATCGAAGAGTTCGACCGGGTGTGTGGCGGCGGAGTGGTGCCCGCTTCAGCAATTCTGGTGGGCGGCGATCCTGGCGTCGGTAAGTCGACCCTGATGCTTCAGGTCGTCGCCTCCGCCTCCCTTCTTGGCCTGAACTGCGCCTATGTATCGGGCGAGGAGGCGATTGAGCAGATCCGAGCGCGCGCCCAGCGCATGGGTCTTGGACACGCACCCGTGAAACTGGCGGCGGAGACGGGGCTTCGTGAGATCATGGAAGGGTTGAAGCGAGACCGCTTTGATCTGGTGATCATCGATTCCGTTCAGACCCTTTGGAGCGATCAGCTTGAGGCCGGACCGGGCTCGGTGACCCAGGTGCGAGCCGCGGCCGGAGAGCTGGTGCGTTTCGCTAAGACGCGGGGGATGGCTGTGGTCCTCGTCGGCCATGTGACCAAGGACGGGCAAATCGCCGGACCCCGCGTGGTTGAGCACATGGTCGACGCCGTGTTCTCCTTCGAAGGCGAGCGTGGCTACCCGTTCCGAATTCTGAGGGCCGCGAAAAACCGCTTTGGCGCCACCGATGAGATCGGCGTGTTTGAGATGGGCGAGGTCGGCCTACGAGAGGTGAAGAACCCGTCGGCCCTTTTTCTGAACGAAAGCGGTGGGCGCGCTGCCGGGGCGGCTGTGTTCGCCGGCATTGAAGGCTCGCGTCCCGTGCTGGTCGAGGTGCAGGCGCTTGTCGCGCCTTCGGCCTATGGCACCCCGCGAAGGGCGGTGGTCGGCTGGGATACCGGGCGGCTCGCAATGGTGTTGGCTGTGCTGGAGGCCCGCTGCGGCCTCAGCTTTGGAGACCGCGACATTTACCTCAACGTCGCCGGGGGCCTGCGAATCTCCGAACCTGCCGCCGACCTTGCTGCAGCGGCGGCCTTGATCTCCTCGTCCGTCGGCGAAGCCCTGCCGCAGGACTGTGTGGTGTTTGGAGAGATCTCCCTCGCTGGCGACGTCCGTCCGGTCGGTCGAATGGAGTCCCGCCTGCGCGAAGCCGCCAAACTTGGATTTGCCCGAGCCCTGGCGCCGATGGCGGCCGGCGGATTGGGCTTTCCGGTGTTCGGTGTGGGACGGCTGGCCGACGCCCTTCAGCGGATCAAGGATAACGACTTCGGAGCGCCCTGACGCCCTGCGGCTTTTGGGTCGCTCCGGGCCCGTTGCCGCTTGCCCCCAAAGCAGCTTACGACCGGTTCGGACGAACCGTCGTCGCGGATCGTTCTGGGAACTTTGGGCTTGAGCCTGTTCGACTTGATCGCGGGGGCGCTGATCGCCGTGTCCGCCCTCATGGGCTATCACCGCGGAGCCGTGCGCGAACTGGTAGGCCTTTTCGCCTTCACCCTTTCGGCTATCCTGGCCCTGACGTTCCTGCCGGCGACCTCGCGGGTCACAGCCTCTTTGTTCCACCCGCATTGGATGGCCGTGGCCGCCGCGGCGATCCTAGGCTTCGTCGTCGTCTATTTCGCGTTGACCCTTCTTGCCCGCTGGCTGACCGCACAAATAGACCGCCAGGCGCTGATCGGAGGGCTCAACCGCATCGCCGGGCTCTTTGTGGGTACGGCGCGGGCGCTGATCTTGCTCGGACTTTTTGCCCTGGTGTTCGACCGCGCCACTCCGGCCGCTCTCAAACCCGAATGGATAACCTCGGCCTTCTTCTACCCCCTCGCCAGCAGCTCCGGACAGCTTATCGCCAAGCTTGCGCCGACTGACCTCAGGGCGTTTGGTCACCCCGGCGCCTTGTTGAACGGAGACGACAGCCCAGATACGAGGGAAACCAACCCATCCGGCGCCGCGTCCGCGTCGCCAACCCCGCCTCCGACCGTCCGTCATCATAGGACGCGGGGCTATGACCAACGCAGCCGGGACCAGCTCGACAGTCTGGTGGAGCGCACGCGATGAGCGACATGGATCGACCTTACCGCGACGATGACGACGACGCCTTGCGTCTCGAATGCGGCGTGTTCGGAGTCTGGGACCTGCCGGCGGCGTCCGCGATCACCGCGCTCGGCCTTCATGCCCTCCAGCATCGCGGGCAAGAAGCTTGCGGCATCGCCGCATTTGATGGACGGCGTTTTCATACAGAACGGCATATGGGCCACGTGGGCGAAGCCTTTGATCAGCCCGACCTGACCCAGCGGCTCCCGGGTCGCGGAGCGATCGGCCACACACGCTACGCCACCGCCGGCGCCAGCGTGCTGAGGAATGTCCAGCCCATGTTCGCCGATCTGGAGTCCGGCGGCATCGCAATCGCCCACAACGGCAATCTGACCAACTTTCTTACCCTTCGTCACCAGCTGGTGGCGGAAGGAGCCATCTTCCAGTCAACTTCCGACAGCGAGGTCATCCTTCACCTCGTCGCCCGGTCGCGAAAAGCGCGGATGATTGACCGTTTTATCGACGCCCTCGCGCAGATCGAAGGCGGCTACGCTCTCGTCGCCCTCACCAATAAGAAGCTGATCGGAGCGCGCGATCCCCTCGGCATCCGGCCCCTGGTGCTGGGCATCCTTGAGGGTCGCCATATCCTGGCCTCCGAAACCTGCGCGCTCGACATGATCGGGGCCCGCTTCGTACGCGACATCGAGCACGGTGAGGTGGTGGTGATTTCTGAGGACGGGGTCGAGTCGCTGCGACCGTTTCCCGCCGCCCGCGCCCGCCCTTGCCTGTTTGAGTACGTCTATTTCGCGCGGCCCGACTCGGTGGTGAACGGTCGCTCGGTTTACGACGTTCGAAAGCGCATGGGCGCCCGGCTGGCGGCGGAAACGGCGGCGGAGGCCGACGTGGTTGTCCCCGTGCCAGACTCCGGCGTGCCCGCCGCCATCGGCTACGCCCAGGCGTCTGGGCTCCCTTACGAGCTTGGGATCATTCGTGGCCACTATGTCGGTCGAACCTTCATCCAACCCAGCCAGGGCATCCGCGAACTCGGAGTACGGCGCAAGCACAGCCCAAATCGCGCTGTGCTCGATGGCAAACGGGTCATCTTAATTGACGACAGCATCGTGCGCGGCACAACCTCGGTCAAGATCGTGCGCATGGTGCGCGACGCTGGGGCAAAAGAGGTTCATCTTCGCTCCGCTTCCCCGCCGATCAAGTGGCCGGACTTTTACGGGATCGACATGCCGGATCGGGACAAGCTGATGGCCGCCACCAAGACCCTGAAGGAAATGGAACAGCTCTTGGAGGTCGACAGCCTCGGGTTTTTGTCCGTCGAGGGGCTTTACTGGGCGATGGAGGCCGGACCACGCGACCCCGTGCATCCCCAGTTCACCGACCACTATTTTACGGGCGACTACCCCACCCGCCTCCTCGACCGCGAGATCGCCGAAGGCCGCAACGCGCCGATGGAGGTGCAACTGTCGTTACTGAGCGCCTGATCGGTCGCGCGCTTGACCAAAACCCCGGACCGCAGGCGGTTATGTTGATCTCAGCCTCGCCATCGCGCGCACGTGGATCCCATGAGAGGCGCGCGCGACCCAGCCTGAGACCGCGATAAAGTCGCCGCTTGTCCCCTAGCGACAAGCGGTCCGGATGCGGTTAAGCAGCCCCTCATGAGTGATGACAAACCGCTCCGCGGGCGGATCGCCCTCGTTACCGGCGCTAGCCGCGGGATCGGACGTGCGGCCGCCCTCGGCCTCGCCCGGGCCGGCGCCCATGTGATCGCCACCGCCCGGACCCAAGGCGGGCTGGAGGCTTTGGACGACGAGATTTACGCCGCCGCCGGCACGCACGCGACCCTGGCGCCCTTAGACATCCGCAACGGCGAGGGCATCGACCAGCTGGGCGGACAGATCTTCGAGCGTTGGGGCCAGCTGGATATTCTCGTGTCCTGCGCGGGCGATCTTGGACAGTTGTCCCCTACGGCTCATCTTGAACCAAGGACGTTTGAGCGGGCAGTCGCCGTCAATCTTACCGCCAACTTCCGCCTGATCCGTTCGCTGGAACCCCTGCTGCGCAAGAGCGACGCTGGACGGGCGATCTTTGTAACAACCGGATTGGCGCAAGAGCCCCGCGCTTTCTTCAGCGCCTACGGCGCATCCAAAGCCGGGCTCGACAACCTGGTGAGGGCCTGGGCCGATGAAATGGCGCATACGCAGGTGCGCGCTGTTCTGCTTAGCCCAGGCCCGATGCGCACACGCATGCGCGCGGCCGCCTTTCCAGGCGAAGACGCGTCCATACTCCCACCGCCTGAGGCCCTGGTCCCGGACCTAATCGCGCTTGTGCGGGCCGACCGGGAGCCGCCGGCCTATTTCCAGTTCCTGCCGTCCCCCTCGCCTGGGGCGTAAACGTCAGCGCTTGGTGGGTCGACGCGGCGCGTCCTTGCGGAGTTTGTGGGTCGTCGGCGTCCGTTGAGAACGACGCTGGGCGAAGGACAAGGGCTTAGCCTTGACGGGCTTGACGGGCGCGCTTGTCGGCGCCGTGCGCTTGCCGGGCAGTTTAGAACCGGCCGGTTTTTTCGCAGCTGGCCTTAGACCGGCGTTCTCAGCCTCGGTAAGCCTTCTTTGCATCGCTATCCGCTGACCGGGTGATTTTGACGCCTGGGCCTTAGCCTCCGCCTTATCTTCGGCGCTTCTGACCGCTGAGGCCTTCCGCACGGGATAGACGGGCCTTGCGACCTTACGCTGACCATCGCTCTCGTCGGCGTAGGGATTTTTTCCGGACTTGATGGTGATCCGGATCGGTACGCCTGGCAGATCAAAGCTCTCGCGAAGGGAATTGATAAGATAACGCCGGTACTGTTCAGGCAAGTGTTCCGCGCGGCTTGCGAACAGAACGAAGGTCGGCGGTCGCCCCTTCAGCTGGGCCATATACTTGGGCTTGATGCGTTTGCCATTCACGGCCGGCGGCGGATGGCGTTGGGTTGCGAGCGTAAGCCAGTCGTTGAGATCTCGGGTCTTCACTTTGACCGACCAGGTCTTGTACGCCTCGATTACAGCCGGCATTAATCGGTCTATGCCCCGTCCCGTCTCCGCGGACAGGGCCACCAAGGCCGCGCCGCGCAGTTGGGGCAGCATCCGTTCGGCGAGCTCGCGAAGTTCAGCCAGTCGCACCTGCGGTTCAGCGACGAGGTCCCACTTGGCCAGGCAGAAGATCAGCGCCCTCCCCTCCCGCTCGACGAGATCGGCGATCTGAAGGTCCTGGGTCTCGAACGCGTTCTGGGCGTCCATCACCAGGATAACGACCTCTGCGAAGGTGATCGCACGGATCGTGTCAGCGGTGGAGAGCTTCTCCAGGGTCTCTTGCACCCGGGCTTTGCGGCGAAGCCCCGCCGTATCGATAAGGCGAATGGATCGGCCCTGCCAGTCCCAATCGACTGAGATCGAATCACGGGTGATGCCCGCTTCAGGCCCGGTCAACAGCCGATCTTCTCCGATCAACCGGTTCACCAGGGTGGATTTCCCCGCGTTCGGCCGGCCAATGATGGCGATGCGGACGGGTTTTTCGGACTCGTCCTCAGCCTCGATCTCTGGTTCGGCCGGACCGGCGGCCAAAATGGCGTGGAACAGGTCGCTCATGCCCTCGCCGTGTTCGGCGGAGATCAGAACCGGCTCGCCGAGGCCGAGGGAGAAGGATTCCCCCGCCCCAAGATCACCGGCCCGGCCTTCCGCCTTATTGGCGGCAAGCACGACAGGCTTGTTCCGGCGACGGATCAGCTGAGCGAAGATGCGATCAAGCGGCGTAACGCCTTCGCGAGCGTCGATCACGAACAGAGCGACATCGGCTTCCTCGATCGCCCGCTCGGTCTGGAGGCGCATGCGCGCCTCGAGGCTCTCGTCGTCGACGTCTTCAAACCCTGCGGTGTCGATCAGTTCAAGCTCAAGATCGCCCAGTCTTCCAGCCGCCATACGCCGATCGCGCGTGACACCTGGCTGATCGTTGACAATGGCCAGTTTTTTCCCGACCAGGCGATTGAACAAGGTCGACTTACCGACGTTGGGACGCCCGACAATGGCGAGCTTCAGCGCCATCAGGTCACGCGAAGCTCTTCATGCTTCAGTTCTGTCAATCGCGCTGCACAAAGATCGGCCAGCGCACAGCGCCGGGTGCCGCGGATAGCGCGCCAAGCATGTGAACCTTTGCCGGACATGCCCTAGCGGATCGCGATCAGCTCGCCGTCGTCGGCAAGAATGTAAAGCAGCCCGCCTGACGCGATCGGAGACAGGAAGGCGCCTTGCTTGGGCCCGAGCTTCACCGTCTTAAGGTCCTTTCCCGTATGGGGATCAAGGGCCAGGATCACGCCCTTGTCGGACACCAAAAGCAACCGATTGGAAGCCAGGATGGGCCCGGACCAGTTGGACCTAAACTTTTTGCGCAGGGGCTCGTTCAGCCTGCGAATCCAATAGATTTGCCCACTGTCGCGCGCGGCGCAGACCACATCGCCGGTTTCGCTGATCGCGTAGACCACGTCGCCTGCGGGCCAGGGCGAGGAAATCATCGCCAACGGGAGCGACCAGGCAGTGGCGCCCGTGCGCAGATCAACCGCCGTCATCACACCCGAGTGGCTCCCCGCGTAAACAAAACCGCGATAGATGGCCGGACGCCCAGAAATGTCCCGGATCTCCGACAAGGCGTTGTTCCGGTTGGTCAGCGACAGAACGTCGGTCCAAAGATCGGTGCCGTTGGCCGTCGACAGGGCGACCAATTCGCCAGAGGCGAACGGGGCGACCACCTCTTCTCCCGAAACAGCAGGGCTTGAAGCGATCAGCATCCGCGCCGGCTCTTCCAACGGCTGATAGGTCCAAACAGAGCTCCCGGTCTTCTCGTCGTAAACCTGCAATTGATCGACCACGTCGATCACATAAACTTTTCCCTGCGCGACGGTCGGTGCGCCATGTACGGGCGAGGACGTCGGCACGCGCCAGACCAAATGTCCTGTCTTTGCGTCGAGTGCGGCGACGAACCGGTACCCGGAGGAGACGAAGATCATCCCGTCCCCAAAGGCGATCCCGCCGCCGAAGGCCTCGCGGTCCGGGCCCTTCTTGTCCGAAAGATCGGCGCTCCACACTTCTTTGCCCGAAGCGGCGTCGAGGGCGGTGACCCTGGCCCTTCCGTCCATAGCGAAAATATGTCCGTCGCCCACGACGGGCGGAGCCATGATGTGTGTGAACTTGCTCACGCCGGCGCCGATCTTATGGCGCCATTCCACCTTCAGTTCGGCGCCTGCGTCGATGTGATCAACGGCCTGCTCGAGGTTCCCGCCCGGCACTGGCCAGTCCGCCAGATGCTGCGGCGGCGGGAGTGCGAAATCCACGCCCTTTAGCGCGGGCGCAGGGGTGAGATTTTGATCAGAGGAGAGCACGGGAATGCGCTGACCGGGCGCCACCCTGGCCGATGCGTGTTTTTGTTTCTGACCAAAACCTGGAATCTTTGGGACGTTGAACCCCGAACATGCCGAGAGGCTGATCGCCGCTGAAACAAGCACGGCGACGCCAGCAATCGTCCTGAAATCCGTCGTCCGTTCGCGGGCTTTCGAACCAAGGCGGATCATTGGGCGGCTCCGGCGTTGGCCAAGAACGGTGAGGGTGAAGCGGCGGGCGGCACGGGAGCCGGCGCCGCCTTGGACGCTGCGGGCAAGGCGGCGGCGGAGCCGGACTGTATCAAAATTCGTGCGGCGTCCGCGCGCTGGCGGGTCTCCTGCGAGACATCCTGAGCAAGGGACAAGACGCTGAGGTCGCTCTGCGCCTCTTGCGGCCGGCCGGCCTGGAGCAAGGCCATGGCGCGCGCTTCGCGCGCCATGAGATGGAAGGGCCGCTTGTCGTCGATCAACGGCGTGAGACGGCTCTCAATTTCGCTCAGCGAGCGCGTGTCCATAAGCAGCAAAGCCGCCTTAAGCCGAGCCGCGTCGCCGAGAATGTAATCGGGTGCAATCTTGGCCGCCTGATCGAGCAAAAGCGCCGCTTGGTCCGGCTTATTCCGCTGAACCCTAACGCCCGCCTGCTGCATCAGAGCCAGAGTCCGGTACCCGGCTGGCGCAGAGGCGGCCAAGCTGGCGAACTTGGCGTCGGCCCCGTCGAGATCGCCCGTGGCCAGGGATTGAAGTCCCTGATCATAGGTCACAGAGGCTTTGGCCTCCTCGCTGCGGCTATGTTGGTTATAGCCCCATACGCCCAGCATAACGAATAGCACCAGCAACAGGGCTCCGGCGGCGTACGGCCAGCCCTTTTGTAGAATCGCCTGATATCGGGCGGCGCGGAGCTCCTCCTCGACCTCATCAAAAACGTCGGCCACGTGTTCTCTTACTCTCCGCAACTATTCTGGGCCGCCGCGCTGTCGCTTGGCGCGATCCCTCTCAAAGCGACCCCATAGAGGAGGACGGACGCGCGCACAAATGGCGCGTGATCGGTCGGCTGCCGACGGAGCCCTGCGCCGATGGCGAAATTGCGGCCTCCCCGGTGGAGATAGGGCCTAGATCTGTTGGATTGATCGGCCGGCCAGAAGAGCGCCCGCGAGGACGGCCAACCCGGCCACCAGCCAAAACACCTCGCCGCCGAAGGGAAGCGCCAGTTGGCCCACTCCCCCGATCGGCCCCGGTATGCGCGCGGCGGCCGTATGCAAAGCCGAAGCCGCCTCTTGAGCCACCTGGCTCGCCGCGCCAATTCGCCCGATAAGGCCGGCGCCCGTGATCTGGGCGACTGCGATCAGGCCGCCCGCCACCCCCGCAGCGCTGATCAGCACGCGCCGAAGCGCCCAGCCCCGCGACAGCCGATTCTCGACCTCGACGGCAAAAAGAGGCGCATCCGGGTAGTGCGGATGATCGGAGAACAAGCGCTGCAATCGCGCCTCAAAGGAAGCATCAGACACCTGCCCGTCTCCCTGTTCCAGCCGGAGCTGTTTCGTTCGGCGCCGCCAGATGGCGCTTGAGCTTATCCAGACCACGTTTGACATGAGACTTCACCGTACCAAGCGGCGCTTTTAGGGCGGCGGCGACCTCAGCATGAGAAAGGCCGGCGCCATAACACAGCGATACGCACAACCGTTCCGCCTCCGACAGGGATGCAAGGGCCCCATCGAGATCGATCTTAAGGGCCGCTTCGCCCTCCCCGTCTGAAGCCTCGGGGATCTCTTCGACCTCCAAAGGGTCGAGCTCGGCGCGTTTGCGCCATCTTTTCAGATAGAGGCGCGCGGCGATCCGCTTAACCCAGCCGACGAACGCCCCCTCGCCGCGGAAGTCGCCGATCGATTCGAACGCCGCCAAGAATGCATCTTGCGCGAGATCGTCGGCGAGCGCCGGGTCCGCACCCATGCGGCGAAGGAGCGCGCGGACTGCGGAGCTATGGCGGCGCGCGAGTTCCCCAAACGCCCGCCGGTCCCCGCTGGCGGCGAGCGCAGCCAGCTCAAGGTCGTGCAGGGCGCCCAGCGGCGTCTTGGCGTCGTGTGCGGCCGCAAGGGCCATGCCTGTTGCCCTCGATCCGGCGCTTACTTCACCTTGGTCCGCCCAACGAAGGACAGAACAAGGAAGGCCAGACCAATGCAGATCGGGATCGCCCCGATGGCCGCGAAGCTACCGAAGGTTTCGATGGCGCCCCCGACGTTATAGAGGGCCCAATAGAACGCGGCGCCGATCCCAACAAAACCAAGTCCGACAAACAGCCAAATGATGCCCGCGCGAAGATCGCTCTGAGATCGGTCGGTTGGCAAAGAAACCGATCGATCGGTCTGCAGCGCTTCGATGAGCTCAGGCGGGACTGGGTGCCCTTTCTCGTACGCTGTCCTCAGGGTGTCATGAAGCCGCGCCCGCTCGCGCGATTTCAGTATCTGCGGGACGACCACGATCGCTGCGATCATCGCGAAGAAGGAGATGGGAACCAGCGTCCCCACCGCCCCCACGACTTCTGGTCCATCCATTTTTGTCTCCAAAGGCTTTGCGGCCATGTCGGCCGTTGAGGTTGGTCTTACCCCTAAAGAGGCGTTCCAAGCCGTGTTCAGATGCGACCCGACGGATGAAATCTTGGTAAGGCTGCCCAGTGACGGGCCGGTTCAGATCGGCGCCGTACGCGGATGAACCATAAAGAGGACCGCGGCGACCAACAATCCGATCGGTGCGAACACCGCCGCAAGCCCGGCAAAGGGCTTGATCACCGGCCCCAGGACCGGACCAATCGACCAGAGCACCAGGGCGCTCAGCGCCGCGACCAGTCCTGACCACATAAGCTCAAACGCCAACCGTTGGCGCCCGGCCCGGCGAACGACAGCGGCGACAAATTCGGTGTCGTGCGCCGGCGGTATGTCCTCGGCGAACAGGACCGCAAGATCGAGTCCGCCGACCCCAGAGGGCTCTGACTCAGACATCGGCCCCTCCCATCAATTCGAGCAGTTTAGCCCGACCCCGGTTCACATGCGACTTCACCGTACCTAAAGGCAGGTTTAACGCGTCGGCCGCCTCAGCATGAGAAAAGTCGCCGGCCAGGCAAAGAGCGACAGCTGCGCGCTGGTCGACGGGCAGGGCGGACATAGCGCGTCGGAGGGCGGTCTTCGCCGCAGGCTCGGTCGCACGCACGCCCCAGTCGCGGCTCCCGGCGTAGGCGCCGTCGCGCCCCATGCCGCGGATGGCCCCGCGCCGCGCGGTCAGCGCTTTGCGGTAGACCACGCCGCACAGCCAGGCCCGAAACGAAGCGCGTCCGTCGAAGCGGTTGAGATGCGACCAGGCTGTCACGAACGCCTCCTGGGCCAGGTCGTCGGCCTCGACCAGATCGCCGCCGAGCCGCCGGGCGAAGGCGCGCACCGCCTGTTGGTGGCGCTGCACAAGGGCTGAGAACGCGGCCGTTGATCCGGCCCGCGCACTGGCGACCAGCGCCTGCTCGACGCAATTCGCACAGCCGCCCTCAGGGCTTGGGCGCATTGCGGTAGAACAGGGTTTGGATCAGCGCCATGACCCCGAAGCAGACAGCGAGCACGCCCATGATGACCGCCACGAGCGTGAACGCCTTGGCCGCATTGGGCTCGCCGCTATAGAACTGACCGGCGAAGGTGAAGCCGATGGCGACGGCGGCGAAGGTGACCGCGCGCGACCAGACCCACATAGGGCCGCGCCAGCCCCAACGACCCCAACCCCATCCCCCGCCCCACGGTCCGCCCCAGCCGCCGTAGCCAGGGCCATAGGGCGGATTATAGGGATTGGCTCCGTAAGGCGCCCCGGGCGGAGGCGGCGCCGGGCCACCCGCGTTCAGACCGGTCACGGCGGCCATCACCTCTGGCGGCGGATCCTTGCCCTGCTGGGCGTACGCCTTAAGCACTTCCATGGCCTGCTGGCTGCGCCGGTAGTGGAGGAACATGTTGAAGCCGCCGTAGGCGAACCCCATCAGCGGAAAAATTAGCCACCAGAACCCGAACGCGAAATCACCGAAGCCATGCATGGCCGCCTCCTGCGCCGCCGGACGCGACCATCCGCGTCCTTCAGCCCATATTCGCCGCCGGCGCTAGCCTTGGATGCAGACCTGCGACGCACGGTCGTGCCCGATAAACGCCTGTCGCCTGATCAACCGAGGGCCTGAGCGTCCCTGGCCAGATCACCCGGCCGGGCGTATTTCTGCCTTGAGGCGCCCTGCATGATTCAGCCCATCGAACGGCCTTTACAGCCCCTTGTCGTCGCCGCCGGCCAAATCCAGGCCCCGAGATATCAGTTCGCTTCAGCTCGGCGGCTCGATGGTCTGCGGAGCGGCGTCCGCGCACCCGACGGCCTGATGCAGTGGAGAAAAACAAGCCTGCTGATGGCGCGGTGTTCAGCAAACGCCCCGCCGGCCGTTGGCCCGTGTTAAGCAAGGCGAGATGCGCATCTGCGGACGCCTGGAGGCATAGGATGCGGAGTGGGCCGAGGACGTTTTTGATGGTTTTAAGTCTGATGACGGCGGCTGCCGCGCCGTCGGCCCACAGGCTGGTCGTGGTGGTGGGCGAGCCCCGTGACCCGCGCGCAGCTGAGGAGCACCTATCCCTTGAGCAGAACGCCGCCCTCCTGCACGATCGCGATGTGGTGGTGCAGGATATGACGCCTGAAATCGCACGCCGCACGCGGCCGGAACTGGGGGTTGCTGCCGGCGCGACGTTTGAAATCTTGCTGGTCGGCAAGGATGGCGGGGTCAAGCTGCGGCGCAACACGCCGGTGGCCGCGTCCGAGATCGCAGCGCTGATCGATACCATGCCGATGCGCCGCAGTGAGATGCGCCGCTAGGACGCGGGCTTGTACAAGGGTATTTTGAACCCACTCCCCTCGCCCTATTCAAGCCTACCCAGAAAATCTTCGGCCTCGGCGACAATCGCGGCCTGGCGTTCCGATGACCAAGCCGCCAGCGTTCGGTAGGGCATGGCCAGCCGGGGGTTGCTCGCCAGACGATCCCGGCTCCGAATCAAAAACGCCCAATAAAGGTAGTTGAAGGGACAGGCCCCCTCGCCCGTCTTCCGCTTGACGTCATAGGCGCACCCCGAACAGAAATCCGACATTCGATTGATATAGGCCCCCGACGCCGCATAGGGTTTTGACGCCATCTGCCCATCGTCGGCGAACACGGCCATGCCGAGGGTGTTCGGCATCTCTACCCATTCGAACGCATCGGCATAGACTGCCAGATACCAGCGCTCGATCTCGCGCGGCGCGACGCCGGCGAGGAGCGCGAAATTGCCGGTGACCATCAGGCGTTGAATATGATGCGAATAGGCATAGCGCGATGTGTCGCCGACGGCCTGGCGCAGGCACCGCATGGGCGTCTCGCCGGTCCAGTAGAAGGCCGGCAGGGGACGCGTGGCCTGGAGCGCGTTTCGCGTCTCGTATCCCGGCATCAAGGTCCAATAGACGCCGCGCACATATTCGCGCCAACCCAGGATCTGCCGCACGAACCCCTCGACGGCGTTCAGCGGCGCTGCGCCCGAACGCCAGGCCGCTTCGGCGGCGACGCAGACCTCGCGCGGCGACAGCAGGCCGATGTTCAAAGCCGGGGCCAGCAGCGAGTGGAACAGGAAAGGCGCCCCCGCTTTCATCGCGTCCTGGTAGTCGCCAAAGCGCGGTAGGCCCACGTCGATGAAATTGACCAAAGCCCGCAGGGCGTCCTGGCGGTTCACCGCCCAACCAAAATCGTCCAGTTCGCCGAAATGATCGCCAAAGCGCTGTTCGACCATGGCCGTAACGTCCCGCGTCATGGCGTCAGGCTCAAAGCGCGCCCGGTCCGGCGGCGTGACGGACGCGGGCAGCGATTTGCGGTTTTCCGCGTCGAAATTCCATTCCCCGCCGGCGGGCGCCGCACCCTCCATCAGGATGGCGTGCTCGCGCCGCATCTCGCGGTAGAAGTGCTCCATCCGCCAAGTCCGTCGTCCCCGCGCCCAGGCGGCGAAGCGCGCGCGGCTGGCGAAAAAGCGGTCGTCGGCGCGCACCTCGACGGGCCGGCCGGTCAGAGCCTCCCAGCCTTCGATCATCGCCTGGACCCGCCATTCGCCGGGCTCGGTCACCACCAGCCGGTCCGGGCCGAGCCTCTCCGCCGCACGCTGAACCTCGCCCGTCAGGTCGCCGCTATTACGGGGGTCATCAAGGCGCACATAATCCACCATGACACCGCGCCCGCGCAATTCGGCCGCGAAATGACGCATGGCTGATAGGACAAGTACGATCTTCTGCTTGTGATGCCGCACATAGGTGTTCTCGTCCCCCACCTCCATCATCAGCACGACGTCACGCGCCGGATCGAGCCCCTTCAGTGCGGCGATATCATGCGAAAGCTGGTCGCCAAAAAGGATCCTCAGCGCGCTCATCGCCGCGCCGACGGCTCAGGGATCGCAGCGCTCCGCGCGCTATGCATGCTCACCAATGATCAGAAGCGCCCGGATCAAGTCGGCGATCGCGCTCGGGTCGCCCGCCCGCACCACCCGGCAGCCTGCCCCTCGCGGATCACGGTACAGGATTTAAGGTAATTCTCCCACAGGTGGGTTTCGACAAGCCATTTCAAACGATCAGTGTCGCGCCGGCCTTCGACAGTCATGATCCTGTGAATATCAGCGTCCTCGGCGCAAAGCGCGATGAAGGCCGTGACGATGGCCATGAGACGATCAACGATGGGTCCGTGCCCGACGACGGCCAATGGCCGAGACATGCGCGGGTCGATCCCCCCGTAAAGATCATTCATCGCCGCGCGCCATAGCGCGTCCTTAGAGCCGAATTGATAGAGCAGTAGGCTCCGAGCCACTCCCGCCGCCTCGGCGATCCGCCGGGTCGACGCGCCCTCGAACCCCACAGACGCGAAACTATGCCGCGCGGCTGCGATGATCCGCGCCTTGCTGTCGTCATCGGCCTTGATCGTTGGAAGCGTCGTGTTCGTCCCGGTCAAGGGTTTGCCTTCTTCTGTTCGGCGGCATCCATCTTGATCGATCGATTGGCTTCGCCGCAACACCTCACTCCCACTCGATTGTTTCAGGCCACCATGTCTACGCCAGTTAGAGGTCGCGCTGGGCGCCAGATAGAAATGTCGTCACGGGCGAGGTGGGGGAGCGGGCGGGCGCGGAGCCTTCACAACGCGCAGAGCCCGACCGCAGCCCTCCGCACCGGCGGTGAAGCTGCGTCTTTGTTTTCCGAGTGCGCCGTCAGGCGCGCGAGGCACTGAGACCGAGTTCAGTGGATTGCGAAATCGCCTGGCCTCGGATGTGCCTTAACCCAACAGTCCTCGGCTCGCGTTCGGAGCTCGACGATCTCGCGGCGAATCTCGGTGGCCCATTCCCCGACGTCGCTGCCCTCTGCCAAGTTTGAGGCTTGATCCCAGCGCCTTGCCCTGGAGGACCTCAACCAGGTCAGGCGCTTGGTCAAGCGGAGCGCGCTGTCGTTGGAAGCTTCGCATGTCCTGACGGCCCTGCATCACGACAAGGCCAAGCCAACTGCGGTTCAGGCCGCCGATCTAGTGCAATCTGCGACCCGCTTGATCGACGCCTTGACCGCAAACGCATAGGGCAGCCGCAACGCCGCCCCACGCCCCTAGGCGGCGCCATCCACCGCAATCCCGAAATGCTGGTTATGAGTTGATCTTCGCAATATAGGTCACGCCAGGCAAATTCTCGAAATGCGCATCGCAGGTCAAAAGGTCTGCGCCGTGCTCCAGCCCAGTGGCGTAGATGATAGCATCGGCGGTCGCGAGCTTGTGCTTGCCGCAGATTTCCGCCGCCGAAAGCGCGATTTTCGTGTCGAGCGGCGCAAGAACGCACATTTGGGTGAAGGCAATCACCTGATCGGCCTTGTCTTCGCCAACCTCGCGGGCGAGCCACTTCGCAAGTTCGAGCTGGATAATCGTCGGGACAAGCCAGTCCTCACGCGCCGGAATCTGCGGCGCAAGGGTGCGGCCCGTTCGGGAAGCGATCAGCCACTCGATCCAGGCGGACGTATCGACAACGCGCATCAGAACCGGTCTTCGCGGTCACGGTAATTTTCGGATTTAGCGCCTTTGGCGATTCCCGCGAGGTCCGTAAAGTCCGGAACGGGAACGAGCAAAACGCCAGTCCCCTTTGGAATGAAAGCGAACTGTTGGCCTGCCTTCCAATGGCGGAGGTCGCGAACCGCCTTGGGTATCGAAATCTGGAATTTTGATGACAGCGTAGCTGTGTCAGCCATAATCTTAACCAGTTTTGATCGATTAATATTTAGTAAGAAAGTAGCGCGCGCCGCGCTCAGAAGGAAGGCGGATCAGGCGGCGGCTCGCCGAACTCCTGCCGAAGGCGCCCCTGCCTTTCCCGTGTTCGAACGCTTCATAGCGTTTCAGAGCCCGGTCCACGAAGTCATTGAGCCAGGACTTTGGCAGTTCCCAATAGGCCTCTTGGGCGATCCATTCAGGCTTCGTGTGCTTGCCGTTTTGCAGCCAGTGCCGATTGTCATCACCAGACGGTAGCCACACACGAATCTTCTCACCAAGTCGGGTCCGGCGTAGCACTACGGGCGTCTGCTTCTGATCCCATACTTATCTGAGGGTGCGCCGCTCCATGAACACACGCCGAGGTCAAAGTGGGACATACAGCCTTATGAAACGAGCATGAGTTTTATGATAAGCCTGGTTTCTGAATTGTGGCGACGCCTCAACGATTACCACCCCTCACTCCCACTCGATTTGTTTCCCGGACCGATAATATTATTTTTTATTGAGAAAACAAAACGCTCAACTCCTCTTTTCTCGTCAGCTCTACCGTCAAAAATTCGGGCTTCTGATTTCATTGGGAAATTTCGAGCGTAGGAAAATTCCCCTATCGCCGTCTATCGTCAGCAGTGTCGAACTCGCCTCTTCGTTTGGCCCCGACCGAAATCATCTGCGGTGGGAGCGGCCGAAAAGAATATACCGTCAAAACCCAGAATTACTCAATTTGATCAGACTGTTACAAAAACCTCTGCGATGCAGTCGAACCGGATCTACGCCGTTCACTGATGGCCTCATGCTGGTGCAATGAGCGGCACTTTCGGAAAGTAGCCTGCGTACCGGCGAGCGTCACGCGTCAACACGCTCATGCCCGAGACGGCCGCGTGTGCGCCGATATAGAAATCCGGAAGCGGCGAGGTCCGAACACCGCCGCGCCGGCGGTATTCCACGAAGGCCCGGCTGGCGACAAATCCGGCCTCGATCTCGATTTCAACGTCGGTTCTAGGCATTAGGCCCGCGCGTTCTCGGACATCCTGCGGGATGGTGACTTGACCCTTTGTCGTGATCCTCATGACAAAACCTTTCTTACTCCTACAAGTAAGAATACTGCGTTCACCACTCCCATTCAAAATCGACGCTCAGTCTCTCAGGGCCAACCTGCAGCCCGAGGCGGGTTCTGAGATCAACTTCCAGTCCGCACCGACGTCACATCGAGGGTTCGGACGGTCCTGGCGCGCCCAAAAGCAGACTCCGCCAATTTCCGGGTCGTTCCTTGCCGCCAGACCGGCCCAGCAAATGTTTCGAATCTGGACCGATCCGAATTACCGCTCCTGGCGCAGCGCGGCCGCGCGGCCTCCGGCGGGTTTTGCACGTGCCCACGGGCCGAGGAGCGGGGGTCAACATTAGAAGGCTGCGGATGCAGGCATACCTGGACGCTTATAGGTCTGGGTCGCCGGAGGCGCACGCTCCCACTTGCCGATAAATCGGTCAGCCGCGCCGGCAGGGGCGCGGCCTAGGGCGGTGCTTCAGTGTCTGGCCGCCAGCCAGTCCAACACTGCCGCCTCCAGCGCGATCCGGTGGTCCGAGAAGGGGTGGTCGGTCGCCATGTGAATTTCGCCGACGTTCCGGTCGCCGGCGCGACGAAGGTTCTCCGCGAGGGTGTGCATGGCCGGGCCGGTCCCGTCATCAGCGGCGACCAGCAGGACTGGGCGACCCGAGAGTTCTCGGGCGAGACGCGTGAAATCCCAGCGCGGCGTATCCTGCGCCAGCTCACGGGCCAGCCCCTCCACCGTCGCCCCGCCCAACGGCACGACATCGTCGGCGAACTCCTCGCGTAGCCACGGACTGAGAGTCTTGCCGTCCTCGGCCATGTTCCAGGCCGAGATCATCACCAGGCCGGCCACCTGCGGCGCGTGCGCCGCCGCACTCGCGGCCATGAAGCCGCCCATGCTGTGGCCGGCGACATACACGCGGCTGCGGTCCACCCCAAACCGGGCCAATGTCGCCGGGTCGAGCAGAAAGGCCACGGCCGCGTCGGCGTCCTCGGCGGCGTGCGCGAAGGTGAAGACGCCTGGGCTTCCCCATGCTCCCCGATAGTGCAGGGTCAGGACGTTGAAGCCCGCGCGCCTGACCGCCTGGGCGAGATCGAGGTTCTGCTCGTTGCCCGGAAAGCCATGCAGCAGAACCATCGTCGGATGCGGCCCCGCGCCCGAGGCCGTGTAGATCACCCCGTTGATCAGCACGCCGTGGCTGGGGATGCGCACATAGGCCATGCCGGCAGGATAGGCAGCGTCATGCGGCGGATCCGAAACCACCGCCGGCGGCGGTTCGGCCGCGCTCGCTAGCGGCAGAAGCGTCGTGACTGCGAGGGTTGCGAGCAATGTGCACATGGGTTTTCCGAAGGCGGATCACCGGCACGCTATCCACTTCCGGCGCTGGTGAGAAGCACGGCTCCGGCGCTGACGCGACTGGCCGGCGACCCCAGCGACCGTTTGAAGCGGGA
>Ga0116231_10006695_pt1 | contig 21730 bp, 13 predicted proteins | sample S1TSphgellanicum_2_FD_89695 | JGI IMG/M metagenome (GOLD analysis project Ga0116231, IMG submission 89695) | Host-associated microbial communities from peat moss isolated from Minnesota, USA - S1T2_Fd - Sphagnum magellanicum MG | ecosystem: Host-associated > Plants > Peat moss > Unclassified...
GGCGAGGGCGCGTTGCAGGGTCTTGGCCGTATCCGCGTCCAGGGCCGGCGTGATGCGATCCAGGAACTCCACCACGGTCACCGCCGCGCCGAGCCGGCGCCAGACCGAGCCGAGCTCAAGACCAATCACCCCGGCGCCGATCACCACCAGATGCTTGGGCACCTCCGGCAGATCGAGGGCGCCGGTGGAATCAACAATTCGTCCCTGGTCCACGCTGACGCCTGGCAGGGGCGCGGGTTCGGAGCCGGTAGCGATGACGATCGCCTTGGTCTCAAGGGTTGAGAGGCTTCCATCGGCGGAGGTGACCTCCACCCGTCCCGCCCCCGCCAGACGACCGGCGCCCTTGATCCAATCCACCTTGTTCTTCTTGAATAGGAATTCCACGCCCTTGGTGAGCTGGCCCACGGACTCGGCCTTTTGCGTCATCATGGCCGGAAGATTGAGCTTGGCCTCCACATCGATGCCCAGGCCCGCGAAGTCCTTCACCGCCAGCTCGTAAAGCTCAGAGGCGTGGAGCAGGGACTTGGAGGGAATGCAGCCGACATTGAGGCAGGTGCCGCCGAGGGTGGCGCGCGACTCCACGCAGGCCGCCCTCAGACCCAGTTGCCCGGCGCGGATCGCCGCGTTGTAACCGCCAGGGCCACCGCCGATGATGACGACGTCGTATTCGGCCATGGTCAGCCCCTTCTCCTTGCGAATCTTGAGGGTCAGACGTCCAGCAACAGGCGCTGCGGATCCTCGATGTGTTCCTTGACCTTGACCAGGAAAGTCACGGCGCCCTGGCCATCGACCACCCGGTGATCATAGGACAGGGCCAGATACATCATCGGCCGCACCACGACCTGGCCGCCCACCACCACCGGCCGATCCTGGATCTTGTGCATGCCCAGAACCCCCGACTGCGGGGCGTTGAGAATGGGCGTGGACATGAGGGAGCCATAGACCCCGCCATTGGAGATGGTGAAGGTGCCGCCCTGCAGATCCTCCAGGGCCAGATGACCATCGCGCGCTTTCTTGCCCAGGGCGGCGATGCCGCTCTCCACGCCGGCAAGGGTCAGTTCGTCCGCGTCCCGCAGGACCGGCACCACCAGACCCTTTTCGGTGCCCACGGCGACGCCGATGTCATAATGGTTCTTATAAACGAGGTCGGTTCCGTCGATTTCGGCATTGACGGCCGGCACGTCCTTCAGAGCGAAGATACACGCCTTCACGAAAAAGCCCATGAAGCCGAGCTTGACCCCGTGGCGTTTTTCAAAAACGTCCTTGTACTGATTACGCAGGGCCATGACCGCGCTCATGTCGACCTCGTTGAAGGTCGTCAGCATCGCCGCCGTCTGTTGAGCTTCCTTGAGGCGCCGGGCGATCGTCTGACGCAGGCGGGTCATGGGGACCCGTTCCTCGCGCTCGTGAATCTCGCGAACGGGCCGCACTGTCGGCGCCGGGGGCGGCGCTGCGGCGCGAGCGGCCAGGGCCGCCAGGGCGTCGCCCTTGGTCAGACGACCGTCTTTTCCCGTGCCAGCAAGGCCAGCGGTATCGAGGCCGGTTTCCTCCACGATGCGGCGCACCGACGGCGGCATCGTCGCGGTCGGGGGGGAGGCGGGCTCAACCTTGGGCGCCGGCGCCGGCTCGGCCTTGGCTGGCACAGGCGCTTCGGCTGGGGCGGCGGGCGGCGGGGGTTCAGCCTTGGAGCCCGCGGCTGGCGCTGACTTGGCGGCGCCCGTCCCGGCGCCGACGACACCCAGCCGCTGGCCAGGCACCACCGTGGCGCCTTCTTCGGCGTCAATCTCACTCAGGACTCCATCCTCGGGCGCGGACACCTCAAGGCTCACCTTGTCGGTTTCCAGCTCGACGATCACCTCATCGCGCTTCACAGCCTCCCCGGCCTTTTTGGCCCAACGCGCCACTGTCGCCTCGGTGACGGATTCGCCGAGCGCGGGGGTCATGATGTCGGTCATGTTAGACTCGGTCTCCGGATTATCAGGCCCGTCGCTCTCTAAGAGCGGCGCGGACCTCTTAAGCGCGAAACGGGATTATGCCAGCCCTGTTCTCAGCCCAGAGCCTGGGCGAGGAAGGTTTGAAGCTCTTTGAGATGACGACTCATCTGGCCCGCGGCGGTGGAGGCGGAGGCCGGGCGGCCGGCGTAACGCGCCCGTTTGGCCGCGATGGTCAGTTTGGCCAGGGTGAGCTCCAGCCAGGGGTCGACGAAGGTCCAGCCGCCCATGTTCTTGGGCTCCTCCTGGCACCAGACCAGCTCAGCGTCCTTGAATCGCGCCAGCTCGCTGCTCAGGGATTTCATCGGCCACGGATAGAACTGCTCCAGGCGCAGAAGATAGATGTCGTCGGCCCCGCGTTTCTCGCGCTCTTCCAGCAGATCGTAATAGACTTTCCCCGAACAGAGGACGACGCGCCGGATCTTGGCGTCGGCCTTGAGTTTCAGGCTCGTATGGCGACCCGCCTCGGCGTCGTCGCGCAGAACCCGGTGGAAGGATGACCCTTCCGCCATGTCCGCCAGGCTCGACACGGCCTTTTTGTGCCGCAGGAGCGACTTGGGGGTCATCAGGATCAGCGGCTTGCGAAACTCCCGCAGCATCTGACGGCGCAGGATGTGGAAGTAGTTCGCCGGGGTGGTGCAATTGGCCACCTGCATATTGTCCTCCGCGCAGAGTTGCAGATAGCGCTCGAGGCGCGCGGACGAATGTTCCGGGCCCTGCCCCTCATAGCCGTGGGGCAGCAGCATCACGAGGCCGGACATCCGCAGCCACTTGCGCTCGGCGGAAGAGACGAACTGGTCGATCACGACCTGGGCGCCATTGGCGAAGTCGCCGAACTGCGCCTCCCAGAGGGTGAGGGTCTTCGGATCGGTGAGGGAAAAGCCGTATTCGAACCCCAGAACCGCCACCTCCGAGAGGGCCGAGTCGAGAGCCTCGAAATGCGCCTGACCGGGTCTTAGGTGCTGAAGCGGCGTGTAATGGACCTCCGTGGTCTGATCGATCAGATCACAGTGCCGCTGGACGAAGGTGCCGCGCACACTGTCCTGGCCCGACAGCCGAACCGGAAATCCCTGGTCGAGGAGACTCGCGAAAGCCAGATGTTCGCCGGTCGCCCAGTCAAGGTCCTCACCGGAGGCGATGGCATGGCGGCGCGCCTCTATGACCCGCGCCACCGTCTTGTGAACGTCGAGACCCTCGGGGATCGCCGTGAACTTTTCGCCCAGATCCTTGAGTTTCTGGCGTGGCACGGCCGTATCGCCACGACGCTCCTCGGTCTTGGGCAGGGCGAGGCCCGCCCATTTGCCGTCCAGCCAGTCGGCGCGATCCGCGTGCCAGGTCTTGCCGGCCTCGAACTCCGTATCGAGAAAGTCGGCGAACTCCTTGACCCAGGTCTCCACCTCTTCCGTGGTGGCCACGCCCTGATCGATCAAGCGCTTGGCGTAGATTTCCCGCGTGGAGGGATGGGCCCTGATGGTCTTGTACATCAGGGGCTGGGTCATGGTGGGGTCGTCGCCCTCGTTATGGCCGAAGCGGCGATAACAGAACATGTCGATGACAACGTCCTTGGCGAACTCCTGGCGATATTCCACGGCCACCCGGGTGGCGAAGGTCACGGCTTCGGGATCATCGCCGTTGACGTGAAAAATCGGCGCCTCGACCATAAGGGCGCTGTCCGACGGATAGGGGCTCGTGCGGCTGTAACGGGGATTGGTGGTGAAGCCGATCTGATTATTGACGATGAAGTGGATCGCGCCGCCGGTCCGATAGCCGCGGATTCCCATGAGATTGAAGCATTCCGCCACGACGCCCTGGCCCGCGAAGGCGGCGTCACCGTGCATCAGAAGGGGAAGAACATGGCCCCTTCCCGCGGTGCGGTTGTCCCGCAGGGTAAAGGCCTGCTTGGCGCGCGCCTTGCCGAGGACCACGGGATTGACGATTTCCAGGTGGCTGGGATTGGCGGTGAGGGAGAGATGCACCTGATTGCCATCGAACTCGCGATCCGAAGAGGCCCCCAGATGATACTTCACATCGCCCGAGCCTTCGATGTCTTCAGGCAGTGAGGTTCCACCCTGGAATTCATGGAAAATCGCCCGGTAGGGCTTGCCCATCACGGCCGCCAGAACATTGAGGCGGCCCCGATGCGGCATGCCCAGGATGATGTCCTTCACCCCCAGGGCCCCGCCCCGCTTGATGATTTGCTCAAGCGCGGGCACGGCCGCCTCGGCCCCGTCCAGGCCAAAGCGCTTGGCCCCGGGATAGCGACGGGCGAGGAAGCGTTCGAAGCCTTCCGCCTCGATCAGCTTCTTGAGGATGGCGATTTTGCCTTCCTTGGTGAAACTGATCTCGTTGTCGCGACCCTCGATGCGGCGTTGCATCCAGGCTTTTTCGGCCGGGTCGCTGATGTGCATGTATTGCACGCCGACATTGCCGCAATAGGTGCGCCGCAGGATCGCCAGGATGTCGCGCAGGCATGCGGTTTCAAGGCCCAGCACGAAGTCCAGAAAGATCGGCCGGTCAAAATCAGCTTCGGAAAACCCATAGGTCGCCGGGTCCAGCTCGGAGGCGTCGCCGTCCGTGACCGCGATGCCCAAGGGGTCGAGGTTCGCCTTGAGGTGGCCGCGCATGCGATAGGCGCGGATCATCATGATGGCGCGCAGGGAGTCCAGCGTTCGGGCGCGAATCTCATCCTGACCCGCGCGGGGCGACTGGGCCGCGATCTTCTCACCGAGCTTGGCCTCGACCACCGGCCACAAGCCGTCAATGGCGCTTAGCCAGTCGGGTCGCGCCGCGGTCGGCGCCTCGGGCGTCCAGGCCGGCGGGGTTTCGGCCTGGCGCACGGCCTCCGGCGAGTCGGCGAGGGTTGCGAAGAACTCCCGCCAGGAGGGCGCCACCGAGTCGGGGTCCGCGGCCCACTTGGCCTGGAGGTCCTCCACGAAGGCGGAATTCGCGCCGTAGAGGAAGGCGGTCTCCGCCAGAATGTCGTTCAGTCGTCCGGAATCGTCGGCCATTGTCTCTCATCCCGCGTCGCCCGTGGATGCGTCCGAGCGGCGGCCAGTTCTGACTTAACTACCCTAAGGTGTATCCTCGATGAACCCTTAGCCGACCGCCGCGGCGAAAATTGCGGCGGGGCATGACAAATGAAAAGCTTGCCGCCCGGCAAACCGACGTCCTTGGCTCAGGTGTCGAAGGAGCCGCCGTCGTCTCCGCCGCCGCCCCAGTCCGCGCCGATATCGCCGCCGCCGCCCTGATCCCCATAATAATTGTTCTCCACCACCTCGGTCGGTTGGCCGCCGAAACCGCCAAATCCCCCGCCGAACCCGCCGCCGTGGCCGCCGAACAGGCTGGTGATCCCGTCGAACAACAGAGCGCCGCCCGCGACGCCCGCCGCGGTGGTTCCGGCGCTGCGCAGGAAGCTCCCCAATCCGCCGCTGTTATTGAAGGGCCCGGGTCCGAAAAATCCCTGGGTGGGCGCCGCCGCCGGCGGGGCCTGATATTGGTCTGGGGCCGGCGCGGCGGCCTGAGCCCAGGGGCTTCGTCCGCCGAGGAATCCGCCGGCTGGCGCCAGGGCCGGAGCGCCGCGCAGCTGGCCCTGAAGCTGGGCGATCTGCTCCTGAGCCGCGTGAAGGGCCTGATCGGAGAGGATGGCATGCTGAACCAGCACATAAGCGGCGTCCGGGGAGGAGCGCAGCGCCTGGCTGATCATGGCGTCGGCATCCAGGTCCTTGGAGGTGGGCCGTGTCTGAGTCAGATCCTGAAGGAAGCGTTGCAGAAGATCTCGTTCGTCGGGAGTCATGAGGTCCTGTCCGGAGTAAAATGACGTGAGGCGTCTCGCCCGCCAGGCCAATATGTGGGGACCCGGTTCGGGCCCGTCCAGCGCTCAGGCCTCAAGCCACTCCACATCCGCGTGGAAGTCAGTGGGCCGACACCCCATGGGGCGGCGAATGAGACCCTCGATCTCACCCAGCAGGCTCTGGCAGGAGGCGTCCTGGCGGGCGAGGGGCCGCACGGCCGCGCCGACCCGCGCCGCCGCCAGGAACACGTCCTGATGCGTCCCCGCGCCTAGGGGGGCCAGGGTCTTACCGCGCCGCCACGCGAGCGCCGCCCGTTCCGACCCCTCAGCAATTCGGGCGACAAGAGGCGCGAGAAACAGACGAGCGGCCACAAACGCCGCGAACGGGTTGCCGGGAAGTCCAAGGACAATTCTATTCCCTCGGCGCGCCGCCCAGACGGGCCTGCCGGGCTTCATGGCGACGCCCTCGAAAAGCATCTCCGCGCCCCGTGCGCGCGCGGCGGCGCGCGACCCATCCCGTTCACTGCGCGAGGCGCCGCCGATGACGACCACGATGGCGCAGCCGCCCATGGCTAACTCAAGACGCGCGGCGATATCCGTTACGGTGTCGCCGCACGCCCCTTGATCGCCGATGACGCCACCCCAGCGCTCCACTATCGCCTTGAGACCGATGGAAATAGCGTCGGGCGTGGTGTCCGGCCCGCCGGGGTTAGCGTTCCCCGCGATTTCGTCACCCGTCGCCAGGATGGCGACCCGGGGACGACCCTGGACAACCACCTCCGCCACCTCCGCCGCCGCGGCCGCCATAAGCCTTGGGCCGGACAAGGCGGCGCCACTGGGGATAAGGACGTCCCCGGCGCAAAAATCAGAGCCTGGGGGCCTCACATGGGATTTGGCGCCCGCATCGCCCGGGACCCGCACGGCGCCATTGACCAACGCGACGGCCTCATCGACGATGACGCGATCAGCGCCATTGGGGACCCAGGCTCCGGTGGTCACGCGCACGGCCTCGGCGGGACCGCAGAATCCCACAAAGGGCGACCCTGGAAAGGCCGTCCCGATCACGCGCAAGCCGGTCGGCCAGAGGTGGCGATCATCGGTTCTCACCGCATATCCATCCATGGCGGCCACGGCCCGCGCGGGGCGATTTCGGGACGCCAGGAGCGGCGCGGCAAGTACGCGACCGCTCGCCTGTTCAAGCGCCACGACCTCGCTGCCCAGAGACGGCGCGGCCTGTATGAGGGCTTGTAGCGCCGCTTCATAGGTCGGCAGCCCCAGGGTTGCGCGACAGGTGAGATCCGCGTCTCCCGCGACGTCCTCAGGCCGCATGGCGCGCCGCCTCGGGCAGGCTCGTCTTCAACAGGCGGCCGATCTCGGGGCGGCATGACCCGCACACCGACCCTGCGCTGGTCGCCTCCATGACGGCGTCCACGGTCATGGCCCCAGACCCAATGGCGCTCGAAATCGCGTCAAGTCGGATATTGCGACATGTGCAGATGAGGGGCGCGAGGCGTCGCGAGCGACCCGGCGGGCGTCCGATCAGGAGGCTCGCGCGCTCGCCCGCCGTCAGCGCCTCGGCGGCGAAGAGTGCGCTTAGCCAATCGCGGGGTGGAAGTGGGCCCGTTGTGGTGGTGAAGAAGACCCGCTCCAAACGGCCTTGGCTCAGGTGCGCCTCCCGTAGACTGCCGACGGCCGGGTCCTCGAACCGAATGACCTCGCGCGGCGCCTTGCCCAACAAGGCGCGCTTGACACTCTCGCGCTCGGCGGCGTCACCGCGTCCGGCGAATTCGTGAAGGTGTCCCCCGGCCTGGGGAATGCGGCGCCAGACGAGATCCGTGCGCGGGGGCGGGGAGGCTGGATGGCGCGAAAGATAGAAACCCCGCCAGGTCTCCCGATAAGGGCGCACCCGGGCCGGCGTGTGTTTGAACTCGGGCTGTCCGGACCGGCTATCGACTTTTGGCGCGACGAGGCCATTGACCCGCCCGGACGGGGCATAGGCGTCGGTCCAATGCATGGGCATGAAAACCGAGCCCGGACGCTGGCGATCGCTGATCGCCGCGATGACCACGGCCTCGGCCTGCCGCGTCTGAACGCGCGTCAGCGTCCCCTCGACGACGCCCGCGGCCTCCGCGTCCAGGGGGTGGATTTCCACATAGGGCTCCGGCGCATGGCGGCAGAGGTCCGCCGACAGGCCGGTCCGCGTCATGGTGTGCCAATGATCTCGAACGCGGCCGCTGTTCAGCGCCAGAGGGTAGACGGCGTCGGTGGCCTCGGCGGGTCCCGAGGGCGCCACGGGGACCATACGGGCGCGGCCGTCGGCGGTCTGGAACTCGCCATCGGCGAACAGTCTGGCCTTACCGCCCGCGGCGCGAACAGGCCATTGGACCGGCGCAAGCGCCTCGTACGCCGGGTCGGTCAGGGACGAGAGAGATCCCAGGTCCAGGTTCCTGCGACCTTGATTCTCATAGACCGTCAGGCGGGCCCACTCGCGGAATACGGCGGCGGGCGAGCGCCAGTCGAAGGCCTCGCCAAACCCCATGACCGTGGCGACATCGCGAATGATCCGCCAGTCGGCGCGGGCCTCGCCGGGCGGGCTAAACAGGGGGCGTTGACGGGAGATGCAGCGCTCCGAATTCGTCACCGTTCCATCCTTCTCGCCCCAGGCGAGGGCCGGCAGCTTCACATGGGCGAAGGCCAGGGTGTCGGTTCCCGCCATACAGTCGGACACCACGACGAAGGGGCATGCGGCCAGGGCCTGACGAACCCGCCCGGCGTTGGGTAGGCTCACGGCTGGATTGGTGGCCATGATCCAGATGGCCTGGATCCGCCCGTCCGCCACCGCCTCGAACATGTCGACGGCGTTCAGGCCCGGCCGCTCGGCGACCTTGGGGGTTCCCCAGAAACGGGCGAGGCGATCACGAGAGGCCTGATCAAAGTCCATGTGGGCGGCAAGCGTGCTCGCCATCCCGCCCACCTCCCGCCCGCCCATGGCGTTGGGCTGGCCGGTGATCGAGAAGGGGCATGCGCCCGGCTTGCCGATCCTTCCCGTGGCCAGGTGGGCGTTGATGATGGCGAGGCCCTTGGAAACCCCCTGGGCGGACTGATTGGCCCCCATGGAAAATAGCGTCACGGTCCGGGCAGTCTCGGCAAACATTACGAAGAAGCGTTCAAGGTCCGCCTCGGCGACCCCGCAGTGCGCGGCCACGGCCGAGATCGATTGATCCTCCTCCGCGAGCCGCGCCTCCGCCTCCGCCATGCCGCTCACATGAGCCGCGACATAGGCGCGATCCACCGCGCCTCGCCGGATCAGGTCGGCCAGCAACCCGTTCCAAAGGCGCACATCGCTCTGGGGCGCCAGGGGCAGATGAAGATCGCAGACCTCGGCGGTGTCGGTACGACGTGGATCGATAACCACGTGACGCTGGCCACGCGCCCGCGCCGTTTCCATGCGCCGGAACAGGACCGGATGGGTCCAGGCGGCGTTGTGGCCGGAGAAGACGATGAGATCGGCCAGGTCGAGGTCTTCGTAGCAACCCGGAACGAGATCGGCGCCGAAGGCGAGCTTATGGGCCACCACGGCCGAGGCCATGCAAAGCCTGGAATTGGTGTCGATATTTCCGGAGCCGATGAACCCTTTCATGAGCTTGTTGGCGGCGTAATAGTCCTCGATGAGGAGCTGGCCCGAGACATAGAAGGCCACCGAATCCGGCCCGTGGCGGGCGATCGTCTCGCGAAACCTCCGGGCGATCAGCGCGGTCGTCCGGTCCCAGTCGGCGACATGGTTTCCGATCATCGGCGAGAGCAGCCGCCCTTCCAGGCTCACCGTCTGGCCGAGGGCGGCGCCCTTCGAGCAGAGGCGACCGAAATTGGCCGGATGGGCGAGGTCTCCCGCCACCTCAAGGACGCGATCCCGAGACGTGGCCGAAATCCCGCATCCGACGCCGCAATAGGGGCAGGTGGTGTCGCGGCTTAGGCGTTCAGCCGCCATGACCGTCGGGCCCGTGCGCCAACAGGACCCGGCCATCCTCGATCCGCACCGGGACGGTTGGGGCGCAACCCTTGCCCGCGTCCGCGCCGGTGGGCTCGCCCGTGGCCAGATCGATCGTCCAATTATGCAGCGGGCAGGCCACGGCGTGACCGTGAACGATACCCTGGCTCAACGGGCCGGCCTTGTGGGGGCAGCGATCCATCAGCGCGAAGACCTTGTCGTCGCCCGTGCGGAAGATGGCGATGTCGCCTCGCGCGCTCGTGACTCGGCGCGCGCCGCGCCGGGGGATGTCATTCACATCGCCCACATCGCGCCAATCATAATCAATTGTCGGCGCGCAGGCGTTCATTCCGCGGGAACGGGGGCGGGGAGAACCGCCATGGGGGTGAAATCATTGGGCCCTGAGTCGGCGGCGCGCTCGGCCCAGGGGTCGATCTGGCTAAAGCTCTGGGCATGGAGGAACCGTCGATAGAGGGCGGCGCGGCCCTCCGGATCATCCATGATGGCCGCGCGGATCCGCTCCAGGCCCACCCGCTCCATCCACTTCCAGATCCGCTCCAGGTACCAGCCCTCCTCGCGATAGAGTTGGGTAATCGCCGCGATGATCTCCAGTGTTTCGGCCTCGGTGGCCACCTTGCCCAGCACCTCGGTCCCTTTGATATGCAGACCCGCGGCGCCGCCGATGTGGATCTCGTAGCCGCTATCGACGCAGATCACGCCGATGTCCTTGCAGGTCGCCTCCGCGCAATTGCGTGGACAGCCGGAAACCCCCAGCTTCACCTTGGCCGGCGTCCAGGACCCCCAGAGCGCCTTCTCGATCTTGACCCCAAGGCCCGTGGAGTCCTGGGTTCCGAATCGGCACCAGTCCGTGCCGACGCAGGTCTTCACGGTGCGCAGCGCCTTGCCATAGGCGTGTCCGGAGACCATCCCGGCGGCGTTCAGATCCCGCCAGACCGCCGGAAGGTCTTCCTTCTTAACCCCCAGGAGATCAATCCGCTGCCCGCCCGTGCATTTCACCGTGGGGATGGCGAACTTATCCACGACATCGGCGATGGCGCGCAGTTCCGCCGCCGAGGTCAGGCCGCCCCACATGCGCGGGACCACCGAATAGGTGCCGTCCTTCTGGATATTGGCGTGCACGCGCTCATTCACGAACCGCGACTGTGCGTCATCGCGATAGTCGCCGGGCCAGGCGCAGAGGAGATAATAGTTGAGCGCCGGGCGGCAGCTGGAACAGCCATCCGGCGTGGTCCAGGCGAGCGCCTGCATGACGGCCGGAATGGACTTCAGGCTCTCGGCGAGGATCTGGGAGCGCACATGGGCGTGGCCGTGATGGGTGCATTTGCAGACGGGCTTTGGCCCGGTCTCCGCCTGGAACCCGGCGCCGAGATTGAGGCTGAGGAGCTTCTCCACCAACAGCGTGCAACTGCCGCAGGAGGCCGAGGCCTTGGTAGCGCCGCGCACGGCGTCCAGGGAGGCGAGGCCTTTCTCAAGGATCGCCGCGCTGATGGTTCCCTTGGAGACGCCGTTGCAGCCGCAGATTTCAGCCTCATCGGGCATGGCGGCAACGGCGGCGTTAGGGTCCAGCCCTCGAAGGCCCTCCGTGATGGTCTGGCCGAAGATCAGGGTCTCGCGGATGTCGGTGACATCCTCGCCCTTGCGCATGAGGTCGAAATACCAGGCTCCGTCGGCGGCCTCGCCGAAGAGCACCGCCCCGGCGACCTTGCCGTCCTCGATCACCACCCGCTTATAGACGCCCCTGGCGGCGTCGCGGAAGACGATGTCCTCGCATCCCTCGCCGCCGCCGAACTTGCCGGCGGAAAACACATCGACGCCGGAGACCTTGAGACGGGTGGAGAGCGCCGAACCGCGATAGGCGCCGTCGCGATCGGTCAAGGTGTCGCCTACGGCCTGGCACATCTCCCAGATCGGGGCCACCAGACCGTAGCATTGCCCGCGATGCTCGGCGCACTCCCCCACGGCGAGGATGAGGGGGTCGGAGGTGCGCATGGCGTCATCCACCACCACGCCCCTATTGACCTCGAGGCCCGCGGCTCTGGCCAGGGCTGCGTTGGGCCGGATGCCCACGGCCATCACGAGAATGTCGCAGGGCAGGGTGCGGCCGTCCTTGAGGAGCAGGCCGCTGACCCGTCCGTTTTCGCCCAGAATCTCCTGCGAGTTGGCGCCCAGCACCGTCTCGACACCGCGATCAACCAGGGCGCGGGCCAGAAGGAAGCTGGCGGAGGCGTCGAGCTGGCGCTCCATCAGCACATCCATGAGATGAACCACCGTGGCCGCCATGCCCCGCCGGGCGAGGCCGTAGGCTGCCTCGATGCCCAGAAGCCCGCCACCGATCACCACCGCCCGCGCGCCGGGCTTGGCGGCGGCGATCATCGCCTCCACATCATCCAGATCGCGAAAGGTGACGACCCCCGCGAGGTCCACGCCGGGCAAGGGAAGGCGGATCGGGTCCGACCCCATGGCCAGGATCACGCGGTCGTAGGGGGCCTCCACACCGCCCGCCCCGCGCACGACGCGGGCGTCCCGATCAATCTCGGTGACCGCGACACCGCTATGGAAGGTAATGCCGTGGCGGCGGTACCAGCCCGCGTCATTGATGACGATGTCATCGAAGCTCTTTTCGCCTGCCAGGACCGGCGAGAGCATGATGCGGTCGTAATTGACGCGGGGCTCGGCGCCGAAGATCGTGATGTCATAACGGTCGGGTTCGCGCTTTAGAACCTCCTGAACCGCCCGGCACCCGGCCATGCCGTTGCCGACGACCACCAGCTTTTCCCGCGCCATGACGATGTCCTCCTGGCTCCCCGCGATCAGACGGGGCTCGTGGACAGGGCCTGATCAAGCCCACCGGCGAGGGCCGGGACTGGCGTCTTGGCGAGCCAGCTCCGCCGCCAACGGGGGCTGACCAAGGTCAGGCAGACCACGGCCACGATGGCCAGGCCCGCGAAAGCCAGGAGGCCGGTCTGATAGGAACCCGTGACCTGTTTGGCCCAGCCCAGGCTTGAAGCCAGATAAAATCCCCCGGCCCCGCCGGTGGCGCCCACCAATCCAGTGATCACCCCGATTTCCTTGGAGAACCGCTGCGGCACGATCTGGAACACCGCGCCATTGCCCGCGCCCAGGGACATCATGCTGAACATCAGGAGCCCCAAGGAAATATAGGCGTTGGGCGCCTTGAAGCTGGCCAGGGCGAGTCCGGCGGCCGCCATGACATAGACCGTGGTGAGGGCCCGCACGCCGCCGAAGCGGTCGGCGAGACCCCCGCCAATCGGCCGGGCGAAGGAGCCCGCGATGACGCACGCCGCGGTGAAGAAGCCGGCGATCACGGCGGTCAGGCCATATTCGGAATTGAAATAGATCGTCAGCGACGAGGAAAGCCCGACAAAGCCGCCAAAGGTGACGAAATAGAACAGCATCAACCACCAGCAATCGCCGGTCTTGAGCACCGCGAGATATTCGGCGAACCGCTTGGGCGCCGGCCGATTGGGCGCGTTCTTGGCGAAGAAGAGATAGACCAGGAAGGCGACGATCAGCGGCAGGGCGGCGAGACCGATGACATTGCCCCAGCCGTAGGCCACGGCGAGGCTGGGCGCGAAGAGGGCGGCCAGCGCGGTGCCCGAATTGCCGGCGCCGGCGATGCCGAGGGCGAGACCCTGATACTCCGGCGGGTACCAGCGCGAGGCGAGCGGCAGAGCGATGGCGAAGGAAGCCCCGGCGACCCCCAGCACCACGCCCAGGATCAAGACCTGGCCATAGTCGTGGATGCCGAGGAACCAGGCGAGGCCTAGGCCCAGAATGACGATGGATTGCGCCAGGAGTCCGGCGTTACGAGGCCCGATGTGATCGGCCAGCGCCCCCGCGACCAGGCGCAGCACCGCCCCGGAGAGAACGGGAATCGCCACCATCAGCCCCTTCTGGGCGGGGTTCAGATGAAAGCTCTTGCCGATGGCGACGCCCAAGGGGCCGAGCAGGACCCAAACCATGAAGCTGAGATCGAAATACAGAAAGGCGGAGAAGAGCGTCGGCGTATTTCCCGACTTCAGAAAGCTTCGCTTATCCATGGCGTCAGGTCCCAACGGTTCATACGTAAGGGGCGAGCCGAGACGTCTCGTGGGCTCGTCGGATCAGCCAACCGCGCCGCCAACAGCGGCTGTCCGTGAGCCTTCCAATTTGAGGGTCATCCGCGGCGCGGGCGCGAGTCCACGGCCGGTTTCGAGCCGCGCCGCCATCCCTGGCGAGTGGCGCTTGGCCGGGCAGATCGCCCGATGCGGGTCAGCGCCGTGACGGGATTTCAGGCGCCGCGAAGAAGGCTCGCCATCTCCCCCGGCGTATTGGCCCCGCGAACGCGCGCGCGCGCTTCCTCCGGGCAGGCGAGGCGCGCCAGGCCCGCTCGCTCCGCCAGGCGCGCCACAGGCCAGGACGCCTCGGCCTCCGGGGGTATGGCGCGGACCCGCAGAAGCATCGGCAAGTAAAGATCGGCGAAGCACGCCCCCGGGCCCTCACATCGCATCAAGGGCTCAAGATCGGCCGGGAGGATGGTGGGGGCGTCCACGGCCAGGACCAGGGCGAAGGCGATGTTCATCTCGGCGAGAACCGCGCAGCCCTTGATCACGCCGCCTACGGGACCCGCCCCCGGCGCGTCATCCGGGACCAGCGGAAGCCCGTAATCCGCCGCGCCCACGGTGAAGACGGGCCCCTTGGTGATCGCGCGGGCCAGGCTCGCCACGCGGTCCACGGCCCTGACACCGTTCCAGTCAAGTCGCGCCTTGTCATCGCCCATGCGCGATGACGCTCCGCCGGTGAGGATAAGCACCCCAAGAGACGTCCGCGGCGAGCCCATGGACCCGGGGCGCGGCCGGGTAGCCTCAGGCAGCCTTCAGGACCTCGAGCAGCGTGTGGCCCAGGGCGGCGGGGGATGGCGCGACCCGGATTCCGGCGGACTCCATGGCCGCGATCTTGTCATCGGCGCCGCCCTTGCCGCCGGAAATGATCGCGCCGGCGTGGCCCATCCGCCGGCCGGGCGGGGCGGTGCGCCCGGCGATGAAGCCCACCATGGGTTTCTTCACCTTGGAGTCCTTGATGAAGGCCGCCGCGTCTTCCTCGGCCGATCCGCCGATCTCCCCGATCATGATGATGGACTCCGTGGCGGGATCGGCCAGAAACATCTCCAGGATGTCGATAAACTCGGTCCCCTTCACCGGATCGCCGCCGATGCCGACCGCGGTGGTCTGCCCAAGGCCCACTTGGCTCGTCTGAAACACCGCCTCATAGGTGAGGGTGCCGGAGCGGGAGACGACGCCCACCGACCCGTTGCGGAAAATATTGCCCGGCATGATGCCGATCTTGCAGGCGCCGGGGGTCAGGACGCCCGGGCAGTTGGGGCCAATGAGGCGCGACGCGGATCCGGACAGGGCGCGTTTCACCGCGATCATGTCCGCCACCGGGATGCCCTCGGTGATGCAGACAATGAGGGGAATTTCCGCGTCGATGGCTTCCAGAATGGCGTCGGCGGCGAAGGGCGGCGGCACATAGATCACCGACGCGTCCGGATGGGTGGCGGCGGCGGCTTCACCGACGGTGTCGAACACCGGCAGGCCCAGATGGGTGGAACCGCCCTTTCCAGGCGACACGCCCCCGACCATGACGGTGCCATAGGCGATGGCCTGCTCGGTGTGAAAGGTGCCCTGGGCGCCGGTTACGCCCTGGCAGATGACGCGGGTCTTGGGGCCAATGAGAATTGACATGTGGCGGCTCTCGCTTTCGCGGGGATGAAGGGAACGGGTGCGGGGCGCGCCCCCTATTTGTGGATCTTCAAGAGTTCGAGGAAGGCGCTTTTGCCCGTGGACGACAGGGTGAGAATGTAAAGCCCGCCGCCGCTGGCCGCGGCGTCATACTGGCTCTTGTCGGAGAGGGGATGAGGCGCGCTGGCGGGTCCGGAATAGTGAAAGACTACCCGGGTCTGGGCGGCGTCGTCGGCGGAAAATCCCAAGGCGGCCGCCGCATCCGCCGGTAGGGCCGCGAAGTTCGCCTTGCTGACCTGCATCTGACATTCCGAGGCCGTGATCGGTCCCTTCGTCCCCTTCCAGGAAAACAGCGTCAGGTTCGCCTCGCCGATCTTCTTGGTCAGGGTGGTCTTATCGGTGACGACGAAACTGGGGATCGGCTGGCCGGCCACGCCGCCCGCGCTCCACCCTTGGCTCGAAGCCGCCGTGGTCACCGCCCCCGGGTCGGTGTCGGCGGCCATGCAGATATTATGAAAGGCGGAGAAGATCGGGTCCGGCGTCTGCGCATGCGCGGCGGAGGCGAGGCCCAGCAGGGCGACCACGGTAAGCGTCAGGCGGAGCTGTGAAGCCAAGCTCTTTATCCTCTTCGACTGAATGATCGTGTCCGGCCTGCCAGGGATCAGGCCGCGCGAACCGCCTTGACGATCTTTTCCGCGCCATCGGCCAAGTCGTTGGCGGCGATGACGTTGAGCCCGCTTTCATTGATGATCTGCTTGCCGAGCTCCACATTGGTGCCCTCCAGCCTGACCACCAGGGGAACGGCGAGGCCCATTTCCCGCACCGCCGCCACCACGCCCTCGGCGATGATGTCGCAGCGCATGATGCCGCCGAAGATATTGACCAGAATGCCCTTCACGATGGGATCGGCGGTGATGATCTTGAACGCCGCCGTCACTTTTTCCTTCGAGGCGCCGCCGCCCACGTCGAGGAAGTTGGCGGGCTCCGCGCCATACAGCTTGATGATGTCCATGGTCGCCATGGCGAGGCCGGCACCGTTCACCATGCAGCCGATCTCCCCGTCGAGGGCGATATAGGAGAGCTCGTGCTTGGAGGCCTCGATTTCCTTGGGGTCTTCCTCGGCGGTGTCCCGCAGGGCGACGATTTCCGGGTGGCGATAGAGGGCGTTGTCGTCGAAGGAGACCTTGGCGTCGAGCACCACGAGCTTGCCCGCCCCGGTGACGATAAGGGGGTTGATCTCCAAGAGGCTCATATCCTCGCCCTTGAAGGCGGCGTAGAGCGCCGGAAGCAGGGTGCGAACCTGTTTGGCCTGATCGCCCGTGAGCTCCAGGGCCTTGGCGAGTTGGGCGGCGTGATGCGGCCAGGGACCCGTCGCGGGATCGATGGAGAAGGTGATGATCTTCTCCGGCGTGGAATGCGCCACCTCCTCGATGTCCATGCCTCCCTCGGTGGAGGCGACCACGGCCACCCGGCTGGTCTCGCGATCCACCAGAAGCGAGAGATAAAGCTCGCGCGCGATATCGGCGCCTTCCTCGATATAAAGCCGGCTCACCAGACGCCCGTGGGGCCCGGTCTGATGGGTGATAAGTGTCATGCCCAGCATGCGCTCGGCCTCGGCCCGCACCTCTTCGATGGACCGGGCGAGCTTGACGCCGCCACCCTTGCCGCGTCCGCCGGCGTGGATCTGCGCCTTCACCACCCAGACCGGGCCGCCCAGGGTCTCGGCCGCCTGGACCGCTTCCTCCACCGAGAAGGCCGCATGCCCCTTGGGCGTGGGCGCGCCATATTTGGCGAGGACCGCCTTGGCTTGGTGCTCGTGGATATTCATGAGGCGGGACCCTGGCGGAAATCGAACCTGACGGCGGCCTGCTTATAGGTAGGCGCCCTAGGGCAAGGCAACCGAAACCAGGGGACAAATTCTTGGCCCCTCAGGCCGCCTTGCCCATCACCGCCGTGGCCCGCCGCTCAAGCTTGCCCCAGCCCACGCGATAACCGCGCACGGCTGTGAGCACGGACTTCACCACCACATAATACATGAGCTGGCGGTAGCCGAACCGCTGGGCTGGCAGCCAGACAAGGTCCGGCCAAGGGGCCTTGCGCTCCAGGGCCATGCCGAGCGCGCCCGCCGACAGATCGAGGAAAATGAACGCGGCCCAATAGAAGATCGAGCGGATGAAATCGTCCGGCGACCACTCCACCGGATGAAAAAAGCGTCCATAGATCGCCCAGGCGAGAGACGACACGATAGCCAGGTCCACCAGGGGCGCCGCCACGGTGAGGAAGATCTGAAACAGCCAGATCTGCGGCAGGGCGACGAATCCGAGGATCGGGCGCCTGATGTTGAACAGGGCCGCCCGATGTTTCCACAGGCACTGGAGCGTGCCGAAGGACCAGCGAAACCGCTGGTTGAGCAACCCCCGCACCGTATCGGGCGCCTCCGTATAGGCGCGGGCCGAGGAGTCGAACTCCACCTTCCAGCCGGCCCGCTGAACCGCCAGGGTCAGGTCCTGATCCTCCGCCAGGGTGTCGGCGGGATAGCCGTCCAATGAGGTCAGAACCGCCCGACGCCAGGCGCCCACGGCCCCCGGCACCACGGTCACCGCGCCCAACGCCGCCAGGGCCCGCCGCTCCAGGTTCTGGGCGGTGACATATTCCAGGGCCTGCCAGCGGGTGATCAGGTTCAGCCGGTTGCCCACCAGGGCGTTCCCCGCCACGGCGCCGACCTCGGGATTGGCGAACCATCGGGCCAGGCGTCCCAGGGTGTCGGGGGGAAAAAGGGTGTCGGCGTCCAGGGCGACGATGATCTCGCCCCGCGTCACGGCCAGTCCGCGGTTGAGAGCCCGGGCCTTGCCGCCGTTTTCGAAGGACATCAGCGTCACGCGGGGCTCATCGCCGAAGGCGTCACGCACCACCCTGGCGGTGCCGTCGCCCGAGCCGTCGTCCAACACCAGCACCTCAAGATGTTTCCAGTCCGAGGCGAGGATGCGGCTCACGGACTGCGCGATAACCTTTTCCTCGTTGAAACAGGGAATGAGCACGCTGATCATCGGCCCGGTCTCTGGATCCAGGAGAGGCGGATCGCGCGCCGGCTCGCGGAAACGGTGCCAGAGCGAGAGGAGCGCGAGAAACGCCAGGCGCAGAAGTCCCAGAACAATGGCGGTGATGAAAAGATCCTGCAGGGCGTCGTTCATGTAGCGGAAGAAGCCAAAGCCCATACGATCCAAGAGCAGCGAGACGCTGGACCGCGATGTCGGCGGCAGGGCGTCGGCCCGGCTCATGCCCGCGAGCTGGTCGATGGTGACCAGATGATAGCCCTCGGCGCGCAGATCATCGATCAGCGTTGGCAGGGCCTCGATCGTGCGGCTGCGGTCCCCGCCGGCATCGTGCAACAGCACCACTTGGCCGGCGTGTTCGCCGGTGAGCTTCAGATCATCCAGGGTGCGCTGGACGATCAGCGCTGGGTCCGGCTTCTTCCAGTCATCGGGATCGATGCGCAGACCGACGATCAGATAGCCCAGGCGCTGGGCGAGGATCAGAGGATCGACCTCCCCAGGTGTCGAAGGCTCCGCGTCCCCGAAATAGGGCGGCCGGAAGAGTCGCATGGAGCGTCCAGTGAGAACCTGGAACAGCCTCTGGGTTGTGTTGATCTCCAGATCCGTCTGGGCAAGCGGCGTGAGGCCGATATTGGGGTGAGTCCAGGTGTGGTTGCCCACCATGTCGCCGTCGCGCACCTCCCGCTGAACGATGTCGGGCCTCGCCTGCATGTTCTGGCCGATGACGAAGAAGGTCGCGTGGGCGTGCTTCGCCTCCAGGATGTCGAGGATTTTGGGCGTCCAGCGGCCGTCCGGACCATCGTCGAAGGTCAGGGCCACCCAGCCTGGATGGGCGCCGTAACGGTCGATCACATAGGAGGTGGGCATGACCTGATAGGTCTCGCCGGAGATCAGGCCCGTCTGGGGATCGGTCTCGAGGGTCCGCCGGCCGGCCTTGGGCGAGGCGTCCACGTGGAGGATTTCCCCGGTGCCGTCGAAATCCACGCCCACGCTCGGGTCGATAATCTCAAGGCCCGTGGGCTGGGCCGTGCCGTAAGGTTCATGCAGATAGTTCCAGACGGAGGGATCCTCCGCCCCCATGCGCCATAGGGCATAGCCCTCGGGACGGTAGAGGTCGGCGACCTTCAGCTCATTGAAGAAGGTGGCCACATCCTGAAACCAGACTTCATGCTTGCGGCCATCGTCGCCCACATAGGCGAAGTTGGGATTGAGGGAATCGTCGTCGAGCGTCACCTGAGCGCCGGCGTCGTGAGCGGTCTGCGTGGCGTCATAGAAGGTTACGGCGTGAGCGGCGCCCGGAGCCTTGGGCCCTGGCCCCTTGGTGTTCGGAAGCGTCCAGTCATAGCCATGGGCGCCCAGGGCCACGATGGTGTGCGCCGGATCCAGCTGGCCCATGTCATAGGCCAGGGTCTTTTCGTACCAGTCCTGGCCGGTCACCGGGCCGGGAACGCCGCCGCCCCAATGCTCGTCATAGGCCATCAACACCACCGAGTCCGCGACGCCGCGGAATCGTCTCAGAGGCCAGGAGTCGTCGCCGAAGGGCACGGCCACCCACACCTCGCGGCCCAGGGGCTTCAGGGCCGCCCGCGCCGCGGCGAGAAAGGCCGGGTACCGCGCCAGGGCCGGCCGGGAAAGGTTCTCCAGATCGAAGACGTAGCCGGCCCAGCCCCGCTGCTTGGCCAGGGTGACGAGATTGGCGATCAGCGCCCGCTCGCCGGCGGTATTGAGCAGGAGGCCGCTGGCCAGCTCCTCGTCCGAGGCGCCGTTGATCCCGTTATGGACCATCGGCAGCACCGAGGGCGGGGTCTTGGCGGCGGCGATCAGGCCTTCGGCCACGGGGTCGGAGGTGACGCTCACCGCCCCAGCCGTGCCATTCAGCAATACCCATTGGGGCGAGACCACGTCCAGCTTGTCCACGTGGCGGCGGAGCGAGACCCGCGAGCTTTCGTCCCAGCTCACATAAAAGCCCACCGACAGGGGCCGGGCCGGGGCGCCAGCCTCCGCCTTGGAGGGCCGCGGCACATGGCGCCATTGCACGGGCCGACCAAATTTGCGGCTCGTTTCGGGCTGCAGGGCCTGCAAAACCCGGGGGTCCTTAAGCGTGAGGCCGGGTAGCTGGGGGGCGAAGGCCAGGGTGGCGAAGAAGGCGGCCACCACCAGGGCCGCGGCCGAGATGATCAGTCCCACGCCCAGATTGGCGCGTTTGGCGCGCCGACCGGTCGGGTCGTGAAAGATGAACTCATCCATGCCGTGAAACGTCATCCCGCCGTCGCGCTGCGGCCCCCGCCGCCCGCGCTAAGGAACAATGGCCCAAGGACCTCGCGATTCAAAGCGGTCCTTCGGCTCTATGGGTCACGGGTGTTTCAACGCGGTAAGATTTGCGGGCGCTCAGGCCAGGGACGGCTCAATATCCTTGCAGGCCGCGACGAGGCCGCGCACGGCGTCCACCGATTTGGCGAACATGGCGGTCTCGCTCTCATCCATGGGGAACTCGAGGATTCGTTCGGCCCCGCCGGCGCCGATGACCGTGGGCACGCCCACATAAATATCCTTCAGGCCGTATTGGCCCGACAGATAGGCGGCGCAGGGCAGCACCCGCTTTTCGTCCATCAGATAGGACTTGGCCATGGCGATGGCGCTTTCCGCCGGGGCGTAGAAGGCCGAGCCGGTTTTCAACAGGGCGACGATCTCGCCGCCGCCGCCGCGCGTCCGCTTGACGATGGAGTCGAGCTGGTCCTGGGTCAGCAGGCCCTGGCGCACCAGTTCGGGCAGGGGCAGGCCCCCCACCGTGGAGTGGCGCACCATGGGCACCATGTCGTCGCCATGACCGCCCAAGGTCCAGGCGTGAATGTCACGCACCGAAACGCCCAGGGCTTCGGACAGGAAATAGCGGAAGCGGGCGGAATCCAGGACGCCCGCCATGCCCACCACCTTGGCCGCCGGCAGGCCGGAAAATTCCCGCAAGGCCCAGACCATGGCGTCCAGGGGATTGGTGATGCAGATGACGAAGGCGTCCGGCGCATGGGTCTTGATCCCCTCGCCCACGGCCTTCATGACCTTCAGATTGATGCCCAGCAGATCATCGCGGCTCATGCCGGGCCTGCGCGGCACCCCGGCGGTGACGATGACCACGTCCGCCCCCGCGA
>Ga0116231_10006698_pt1 | contig 21722 bp, 18 predicted proteins | sample S1TSphgellanicum_2_FD_89695 | JGI IMG/M metagenome (GOLD analysis project Ga0116231, IMG submission 89695) | Host-associated microbial communities from peat moss isolated from Minnesota, USA - S1T2_Fd - Sphagnum magellanicum MG | ecosystem: Host-associated > Plants > Peat moss > Unclassified...
TAAACCATAATCCAATAGTACATACTTATAATAATTACATGAAAAGATGTATTGTAATGTCCATTCAATAATAAATTAGGTGAACAAAATTTAATAAAATATGCATAAACTAAACCAAAATGGCTGCAATTATGGCATTGTTTCCACTATAATTTTTTTAAAATATTTACATATGGGAACCTATGTTCATCATCCATAAACTAGGGCGAACCCTAATAAATTGATAGGTAGGATTGACAGGGGGGGTAAAAAAATGAGTAGGTAGTTAATTAGGTATTTGGCTATGAAAAAAATATAGATAGATAGGTAGTTAGGTAGATAGGCAAGTTAGTAGGGTATGTAATTAATAAGGTAGCTAGGTTAGCAGGGTAGGTGGTTAGTATAGTAGCTAGGTTGCTAGGTCAATAGCATAACTAATTATTAGTGTAACTATGTCAGTAGGGGATAATAAATAAGGTACGAAGGTTGGTATAGGACTTAGGAGGTAGGAAAGTGAACAGGGTGGCAGGTCAGGTCGAGGGGAAGAATGGCCAAGAACCAAAAAAAATTAAATAAAATACAGTGGTCAATGGACTATGATGAAACCCATCTGGCACCAAATGAAAAAATGCACCCCATCCAATGGACAGAACGGCCAACTGGTGCATTAGTGGTTGCTGGTTCACTCTGCCCCTAACTAAATACTAAATTTTTCTTTAAAATCATCATGTATTCACCCTGTCTTTAGGCCTCTTTTCACCCCCTATCTCCTCTTTGAGTGACGTTTGCAAAGTAAGGAAATTTGATTAAATTTGGGTATGAGATGCTGAAACTCAGCATTTTATGCACAAGGTTCGAAATAATGATATAATTACCTCGAACCTTTTGCATACAATAGTTGTACATGTAGGAACAATGAAAATATGTGTAATAGCAATGGAGGCGCTCAAGAAAAAGGAAAGACAGGTCAAAACCCCATGAAACTCAGTTTGGCACAACAAATGGTGCAATTCTAAGTTTGATGCTCTATTGAAGGCTAATGTACTTTTTTGGGGGCCCGAATGACACAACCCCGATGACTGCACCAATTCCATTTGGGATGAACTCAAGTTCATCCCAATGATTGGATCTCCTGCATGCATTAAGGTTGGGTCACTTTTTTTTTTTCCCCTTCATTTACTTATAGGCTACCCATAAAAAAAATCTATTCGATTGCCCAAGTATTTCAAAACCCAACTACCTACCTGACTTTGCATCTACCTACCTCCACCCTACCAAAAACCTTAAACCTCACCACCATTCAAACCTTATTGTTGTAGTTTGTAAGAGGGGAAGAACATTGTTGTAGCCGAAATTTGAGCGTAGCCGAAGGACCAAATGAGTAGTTAAGTGATTAGGAATGATTAGGAACCAAGTACTACTACAACATAACAACATAATATTGTTATAACATTGAAGCATAATCAAACGTTGTTACAAAATCAGAGCGTAGAAATGTTGTTGAAGTGGTGCTGCAAAGGACGTTACGATAAAAGACATTGCTGAAGCGTTGTTCCTAGAAGATAACATGTGCATCTATGGCAAGTAAGTGTACATCATCCCTTTTTTTTCTTTTTAAAAAAAAAATCTTGTGCCCTTGCACAAAAGATGACTACGAGTGTTATACTTGTTCTCATCTTCTATTATTCTTACGAGACCATGGCAGAGGATGATGACAAATGCAACGTTCATTGTCATCTAGTCTTTTTATGAAACTAAGGCAAAAGACAACAATGAATGTGCCTCATCCTTGTTTTCTATTTATTTTTCTTGCATTGCAAAAAACTACAATTCATCATCTTCTAGTAATCTTTATTGAATTGCACAAGAAAATGACAAGTTTCCTGATTCATTGTCGTTTTCTGCAACTCAAGAAAAAACAAAAAAAACATAGAAAACCAAAAGAAGACAATGAGCCTCCTAGCTCATCATCATTTTCTGCAACCCAAGAAAAAAAACCTTGATGTTGGTTTTTCTTGGGTTGCACAAAATAACAACGAGTCAAGAGGCTTGTCATCATCTCTTAGTTTTTTTTCCTCACTTGCAAAAGACAACAACAAGCCAAGAAACTCGTCATCGTTTCTTAGTTCTTTTCCTCAATTATAGAAAATGACGATGAGCCTCTCGGTTCATCGTCGTCTTTCAGTGTTTTTTCCTTAGCTGCAAAAGATGACAAGCTGAGATCTTGACTCATTATTGTCCTTGGTTGTTTTTCTTTAGTTGTAGAAGACAACAACAAACCTCCCGGCTCATTGTCATCTTTTGCATTATTTTCTTCAATTGTAGAAGATGACAACAAGCCGAAAGGCTCGTTGTTGTCTCTTGGTTTTATTCCTCAATTGTAGATGACGATGATGAACCCGAATCCCAACTTGTCATTGTCCTTGGTTGTTTTTCTTCAATTAAAGAAGATGACAATGAACCTCTTGGTTCGTTGTGGTTTTTTTAATTTTTTTTAAAAATTGTAGAAGACAACAACGAGCCAAGATCTTGGCTCCTCATCGTCCTCGGTTGTTTTGCTTCAGTTGCAGAAGATGACAACAAGCCTCTTGGTTCGTTGTGGTTTTCTTGATTATTTTTTTAATTGTAAAAGACAACAACGAGCCAAGATCTCGGCTCGTCATTGTCCTTCGTTGTTTTGCTTCAGTTGCAAAAGACGATAACAAGCCTTTTGGCTTGTTTTCATTTTCTACATTTTTTTCTTTAGGTGCAAAAGACGACGACAAGGTGGGAGTTTCATTGTCATGTCTTGGTTTTTTTCCTTAGGTGCAGAAGATGATGACAAGCCAAGAGGCTCAACATCATCTTTTGGTTTTTCCTCAAATGCAAAAATCGACAACTAGTCGAAATCTCGACCTGTCACCGTCCTTGGTTGTTTTTCTTTAGTTGCAAAAAACAACAATGAACCTCCCAACTCATTGTCATTTTCTACTTTTCTTTTTGCAGTTCTAGAAGACGACAATGAGCTGAGAATTTTGTCGTCATTTCTTGGTTTTTTCCTTCAAGTGCAAAAGACAACAAGCCAGGATCTTGACTCATTGTCATCCTTGGTTGTTTTGCTTTAGTTGCAGAAGATGACAAGGGTTTTTTGCATTTTTTCTTCAAGTGAAATAAATAATGACAAGTCGAGAGGCTCATCATCATCTCTTGGTTTTTTTTCTCAGGTATAGAAAACAACAACAAGCCAAGAGGCTTGTTGTCGTTTCTTAGTTTTTTTCCTCATGTGCAAAATACAACAACAAACAGGGATTTCAGCTCGTCATTGTCCTTGGTTGTTTTTCTTTAATTATAGGACGACAACAAGCCTCCCGATTTGTTATCGTTTTTAATATTTTTTTTTAAGTCATAAAAGATGACGATAAGCCTACTAACTCATCGTCATCTTTTTTTTTTTCCTTAGGTGCAAAAGACAATGATGAACTATGATCCTAGCTTGTTGATGTCCTTGGTTGTTTTGCTTCAATTGTAAAAGACGACAACAAACTTCTAGGCTCATTGTCATCTATGATCCGGCTTGAATTGAAAGGTTCATCATTGTTTTTGCATTTTTTTCGTTGTTGTAAAAAAAGGCACTGTGTGTTAAGCCCAAGATTTAATGTAATTATTAATAAATTAATTGACAATGAATTAATGTAAATAATTAGTCCAGATAACAAAATAATTATAATAAAAATAAATTTAGTAATGTAAATTTATGATTTTTAAATTAATTCAATTTGATTATAATGAAAAAAATACAATAATTGAATTTAATAATTATATTAAATTAATTAATTTTATTAAAATATAGGGCTTTTAAGCCTTTAAATACATTGAACAATATTATTATTAAAAATAGTAAGAACATTTAATTTTGTAATTCTTCTTGCTATAGGTTGTTTTTGTATAAAAAAATTACAGTAAGTTGGAAAAAAAAATTACTATCCTTTTTTATATGTTGTTCGCAATTGTTTGTTTAAGGGAGTTCAAAGTTCTTCAATAGTGGTGGCAATCACCATTATTGGGGAGATTCAAACTTTTGTTTATTTTTTTTAGATTAATTTTTGTTTAAAGATTTGAGTGCTTTTGTTGTAGGATGGCACGTCCTTGGAAGAAACTTAAATGCCAAGGAAAGGTGACTATTGATAATGAACAAATGAATGTTGTAGCAAATGAGGAGGAAATTGAAGTGGAACAAATAATTATCATCTATATTCCTATTCTTGAAGGTAATCCTTAAACCCTTTCCTATTCTTGAAAATAAATTTGTTGTCATGGATGATACACTTTCACATGATAAGGTTTAAAAGAGTGTAATGCAACACATTGTGAATAAAAAATCCTAATCCAAACCCTAAACCCCATCTTCATTCTTTATTTGAGAATGGAAATGGGGTATTTTTTTGCCTAGTGTTTTCTAAGCAATATCTTCATTGTTTGAAGGGTTTAATTGCTAGCCTATTTGTAATGCCCTCCTTGTATTTAATGTTTATTTGTTGGTTTGTAATACCTTCATATTTTAAAAGTTTTCTTGCTAGTTTATTTGCAATACTTTCATATTTTGTAGGGTTTTATTGTTGGTTTGTTTACAATACTTTCATCATTTTAAAGGATCACTTACTGGTTTGATTTTGAATGTTGTTCTTGTAGGGGCTTCGATGGCTTCACATGAAAGTGATCAAGTAGAAGTACCACCAAATCATGTAATGGAAGATGCAAATTGGGTGCACGAAAGGTCAAGGTGGAAGTGCAAAATCAATGGATGCACCAACATTTATGTGGTTAAATGGTTACTTCGTTACCATTTGGACAACAAACACAAGCTTCGCATGGAGGTAAGCAAATTTGGCCATCCTTCTACTCATGTTAGAGGACCAAGGCAACAAAATCACCATGCTATGAATGTTCGAATTTTGAACAACCTGCATGCAAAGCAAAAGCAGAATGACAAGAAGGCCCTTGATAGAGTGAAGAAGAAAGTAGAATTAAAATGGGACGAACTCCAAGCCAAAGCGTAACAAATGGAACATGTTAAACAACCTTTGTTGGTACGTTTAGCCTTCAGGATCTTGTTGGGCATCATTGGGATTCCAACATGGGGGGGTGGGGTTCATCCCACAAAGTGCATGGGTGCGCCTTGAAAAGGATGAGAACCTTGTTGAAATAATTTCAACAAGCAAAGTTGCCTATGCAAAACCTTTGAAAGTTGCATGGGGCATTCGAAATTGGATATTGGAGTCCAATAAATGTAACCAAGCCAAACAAATGGATGCAATATCCAAGTATCATGAGTCCGAAGTCATTCATGGGTGGTATATTTCCATACTTATATATATATTTTTAAAAACATTGTTTGCATCTTAACATGGGAATCTAATTTGTTTTTTTGTTTTCATGTGTTAAGTTTCAAAGCACAACAAAGGAGGTTTTTGTTACAAATCCAATTCAACTTGCATTTGAATATTGCCAACTATTTACTAATCACCATGCAATAAAAGTTGTAGAAGCAACAAAGTATCACACCAATATGGGCATTCCTTCTAGTTCATCCTTTTTGAAAGAATAATTATAGACATATCTTTAGTGCACATATGCACCATTTTTGTATTGAGCCATTATAGATTAATTTAGCATGATATATTTTTGTCACCGTCTTTTTTTGTAATGTGATTATTTGAACATTTTTGTATTAATCCATTTGTTTTAATTTTGACATTTAATTTTGGGATTTGTAGGTTTTGGGTTCATTTTATGCCATGTTGCACACAATACCCCCATCCATTACATTTATTATAAACCAAATGAATAATACTTTCATTGAATAGGGTTAACACATTTTGTGGCCATGCTAGAGCATTTAAGCAATACCTTCATTATCCGTATCATGAAATATTCGCATAACCTTAAGGAAAAAATGTAATTTAATATTTTTATATAATTACATTGCCCATTTCCATGAAAGGACCCCTTGGTGCATAAATTGGTTTGTCTATGTGGGTATTGCAAAGTTTTGATCTTCCCATGTTTATGATTGGGTTTTCCATAAAGTGTTTCAAATTGCAATACCCACATATCAACCAATTCATGTTCATGTTCCATTACCTTAATCTAAGCTTTTGCCTAATATATGTTTCAAATAAATAGGGGGGACATTGGGTTTAGGGAAATTAAACCCACCTTTTTGTCATTAATTGTTTTAAGTTAACATTTTTCCTAACATTTATATTATTTTCATGGAATATTTTCTTAAGTGAATTTATGTATTCACATACACACATATATCTAACGAGGTTTTTATTTTTTTTCTTTTTTTATTTAAAGGAGAGGGGAACGAAAGTGATTTCGTGGCAAAGGTATGAATGATAAAAAACCTTCCCACCGGTTTGGGGTGCCCCCCCAAATTAAGTCTAAAACACAAGTTGATAGTATGTACACAATTGAAGGTTATGCAAAGAAATTCCAAAATTAGTTTTAACACTTAATTTTTTAAAAATTGTTAAATTCCACCATTAAAGTTATGTAACCAATTAATTTTGTGTTTATTTAATTTAAGGTCAATGTAAGGATTTTTTGTTACATGCAAAGGTTTTAATTCAACATTTTAAGGTTCGTGTATAAGCTTGTTTAATTTTTCAAATTAAAACCTATGCATCCATTAGGTTGTAATGTCTACATGATAAGGGTTTAAAATTTCAATTTGTAATAGCATACCCTATCACCCTATGTCAAATCCCAAATTGCAATACATAGGTAAATTTATGTTTTATAACCCCCCTTGATTTCATAATACAAAAAACCATTTCCCTCATCATGTAAGGTTATGTAAGATCAATTTCCAGCAATTTGCAGTTTCGTTTCTTCCCTCCTTTTTCCACACAAATTCTTCTTTGTTTATATAGTTGGTTAGTGTGTAGTTGGAGCACTTTTTGTGCACGGATGAACCATAGGTAAACACGGACTCATAAGATTCACCACAACTCGGACTTGGGGGAAGCCACCACCTTCCCCCTTATAGTATTCTCTATGCTTGGCCATAGGGCCGGCACCCAAATGCCATTTTGTCTTGCGACTCCCAAGTTCGAAATTTTGAAATTCTCGAAATTTGGACCCCCGCAACTTTGGAGGCCCATAACTCTTTGTGTAGACCTTTGCTTGAAGTGAGATTGAAAGCAAAGTTGTAGACCTTGTCGAGAACTTTCTAACGATATGTGGCATGCCACCTGCATGCAAGTAAATCCAAGCAATTCCTCACTTTTAGTGGTCAAAAGTCAAATTGACAATTTGATTCCCGGCTCTTCTTTTGGCCATAACTTGTGTTTTAAGTACTTAGATGGGTCATGTGAGCCAATTTTAGACATTTATGTTCCAAAAAAATTTCAATGATATAAAAAACTTTTTAATCCAATGAGTTTTGGCCCCTATAATTGTGCTCTAAGGATTCAAAAGTCCATCGAGACTCCAACTCCCAAAGTGGAACCTCACCTAGGAATGTGGGGGTTCATTCCCTCACACTTTCTTACACTCATGGGAGCCAAAAATGTGACTATTGGGCTTCATTCTTGGCCCACATCTTTATAAGCCCTTGACTTGGTCGCGAGCCCATAGCTAGGGTTGCGACATATTCTTTGACACAATTATAATATGATGCACATTTTAGTAATGGAAAATTAAAATGAGGGATAGGTACAAACACGTTTATGTTTTTTTTTACTCACAAACCCTCTTCTTACAAATATTTCCATGTTTTAACATCATCTCATGCTAATCCTTCATCCGGTGCATTGAATTACCAAGTCCATCATTGACACAATGAAATACCATGGCGGGATGCATGTCTTCATTCACCTTGGAAATGTGAATACCTCGTACATCTATTTCAATAACATGCAATACTGATGCACTATGTTTGTTTTCACAATGTGTTCCACAAACTTATTTTTTATGAACCCGCATTTTTTTATTCTAACCATGTGCATGTAGTGTCTTACAACCATTGTTGTGAGTCTCCACACTAACCGATCAACTTGTCGACCTTAAAGCCCTTTTGTTTCCAAAGAAAACAAACATTTCAATGCCCCATGGTAAAACTTAATTGATGTTTGTGTGTTCTAGTTTGAATGTGGCATTCGTCAAAGCCCACCATCTATAAATCTATAACAAGATATAATGTGCATCCATAAATTATTATGCAGGTATTACATTTCCTTCTACCATATATAGTATGGATTAGTGTCATAATGTGAGTATTGCATTTTGCCCCCACATGGGATTATTAAGTCCATCATTGGTGTTTCTACCTTAATTCAAAAACTAAATATTTTGGGATATGCACAATATGGTGGAACAACAATAATCGATTGAGAGTTAATTCATGTACCAACTTGGAAATAATAGGTCCAAAAATAATGCATCCATGAATCATTGGACAAATGTTGGGTGAAACTTTCAATAATCTTATTTTTTTCACAAGTCATGAAAGCTTCAATGCTTTCACTTGGTTCAATGGGCATGTACATGATGGTGTGAAAGTTGTTTAATATTGCATGTTGCACCCCACTATCTTTGATTTTTTCCATCGAACATAAGTGTTAAACCTTTAAAATGGGCACTTAATTGTTGCCCCACATAAACTTAACCATACATAAAATACCAATTTATTATTATTTCAATTAATAGCATTATTTACAATGGAAAATGTGGGATGAAATTTTGAAATGGTTGCATGTACATAAAAGTTCAAAAAAAGGTAGAATGAGAATAAAATTCATCGCAATGCTTGTAACTTTTGTGGAGCATCATCAACGATGAAAAATGAAAGTTTCCATTTAAGGTTCTTCTTTAGAAGCTTTGTTTTCAAAGGAGTTAACCATTCCACCAAATCATCAGATGTTTGGTGGCTTGTAATGATTCATGCAACTAACATTCCAGTGCGATGTGCATCAAACGCAATCAATGTGAATAAGTGAAATTTCACATCATTAATGTCAAAGGTGGCATCCATTGAAATTGCCCCATTATCACCTAATGACACCATGGCTTACAATTGAAATGGGGTTTGTATCCCTACTGTGAATGGGACATGAATCCCATTATCCTCACTTACATCTTGAAAATAAAACACATCATCTGGATGATTAAGTGCCCATGTGCAAAAGGAAATGGTTGGATTTTTGTGTAAATGCTAACTCTTTTTTTTGTGTTTGTGTTCCAAGTAAGCAATGTCTTGTTATCTAATGGAATCATCCCTTGTCATTGTTTCTCTTGCATCGACTTTAACTCACCATATTGTTTGATGTTTGTCATATATTTGTTTGATGGTGTAGCCTAAACCCAATTCAGTCCAAATGTGGTCCTTAAGGGCTTGTGACATTTGTGTGACAAAAAAAAGATGGTCACCCAATGGAATCAAGGTCATGTTTACCATGCACAGGCTCACCATTGGCCCACGTATGAGGTTGATGGTAAAAGATTATTTTCGCTAACTCAGGTCATGTGTACAATCGTTTAATTGATAATTGAACTAAATAACCCCATTTAATGGATCGATGGTGGTTTAGGTCTCCACGATTATTTTTCGGTCCATACCACATGCATAGTTACAAAATGTGCAATCAATTTAGGACCTAAAGTTTGGTACAATATGAGATTTTAAAAAAATTCCATATAACAAAAATGAACACTAGAACATCATACCAAATATGATTGAGGTGGTTTTGGATTTTTAACATTTTTACATTTTCTTGAAAAGCTATTCGTTTATAAATGTTCCACCATCAAGGAGTTTTCATGGCTTCATTTGCTATTTAGAAATTTCTGAGACTCGTGCATGTGGGATGTATGCACACTCAACCTTGATTATATGTGCCCTTCCATGTTGAACATCCTTTTTCCACACAAATCCATGTTGTTAAAGGGTGATTTCCTTGAGTTTTGAATTGTAATAGATTGAGATTTTGAAGCATGACCTATGTTTGAAATTATGCCTTAAGCTGATTGTATAAGAAAAGGTAGTAAATTGATATTAATGTCTAAAACTTTATATTTGTAATATGTTGAATTACGTGTTAATTATCATATTCAATACTAATGCAAATGTACATGTTTTAAGTACTTGATTTGTATCCTTCATCTAAACCTTATATAATCATGCACATAATACCTTAAATGCTAAGTATGGAAAACATATGAAATGGTTTATGGCCATAATTGTAAATTTTAAATTGCAATACTTGCAAGTATATTTTAAATCCATATTATCTATGGATAATTTGATCGTAATACCCACATAATAGTTAATAAACTGCACTATTTATGTTAGAAGGAAATGTAATACTTGCATGATAATTTAAAGATGCACACTGTATATTGAGGAAAAATGTAATACCCACATTATGGCCCTAATCCACACTATATGTGGGAGCTTTAAATACAATACTTGCATGATAATTTAAAAATGCACATTGTATGTGGGGGCAAAGTGCAATACTCACATTATGGCCCTAATCCACACTATATGTGGAAATTTTAAATGCAATACATGCATGACAATTTAAAAATGCACACTTATATGTGGAGGCAAAAAGTGCAATACCCACATTATGACCTAAATCCACACTATATATGGGAAAGGGAAACACAATATTTGCATGACAATTTAAGGATTCAAACGTTATGTGAGGGCAAATTGTAATACCCACATTATGACCTTAATTCACACTATATATGGGAGAAGGAAATGTAATACATGCATGACAATTTAAAGATGCACAATATATGTGAGTGGCAAAATGCAATATTGGCATTATCACCTTAAATCCACACTATTTATGGGAGGCCAAAATGCTAAATCCATATATCAAACATCAAACATTTTTAATGGAATTTGATGACCATATTAAAATCATCCAAGGAGATTGATTTCCTTAAATTAAGGAAAAGAAAAAACAAAAAAAAATGATTAAGAAAAAAAACATATTATAGATGTTAAAAGATGATATCATATTCAAAGGAATTGTATTTTGATTTAAAAACACAACCTAAATAAATCAACACACATTTCATTAAACCTTAAACTTAAAACCCTAAATAATCTTATTGGTAAATGTTATCAACTTAATGATTATATAAACAAAATTACAAATGGAATACAAAAAACATTTATAACAACTATGTTTTGAATTTTAAAGTTAATCAACTAAAAATTATAATGAATGGAAGCATTATCTTTAGAGTTTAAAACTAATTACCCCAAAATATTTATATATAAACCTAAATTTTTTTAATGGTAAATGTCATAAGAATTAATAACTATATAAACATATATAAATGGCATACAAAATAATCTTCTAAGAATGAGTGATGAATTAAAATTGAAACAAGATGAAAAAAAGAAATTAAACAAATGAAATAATAATTTATGTTTTTACCTTTAGTGTGGTCACTTCAACTTGAGGGCCTAACTTGAGACTTTCTTCATTCACCTTCTAAAGAGATCAAATGAATCTTGTTGCAAGTATTTGTATGTGAAGATTTGGCCAAATTCCCCCCCCAAAATCCAACCTAGGATTGATTTTGATTAGTATTCAAAATTGTGCAAATATTCATAAATGTTTGATGTCTTTTTAATTCTAAATTTATGAAGCCTATTCCCTAATTAAATTAAGTACATCTTGCATTAAATGGTCCAAAGTGGAGGTAGAGGATCGTTGACAAAAAAATGATTACAATTGCAATACCCACACATAACATTATAATTTTTGCAATTGAAGTCCACAATTTGCAAGTGCATAGGTAGGTATGATGATGTGTGGGTAGGTAGGTTTTGTCAATAAGTAGATGTTTTATTAATATTTAAAGTGGCATTATTGAAAAATGTATCTATTTTCTTAATTAACTTTTGGAATAAGAATTAGGTAGAAGTTTAACTAATAAGATATATAGATTTTGCCAAGAAATAGAAGTTTAGTCAAGAAAAAAATATAGGTTTAACCAAAAAAAAAGTTTAATTAAGAAGAAATATAGGTTTAGCTAAAAAAAAAAGTTTAACTAAGAAGATATATAAGTTTCGCCAAGGGATATAAGTTTAGTTAAGAAATATAAGTTTTGCCAAGAAAGAAAAGTTAAGCTAGTAAGATATAGGTTTAGCCAAAAGATAAAAGTTTAGTAAAGAAGAAATATAAGTTTTGCCAAGAAAGAGAAGTTTAGCTAGTAAGATATATAGGTTTAGCCAAAAGATAAAAGTTTAGTCAAGAAGAAATATAAGTTTAGCTAAGAAATAAAAGTTAGCTAGTAAGATATATAGGTTTAACCAAGAGATAAAAATTTAGCTAGTAAAATATATAAGTTTTGCCAAGCGATAGAAGTTTAGCCAAGAAGAACTATAAGTTTAGCCAAGAAGAAATATAGGTTTAGCCAAGAGGAGATAAGAGTTTTGCTAAAGTAAATAAGGGATTAATTATTAGTTTGTAAGCAAGGCTAAGATTTAGGTTAGTAGAGTAGCTAGGTGAGTGGGTAGTATGAAGTTGGGGTTGGGAAAAAACTGGCAATGAAAAAAAAATGGTCAAAGGTCAGCAGCCAAAAAAGATTGACTGTGATAGAATGTTGGTTAACATAAGTAAGGTAAAGAGATGAATGAAAAAGAGGTGAATCATCCAGCCCATCATCCTATGGACAGAACTGCCAACTGATGCACTCATGTGGGTTGGTTCACTCTGGCCGTTTTTTGGAAGTTTTTCTTTAATTTCACCTGGTTTTGGACCAAACTCAGGATACTGGTGCCATGTTTTCGTCACTTTATGGAAAACTTTACTAAATACCCAAAAAACTGGTGCCCATCTGTTTTAATACCCTTGAAGGTTATCAGAAAATATTCAACTGATACCCTTCAAGGTTTTCAGAAAGTTGATTCTACTTGGGAGAGAACCTCAAGTGAGAATCGACAGGAAGGTTCTCAAAAAGGTTATCAGTTTATGTGAAAACCTTCAATTCTCATTTTGAGAACCGGACTGAAAACCTTAAAGTTTCTCACTAAAAATGTGAGAACCGCCCAACACTGGAAATTACCTACAACATACCTGTCTATTTTGGGACAGTCCACAGCTCCATTTTTAAAAAATAAAAATTTAGTGATGGGCCAGGGTTTAGGCATACCCATCACAAAAACATTTAAATTGAACTTTAGGTTCTCACAACTAATTACTGTGCTTGCAGGCAGTGATATTTTTGGCAAATTTTCACAACTCGTATACTTGAAAAAACTGATTTTGACCTATACCAAGGGTTTTAAAAAATAAAAATGGACAAAAATTTCTTTCAATTTTGAAAAGACAGAAATACAGATTGCCAGATTTTTTTAGTAAGTTCCAGTAGGTAGGCAACACAATAAGGATGAATTTCTTTTTAAATGTAATATTTGGTGTATAGCCAAATTTGTCATTTGCACCCTCAGCATACTGTCCGACCTGTGACGAACATTAACCCACGAATTGCTTCCAACCTGATCCAGGTAGAAAACAAGTTTGGCACACATTAGATGGAAAGAATCTAAATCTTTCTCCAAATAAGAGCCAATCCAAATATCCTCTATTCAGTAGACGAATTGGCAAAATTTAACATCAATGGAAAAAGGATGAAAATAAATATAGCACAACCAGATTAGAAAATCCAACTGTCGGAAAACATAACTTTCAAGAAATTCACCTTAGTCCTACAAGCTCCTACAGTCAATCAATCAGGGAGTGATGAGATCTTTCCAGATGTTTCCCGCATAGCGGGTACTCACGTTCTGACAACTAGAAGGCAGCCTGCACAAGCCTCTTTTAACATGAAGGAATCCAACTTAATAGGAAAATAGGAAAGGAGTTTAGGAACGCGGATCACTAGAAGAACGTGCAAAGAAGATGAGAGATGGACTGAAATAATGTGTATATATTATATATATATAATACCCAGGGCCCAGACTGAACCAGCTCACTATCCCGTAGGTGCCTGTGATGACTCAGTTGTGGATGAACCTCCAGTGAGTTAATAGAGTTATCCGTAAAGTAAGAAAAACACAGCACCAGAACCCTGAGTTTGGTCATACATAGGGTGACATTAAAAAACTGCAAAAAAGTACATTAGCATTCAATGGGGGATGAAACTCATAAAACCATCAACTTTGGTGGTAAACTGAGTTTCATCCTGTCTTTCCTTTTTCCTGCGCGCTCAGCTGTGCTACATATATTTTTAACTGCTCCTAACTGTACAACTATTATATAATTAGTCTGGAACCTCATGCATTAAATGCTGAGTTTCAGCATTTCATACTCAGTTGCAGCATTTAATGCTGAGATTTAAGAAAATGTCTTTACTTTGCGGGTACCACTGAAAGAGAGGATAGGGGGTAAAAGGAGGCCCAAAGACAGGGTGAAGACAGGGTTACTTTATGGATAAGTCTAATGTCTGTTTTCACCTTGGTAACCCATTCTTTAAGTGTGTGCTGTATTTGTAGGTGGATATGTAGTAAGAAAATACTAAGCACTGATTTTACTACCTACTAAAAACCCACAACCCAGGGTTGTAGGTAGGTAGTAAAAAACCAGCAACTAATCAGGTCGTAGTTAGCTAGCTAGGGAATTGGAACCCAACAGAAAAGTGTTTCTTAACTACTTATGCTCCACCCATCATGGTGCCCTGGTGGGTGCCGGTTCACTCTGGCCTTTTCCCAACCTGGGAAGGAATGAGGAACCCAGAGCATAGTAGAGTAAGTAAACAGAGCTCTGGATATTAGGACAGGGCACATAGAACTGTATGTAAACATTCTCACACCAATACACTCTGTACCTCTTCTTTTTGATGGGAAGGAATGAGGAACTCAGAGCATAGAAGAGTAAGTAAACAGAACTCTTGATATTTCCAGGCTGAATATAGAACAGAAAGTAAACACTCACACCAATACACTCTGTGCCTCTTCTTTTCGACGTGGAATATCAGAAACTACCCTCCTTGTTCGTGACTTTTCCTCTCCTAAGGAGTCGGCAAAATCTTTCCATTGTATCGGATGGGCCATTTTCAACCAGAATCTGTCCTTCAGAAGAAAGGATAGTGAAATGCCTTGGCTCTTTACTCCATTTTGTCCGGTGATGCCTGGAAAGCATCAAGGGAAAAAATGATAAAAAAATCCCTCCAGTGCTTTACCCAAGCTAACGCTTTGTACCTCTGCTTTTTGATGTTGAAAAGCAGAAAGCCTCCTTAGTCCTTACCTTGTCCTCTTTATTAATAGGCTTTCGGGACTAAGGAGCGTCCTCAAAACAGCACTATGTACGGCCCTTTTTCTCCATCTGCCCTTGCAATCTTTTGTAGTAATTTATGTGGGTTCTGCATCCCATCCCCAAGCAGCTCAATGCATTAGTGACGCCTTCGCCAACCTCTAGTTTGAGAAGTCCTTTTTTTAGTAATGACTAACTTAGTGTGGCACGTGGCCTTCAGCACAAATTTCGATAAAAATTTGGTTGTTGATTGTTATTGAGTTTTCAATGATGAAAATACTAAAAATTCAATAACTCTTGCATTGCACATTTAGACATTATGAAATTACAGGGGTGCACCCCCTGCTCAGTGAGGGTTTTCTAGTGGTACCAAGAACACAGACCAAGGCTCTGTGGTATGGGAGTTCTTAAGTTTGTCATGAGCCACAATTTTGCTTTGGACAATTCATCAAGCTATTAACCTATATATCTATAACTTGGTCCACATTACTTCCAACCTTTTATCACGTGTATGAAACAAAATTACTTTCCCCTTTCCAAAACAGGCTGCCTTGCAAAACAAGCAGTAAAAAGAAACCAATGATTTTGTTTGAGCAACCATTAGAATTGACAAAGATGGTGGCATTTAAATAGTGTGATTTATATAATTAGTTTTGGGGGATAGCCTTGACACTTGTTTTTCTTTTGGTAAAGAACCTATATGATTGAATCCTCGCGCAAAACCAAAAAAAACTCATTCTTGACACACTCACACATTCCTAACATAGAAATTGCCCACAAACACTTGCTAATTGGGATTGATCTAATTGAAAATAATTTTTTTTTCATAAATCTCCATCCAAAAGACACTTTCTATTTGCACTAAGCATGTACCTCTCTTGTCTCTCCATAGCACAAAGAAGTAATAACAGAACAAAGAAGAACAAAATGACATGAAGGAAAACAATGAATTTATAAAAATAGTTGATAAAATTTAAAAGCAAAAAAAAAAAAAAAACCACTAACTTTTTGTACATGTGGCAAAGAATAGAACTTTGTAGGATCTCCACAAACTCTTTGCGAACTAAACTTAACTAAACTTTGTCTCTCATGTTCTCTCCAGGTGGCCAACCCATGCAAATGAAAATAAAAATACTCTTTTTGAACCTCCACAACTAGCTTGCAAACCAAACCAAAACAAAAGTTTGCCTTTAGTGTTCTCTCCATGCGGCTCAGCCATGTAAGTGAAAAGAATAGAACTATTTCTGGACCTTGCACTCTGGTCAAAGAACATAAACAAGTGGATTTGCAAAAGGTTCTGCATGCAATCCTGTTCCTATGGCACCGCCAAAGGCTTTGCCTCAGAACTTGTCAAATAACCTCTTGGGGGGTCTGGCTGCATCACCAAACATGGGATCAACAAATATTTTATCTCTTTCCAGCAACTTGTATTTGACAAGGTGTATGATACCATCTATGAACATGTCAACGGAATCATCTCATGGAAGAAATGCTTTTATATCCTTCATATATATATATATATATATAATAAATATTATATACTGATCCAATTGTAGGTGAACAAGTCCAGAACTATTGAGAGCACTATATGAAATGAACCAATGTTAGCCAGGTGGGTTATTAACAAGGGTGCAAAGGCAGGTTATTTATAACCAACCTATCAGGTCTAAATGTGGTTAATAATGAAACAAAGACTCTGCCTGTATGGTATCTATTCTATAGAGACCTAATGACACTCTTATGAGTCAGGCAATATAATTTTAAAAGATTGATAACCTGTCTAGATGATATTCAGATCATCCAGGTAAGTTATTAGATTTTTAAAATGCAATACCAAGTGATTGTCAATTGAAGGAGTTCTAAAAATAAAGAGCCAGTTAATATGTCATTAAAAACCAGCTTAAAACCGGGTCAAAACCGGCAACACTGCTATGTACCTATCCTGAAGACATACTTCTAACAGAAAGGTTACCAAGGTGTAACCAGATATTAAGACTCAATTGAGGTTCATCTAGAACTGACTCATAATTGATGTCCATCAAGTGGATGGTGCACTGGTAGGCGCTGGTTCACTCTGCCCATTACATAGTAATTGTGAGTAAATAAGACCCAAGGGCCTACCCCAAAAAATATCAGGGTGAACCAGCACCCGCACTGTTACCTTCCATGGGTTTGATTTGGCCACTATGAGGCCTCATTCAAGAATGTAAAGGTACCAGTGTGGGTGCTGATTCGCATAAGGCCGGTGTGGCCATCAAACAGAGGGTATTCCGTAGTAAATGTGAGTAAACATGACTAGAGTGCAGACTGAAAGAAAACGGGACTTGGGATATGCCTCAGCAAGAACCAACTTGAGCTACTTACAACAAATGATTGTCTACCTATTGCGCCTTTGCGTTGTAGTTCGTAATTATTGTGTGCACGGCAGTGATACGCAGCCCTGGTGGGCGCACACGGTAACAGGCAGCTGCGACGATGAGGGTAAGGGTCGGTCAGTCTCTGGCTCGATTCTTGTTGTGCTAGAATTTTCGGGATGGCCCACTGAAAAGCAATCGTGGTTATCCTTCACGTTTACTTTCGAAAGCTGGGAAGAAGCCACAAGGTCACCTTCCTTCCCCCATTTCAGAACGAGTTTAGAGATCTTTGGCCTCTCCCTTCACCAGCAGATAGTTTGGTCTGGCGATTTCATTTTTGTCGGTAAACAGTAGCCAAGCTGCTCGGCTGTAATTTCGTCGCTCGCTCCTACAGTCTCTTCCGACAGATTCAATTTCGTTTCCATACAAGTTTTGAGAGTCGCGTTCCATGAAGGAGAGACGTCCCTGGGACGTTGAACTGATGCCCAGAGAGACAGCAGTCGCCTCTTACTAGACTTCCATCCTCAGCTTCTTTTCTTTCTGCTCGTTGCTTTTGTAGATTGCATTATGGCTGTGGAAAAAGGAAGAATTGTGCTTGTTGGCAGGACAGGGGCCGGGAAATCCACTCTAGTCAACATGCTAGTTAAAGGGGATCTTACTCCTCCACACCTAGCTGTGATGGGAAATGGACTTCATGGCACCACAAAGATCTGTGAGACGTTTGTTGGTCGAGGATGGACAGTGATCGACACCATGGGATTTGGTGAGCCGGATACTGGGTCTGTGTCCAACACCAACGCCCAAAAGTTGGTGATCGATTTTCTCAAAAATGTGAAAGGGCGTTACAGTCACATCATCTTTGTGATTGAGAAGGGCAGGATCGATTTGGTGACCGAAATCATCTGGAAGACCTTTCTTCAGATTTTCAAAGGTGGCGAGAGGAACTTTGTCGTTTTGTTCACAAAGACTGATGACGACGAGTGGTTGCAAGAGAACCTTGAAGAGATCAAAACAGAATTTCCAGAGTGCGAACAATTCCAATATGTTGATTTCCCGGAAATCGATGACGATCCTGACTTCGAGAAAGCAAACAGCGAAATTCGAATGAGTGAACGCGACAGACTGGAAAGCGAGCTGACGCGAATGTTTGCAGGTTCATGGGTGGAACCCGACATCTTCAGAATGGGTGATGCGGAGATTGAGAAAAGGGCTGAGAACATCCTCGTATACATAGCGAAGCTCATCAAAAGCTTGTTGCAGAAATATGGTACGAGGGCGCTTCAAAATTCAGTCACCATATTTGTTGCCGTTGTCGAATTGGTAAATGTCTTTGCAGGCGGTTTCTAGAAGTCATGATCTTTAGCGAAGTTGCAAAGAATTAGGGTTTACAGTTTACACCTCGTGATCCTCCCGGGGGGGTGGCGTTTGGATTCACTGTCTGTAGTTTCTTCGTTCCCCATTGGGGCCTTAGGAGGTTACCCAGTGACAAAAGACTTATGATCTAGTTCCCATTCGATTGATTTTTCTTCTGGATCATGTTAATTCTTTAACTTTTGTTGCCAATTTCAGATCCAATCTTTATGAAGCTGTTATTTGTTCAAGAGGGTACACATCTGCAATTAAATAGCTACATTTCTTATATTCTTGCCAATTTCAGTAAAAGCTTGTTTGAGTTTTAGTTTCTGTCATGAAATTAGATTATGGTCACAACAAGATTGCTTGCAGTCATTCTGCCTTTCTATGAAAATGAACAAGTAGACGAAGCTGAGCATGGACTTCTACAGCTTTGCACATCATAATAATGGTGATGCCATCTGGTCACATCACTCTTGCCGGTGTCCTCTCTATGCATCTAAAGACAACATAGCCATATCTTGTGGTTTCTACAAGCAACACTGTGGTTGCACCCTGGGAGGTTAACATGAAACTCTTTGGCGATGTCAACACCTAATTCCACTTCCAAAATAATGTGTTGAGCTGAATAGAAACCAAGGCCTGTCCTGCGTAAGAGGGAGTGAGATTTGTCCATTTTGAAACCCCTTAACTATGCCAGCTAACGATCAAATGAAACCATTGAAGTAATCAAGGGGATGCCAAAATTTATGTGTGGTTAGGAGAATTGACAACACAGAGAAGCAAGTGGAGGATTGGATTCTACGCAATTTTCACATATTAGTGTAGTTCGGGACCTAACGCCGGACAGAGCTCGTTAGGGGGGTATTTAGCGCCTCGCATACTTTATGCCCCTGGCGTTAGCCTAGGCCAAAAGTGGCAAAGAACGCAGGTAGGCAAAAAAATTGTTGCAACCAATGAGGTAAGGTAGCATGCACCCAGGGGGCCCAGGTTTTTTTCTTTTGGTGGAGGGTCGGAGTGTTGGTTTTTTGTTATTCCCATGAAGTTCTCACTGTGTTCCAATAAAGTTCTCAATGTGTTCCCAACATGTTTCCAATGGCTTCTCACTTTGACCTAAGTCTTAGTCTTGTGAGCAAAATAAGCAGGTTTAAAGAGGAAATTACTTGTAACATACCTACCTATTTTGGGATAGTCCACAGCATGATTTGTTTTTTATAAAACTTATTTCATGATGGGCCAATTAAAGATCCAATCACAAAAACATTTCAATTGAACTTTGGGTCGTCACAAATATTTACTATGCTCACAGGCAGTGATTTTTTGGCAAATTTTCACAATTTGTATACTTGAATTAACTGGTTTGACCTATACCAAGGATTTTTTAATTTTAAAATGGCCCAAAATTTCTTTTATTTTTGAAAAGCCAGAAATACAGATTGCCAGATTTTTATAGTAGGTTTCAGTAGGGAGGCAACACAATAAGGATGGATACTTTTTTAAATGTAATATTTGGCAAAAATATCTTGTGGATGATTCCTGGTTCAGCTGCGTCACAAAATGGGGGGGTGGAGGGGACACATTAGTCCTGGGGCTGGCTAATGCCTCTCCAGCAGGCTCTTGACTCTTGGCTAAAGTGAAGCAACAGCCAATTTAACCAGTGAACAAATCATGCAGGATGGATGGTGTGTGCACAGAAAAAACATTTTTTCATTGTATTCCTGTCCCCTAAATAACCTCTATACCAACCATCCACATACCTCTCGACCTACAAGTACTAGCCACCAAGTGCCTATACCTTTCTTCACATGTCTTCTTTCTTCTTTGTCATTCGCTTGACATTCATTTAACTGTGGGTGTTTAAAAGATTTGAAGAGGTTGTGGAAAGATATTTCATTTGTCATAGGTCAATTTTTTTGGGTCTGTTAAGAAAGGCCTCATTGGGTGTAACCTTAAATTGATACAGCAGGATCAGAGTCATCATCGTTGAAGGCTTCTTTGCTGCTGTAGAAAAGATGGGAAAGAGAAAGAAAACACATTATTTATTATTTATTTTCTTTTTTAAGCACATCAGCAGACCTGACCTGACAAGCCATCTGCACCCCCAAGTCAAGCTCCTTTGAAGACCAAGGCTTCTTTGGTGTTGTAGAAAAGCTGGGAAAGAGTCACTTTATTTATTTTTTGTTCACTTTATTTATTTTTCGTTTGTCTTTTGATGCACATCACCTGACCAGTGTTCTTTTTTTTCAATTTTGTGATGTAGCTGAAGAGGTCTTGATCATCTATAAGATGATTTAGCCAGATTTGGCTACAGACTAGGTATGAAAGTTGAAAGAAAAAGAATCTTTCTATATTTTGACTACCTACTGGAACTTATCATAAAAATCTGGCGATCTGGAAACTTTCCTTTTTATAGGCCAAAATCATATTTTTCAGATTAAAATTTGACGAAATTTCGCCCCAAAAAAACACACTCCAACAGACTCCACCTAAGTCAAGATCATTGACAGAGGGCCAGCAGGAGTTTCACTTGCACGCTGGGTTCAGTGGTTTGAAACCCAGGGCCTTCTTTGAGTTCCCAGGTGAACCCCGTGAAAGCGGGGGAGGGGGGCAACAGCCCCTTCAATCATTAGAGAAATCAAGGAAGTACAAGGGGGGGAGCAAGTGCCACAAAATGGCAGTCTCGCCCTTCCCAAAGATGTGGAGGTGAAGCCACTCAGCCTTAAAGGCTTTTTCAATTCGACTCTGAATGTTCTGGTCCCTATTCTGACTA
>Ga0116231_10006700_pt1 | contig 21716 bp, 18 predicted proteins | sample S1TSphgellanicum_2_FD_89695 | JGI IMG/M metagenome (GOLD analysis project Ga0116231, IMG submission 89695) | Host-associated microbial communities from peat moss isolated from Minnesota, USA - S1T2_Fd - Sphagnum magellanicum MG | ecosystem: Host-associated > Plants > Peat moss > Unclassified...
GCCCGAACCCGCGCTCGTGCTCTATGCGATGGCTGCGCTCGCACGCCGGCTCGGTGTGCCGTTCCGTTCCGGCGGCAGCCTCTGCGCGGGCAAGATTTCCGACGCACAAGCGGCATTCGAGTCTGCGAATACCTTGCTGCCCACATGCCTTGCCGGCGTGAACTTCGTGCTGCACACGGCCGGGTGGCTCGAAGGCGGCCTTGCTATGGGCTACGAGAAATTCGTCATGGATGTCGATCAGGCGGGCATGATGCATACGCTGCTCGAAGGCATCGATTTGTCGCCCAACGGCCAGGCGCTGGACGCCATGCGCGAAGTGGGACCGGGCAAGCATTTTCTCGGCTGCGCACACACGCAGGCAAATTTCGAGAATGCCTTCTACCGCTCGCCGCTCGCCGACAACAACAGTTACGAACAATGGGAAGCCGAAGGCTCCTCAGACATGACCAAGCGCGCGAATGCGCTCTGGAAAAAGCAGCTTGCAGAGTACGTGGAGCCACCGATGGATCCCGCGATCGATGAGGCGCTGCTCGAGTACATCGCCAAGCGCAAAGCGGCGAGCCCGGACTCGAACGTCTGATTGGCGCGCGGAGCGGCGCCGGGCTTGGCGCCCGAATCCGCCTGAATTGCGTCCGCTTCCGGTCAGACTCGCGTTGGACACTCTCATGACAAATTCATGGGAGATCTCGAATGTCAGGTTCACGGCGTTTCAATCCGCTGCTCGTCAAATTTGTTTCGATCGTCCTCACGCTGCTGCTCTTGTGCATACCGCTGAACCTCGTGCAAGGCCTGATCGGCGAACGCAATACGCTGCGCAGCAACGCGATCGAGCGTGTCGCGGGCAATGTCGGCCATGCGCAACAACTCGGCGCGGTGATGCTGACCGTGCCGCTGACGCGCAGCTGGACCGAGGACGGCAAGACCTCCACGGATACGACCCTGCATCATCTGCTCGCGCAAACGGTGCATATCGACGGTAACGTCACGAGCAGCACGAGGCACTCGGGGATCTATTCCGTGCCGACGTTCGCGGCCAGGTTGAAGATCGACGGGACGATCGCAACAGCCGCCTGGCGCGATTTGTTGGCACCGGAACCGGGAATCGTCAAACGTCTGGGTCCCATCACTCTGATGCTCGCACTCACGGACCCGACTGGAATACGGGTCTTGGACGGCGTTCGCGTCGACGGCAAGACCTATGCCGTTGCGCCGATTCCAGGCTCCATACTCAAGGGCGTGGGCTTCGAACTCGCGCCGGCCGGCGCCGCGCTTCCCGATGAGATCGGCTTTGCGTTCGACTTGCAAATCTCCGGCACGGAGCGCCTGCAATTTCTGCCGTTCGCCGCTTCGACCCAGGTCGATTTGCATTCCACGTGGCCGAGTCCAAGTTTCAGCGGCGCCTACGGGCCGCTAGCCGCGACGCAAGTGTCGGCACAGGGGTTCAACGCGCAATGGCGGGTGCTGCAGCTCAATCGCGATTTCCCTCAGGAATGGGCCGGCGACAAAGTCAGCGCCGGTCAACTCGCGGAATCCGCCTTCGGCGTGGACTTCTACCAACCCGTCGACACGTATCAATGTAACTACCGCGCAGTCCACTATGCGTTCTTGCTGATCGGCTTGAGCTTCATGATCCTGTTCCTGCTCGAGCACCTGTTCGGTCTGGCACTGCATCCCGTGCAATACGCGATGACCGGGGCGGCGCTCGCAACCTTTTACCTCGTGTTACTCGCGGTCAGCGAGCACCTCGCCTTCGGCTGGGCCTATGGCCTCGCCTCCGCGGCTTTGGTCGGCTTGCTCGGGATTTACTACAGTGGCGTCGCCGGCAGTGTTCGAACCGGAACCGTCGCAGGTCTGATCACGGGGCTTTGCTATGCCCTGCTGTATCTGCTGATCTTGTCCGAGGAAAACGCGCTGCTATTCGGCGCACTGCTGCTGTTCGCGACGCTGGCCGCGATCATGATCGCGACCCGCAAGGTCGATTGGTACCGGCTAGGGACGCCCCGTTAGCGGGGCGTGGCGCCCGAGGGTCGAGGCCTGCGTCCGCGCGTCTCGGTCTGGCTGGTCGACTCCTTGGGTGCGGGCAAAGCGACGACCTTGCGCAAGTGAGGGTATGCGGCGGTCTTGTGCGGAATGGCCATCGCTTCGACAAAATGCTGTTGGAATCGCGGTTCGATGGCCGTCTCGACCTTTTCAATACGCCTCACCAACGACTCGATCACGACACGCGAGGCCGCGTCTAGCAGGGCGATGCGCGCTCCCGTTCCCGCCGCATTGCCGGCGGAGCGCACCTGCGCCAAATTGCAGTCGGGCACCATGCCGAGGATGATCGCGTATTTGACGTCGATGTGGCTGCCGAAAGCACCCGCGAGCCGAATGCGATCGACGCGCTCGATGCCGAGCCGTTCCATGAGCAGCGCAATGCCCGCGTAGAGCGCGGCCTTCGCGAGTTGGATCGCGCGCACGTCGTTCTGCGTGATCTTCATTTCAACCGGGGCGCCTTCGGCGCTCAATCGATAGGCGTAGGTACGTCCGTTCGCAACGACGCGCGGCGAGCGGCCGGCGAGGCGTCCGTCGACCACGCCATCCTGGTTGATGATGCCGGCGAGATACATCTCGGCAACCACCTCGATGATGCCGGAACCGCAGACTCCGGTGATGCCGGTGGACGCTGTCGCGGCCGCGAAACCGGCCTGGTCCGACCAGAGATCGCAACCGATGACTTTGAAACGCGGCTCGAGCGTCTCGGGGTCGATGCGTACCCGCTCGATCGCGCCCGGCGCCGCGCGTTGCCCGCAGCTGATCTGCGCACCCTCGAACGCGGGGCCCGTCGGGCTCGAACAGGCCACCAGGCGCGCGCGGTTGCCAAGCACGATCTCCGCGTTCGTGCCGACGTCGACGAGCAGCGTCATCTCGTCGCCAAGATCAGGACGCTCCGCAAGCACCATGCCCGCCGCATCCGCACCCACATGCCCGGCGATACAGGGCAGCACGTAGATGCGCGCATTGCGATGCAGTTTGAAATCGATGGCACTCGCGCGCAGCGCCATCGACATATCGGTGGCGAGCGCAAACGGCGCCCCGCCGAGTTCCACCGGGTCGATGCCGAGCACCAGATGATGCATGATCGGATTGCCGACCAAGGTCGCTTCGAGAATCTCGTCGGGCGTGATGCCGGCACTGCGCGCGACATCCACGGCGAGCGCGCTCAGCGCCTCGCGCACGGCCGTGGTCATCAAAGCGGCACCGCCGGGATTCATCATCGAATAGGAAACACGGCTCATCAGATCTTCGCCGAAGCGGATCTGCGGATTCATGACACCGGCGGACGCCACGACCTCGCCCGTGACGAGATCGCAAAGATGCGCGGCGATGGTCGTCGAACCGATATCGACGGCGAGGCCGTAAGCCCGTTCATGCAGTCCCGGCCAGACGCCGATCAGTTGTTTGGCGCCATGCACGGCGACCGTGACGGCCCAATTACCCGTGCGCAGCACCGGTTGCAGGCTCTGCAAGACGGACAGGTCGGTCGCGAGATCCTTGAGACCCCATTCGCTCTCGAGCGCCTCGTAAAGCCGGCGTAAGTCGCCGCTCGGATCATGCATGTCGGGTTGTTTGACCTGCACATAGTGCAAGCGCACGATCGGATCGATTTCGATGGCGTGCGCGTCAGCCTCTTTGCGCACGACCTGGCGGTGTACCTGACTGCTCTCCGGCACGTCGATGACCACATCGGCCTCGACTCGCGCCGAACAGGAGAGTCGCCGGCCCGCGGCCAAGGGTGCGCGGCGCGCAAACCGCAGTTCCGGTTCGCTGAGCGTCGACAAACTCGCCGCCGAGGAACTCACACCGAGTTTGGCGAATTCGCCTTCCGCCACGAGCACTTGGCAGCGGCCGCAGAGTCCCCGGCCGCCGCAGACCGAATCGATGTCGACGCCCAAGCTCCGGGCAGCCTGCAATAAGGGCGTGCCCAGCGGAAAGTGGCCACGCTTTCCGGACGGCGTGAATACGACCAACGCTTCGGTGCTGGCGCTGGTGGCGGGCGTCGAGATCGGCGTTGGAGAACTCATCGTCGACCTGTTCGCTATTGGACCGGCCGACGACGATGACCACCTTCGCGGCGTCCGCGCGGCGCTTCGCCCGGCGCACCGGTGCCGGCCGGCGGCGGCTCGCGAAAGCGGCGAATCCAGCGCGCGCAATCGGGATCGTGTCCCATCATGACGTCGGCGCCCATGACGGCCTTGATGACTTCCTCGTGCAGCGGATTCGTGATCGCCGAAGTCATGCCGGCGCCGATCGCCATGGTGAGGAATGCGCTGTTGATACCATGACGATTCGGCAGGCCGAAGCTTACGTTGGAGGCACCGCAAGACGTATTGACCTTGAGTTCGGTGCGCAGACGGTGCACGAGCCGCATGACTTGCACGCCGGCCTGGTTGATCGCGCCGATCGGCATCACGAGCGGATCGACGACGACGTCGCAGGCGGGAATGCCGTAGTCTGCTGCACGCTCCACGATCTTCTTGGCGACTGCAAAGCGCACGTCCGGATCCTCGGAGATGCCGGTCTCATCGTTGGAAATCGCGATCACGGCCGCGCCATATTTCTTGACGAGCGGCAGCACAGCCTCCATGCGTTCGTCCTCGCCGGTTACGGAGTTGACGAGCGGCTTGCCCTTGTAAACGGCGAGGCCCGCCTCGAGAGCCGCGACGATCGAGGAGTCGATGCACAGCGGCACGTCGGTAACGCTCTGCACGAGCTGGATCGCACGCGCGAGAATTGCCGGTTCGTCGGCGAGCGGGATGCCGGCGTTGACGTCGAGCATGTGCGCACCTGCCTCCACCTGCGCGCGCGCATCCGCTTCGACACGCGAGAAATCGCCGGCCGCCATCTCGGCCGCGAGAATCTTGCGTCCGGTCGGATTGATGCGTTCGCCGATGATCACGAATGGACGATTGAAGCCGATGACGACCTCTTTGCTCGCGGAACTAATCACGGTGTCGGTCATACGGCAGTCCTCTCAGATTGGGCCATGGTGTCGCGCCCGGGGTACCAGCAAACGCGTCCCTGCAGCACGCCCGAGCGGTCGACGATCTCGGCGACCGACTCTTCCTGGCGATAGGCCATGATATGTACGCCGTTGATCCCGGGGATCGCGCGGATTTGTTGAATCAATTCGACGCAGATGTTGCGGCCCTCGCGTGCCTGATCGTGGGCGCCCTGGAGTCGTGCGATCGTGGCGTCCGGAACGTGCAATCCGGGGACGTTGCGCCGCATCCAATCAGCGGTTTTCGCCGAACGCAGGGGGCCAACGCCGGCGAGAATGAAGACTTTGCCCACGAGGCCCAGTGCCTCGACTTGTGCCATGAACGCGCGCAGCAGCGGCAAGTCGTAGACGTATTGGGTTTGAATGAACTGCGCGCCGGCCGCGATTTTCTTGGCGAGACGCTGCGCACGCCAGGCATGCGGCAAGGCGGAGGGGTTCTCGGCGGCGCCGAGGAACACACGCGGCGCGAAGCTGATCTTACGACCGCTCTGGAAGTGATGCTCGTCGCGCAAGGTTCGCGCGATGTCGAGCAAGGAGACACAATCGAGGTCGAACACGGGCTTCGCCTGGGGATGATCGCCGGCTTGCACGCCGTCGCCGGTCAGGCACAGCATGTTGCAGACGCCCATCGCCGCGCCGCCCAGGATGTCGCCCTGGATCGCAATCCGGTTCTTGTCGCGACACGAGATTTGCATGATCGGCGCGTAGCCGATGCGCGTCAGCAGCGCACAGACCGCGAGGCTCGACATATGGCAGTTGGCGCCACTGCCATCGGTGGCATTGATCGCATCGACGAACCCGTCGAAGACGCGCGCACGCCGGTAGACATCTTCGGGATCGGCGGAATCCGGCGGCGCGAGTTCCGTCGTGACCGCGAAACCACCGGCGCGCAGCACGCGTTCGAAACGCCCCGGCGACGTATGGCCGGGAAGTATGGGCAGTGGATATCCCGGGACCGGCTCGTCGTCGAACCTCACGGCGCCGCACTCTTGTCGCCATGTTCGCGGACCACGCGCAGCCACGAGGAGCGGCCTTGCAGGCGATGGTCGACCGCGAACTGCACCTGGCTCATTGCGGCGAGACCGCCGGGTATGCGCTCGCTGCCGCGATAGGCTTCCACCCAGACGCAGCGCATCTCGGGCTTCACCTCACAGCAGCCGTCATCGCGCACGCCGCCGCAGGGGCCGTTACGTAAAGTCTTCGGACAGTTCATCGGACAGGACATGCCGGTCGAACTCAAGACACATTGCCCGCACATACGACAGTCGAACAACAGGGTCTTGACGACCTTCTCGACCGCGGCGACGGGTCGCTCGACGCGCTCGAAGCCAAGCGCACGAAATACGCCGGAAAGACGCAGCAACAGCGACTCGAAGCCGCGATAGAAACTATTGAGGCCTCGCGCATGGCGCACCGACCAGAGCCGCACCGCGTACATCAGGATGACTCGGCGGCGGGCGGCGGCTCGGCATCGGCCGGTGGGGCGTTCAGTCCCTTGGCGCGAATCATGCGCTCGAGGTCGGCATCGCTGTACTGCGCCTCGAGTCGTGCCGCCTCGGCGGCAGCCTCCATCTCGAGATCGTCGCCGACGGCACGCGGCGCGCTGCGCTGCCAATCGGCGAGATAGGCATCCGAGCTGCCTTTGCCCGCGCGCATGGCGGCTCGATCGATCGCTTCCTGAAAGCGCTGCGAGAGTTGCGCCTTGGCCGCTTCCCGGCCGCGTTTGACGACGACCTGAGCCGGGATGTCGCGCCAGGAAATGATGGTCAGCTGACCCACGCACCGCCCTCCGCACGATGCCGAATCGCGCCCACCGGCACGAAGGCTTCGAGGCTCGTGGCGAGCGCACCGTAACCCGTCAGACGCTGCTCGTACTGCCAGCCCATGCGCGCCGCAATCGCTTCGGCACGCGACGAAGACGCGGCATCCGGCGCCTGCGCAAGATAGACGAGCCTTCGATAGTTGCCGAAATACGCCGAGAACAATTCGGGATGGCGATCGAGCCCGAGACCTCGCAGCACCAAGCGATCGAAATGCCGCAGCAGAAAATCGGTCAAATAGAACGTGCCGGGTTCCGCAGCGGCGAGCGCGGCGAATACCGGGCCGGTGGCGAAGAACTCATAGCAATGCGCGCCCGGGATGCGTTCGATGCCTTCCTCGAGTAAAACCTGGTCGAGCCGGCCGCCGGTGCCGCAGTCCGCGTAGGCAACGAAAATGCTGCCATAGCTCGCGCGCGAAGCCTGGATCATTGCGCGCACGGCAGCCGGAATCTTCTCGGGCCGGTTGTGCAGCTCCGCCGGAAGACAGCGCACGTCGAGCCTGTGCCACCCGTTGGCACGACGCAGCGCCATGATCTCGTGAGCCAAGGCGCCGCAGGCGATCACGAGCATGCCGCCACCGGCGGTCTCGGGCCTGGCGCTCATGAAGCTCTGCTCATGCGTCGCTAGTGAGCCGCGGCGTGCGCTCGGCGCGCCGCGAGCAGGCCCTTGGCCGTCTCAACCGCGACCGCAGCATCCCGGCAATAGGCATCCGCCCCAACCGCTTTGCCGAACTCTTCGTTGAGCGGCGCGCCGCCCACGAGCACGATGAAGTCTTGGCGGATGCCGCGTTCCTTGAGCGTGTCGATGACCACTTTCATGTAGGGCATCGTCGTTGTCAGCAGCGCGGACATGCCCAGAATGTCGGGCTTGTGCTTGTCGAGCGCGTCCAGGAATTTCTCGACCGGGTTGTTGATGCCGAGGTCGATCACTTCGAAGCCCGCACCCTCGAGCATCATCGACACGAGGTTCTTGCCGATGTCGTGGATGTCGCCTTTGACCGTGCCGATCACGATTTTGCCGATCGGCTCGACGCCAGTCTCGGCGAGCAGGGGGCGCAGGATTTCCATGCCGCCCTTCATCGCATTGGCCGCGAGCAGCACTTCGGGGACGAATAAAATGCCGTCGCGGAAGTCGATGCCGACGATGCGCATGCCTTCGACCAGGGCATCGTTGAGCACGCGCTCGGCGGACCAGCCGCGCGACAAGAAGATACGAGTCGCCTCTTCGACTTCGGTTTTCAGGCCGTTGTAGAGGTCGTCATGGACCTGCTCGGTGAGTTCCTCATCATTGAGCGAGGCCAGATCAAAATCATCCCCCGTCGGCTCCGACATCTTTACTCTCCAAAGGCTTATTTCGAGACGCGGCGAGAACTTACAGTGCCCACCTAGTGGTGCATGGTAAGTCCGGGCGACTCAGGAGACTTACACGATCGCGACAGCGGTCTATCCAAATGCGACATGCTCAGCTGACCGGGGGTGCGCCGCCCTCAGAACTGCGACGGGCGACGAAGGCATCGAGCGCCTCGACGATCGCCGCGTCCCGCGCCGGCGCCTGGTAGCGTGCAAGCGTGCTCTGCCAAATATCGCTGGCGCGCTCGGTTGCTGTCTTCGCTCCGTCCTCGGCCCAGCTGCCGTAATTGCGCCAGTCGGAGACCAGCGGCGCATAGAACGCGCTCCGGTAGCGCTCCATGGTGTGCGCACAGCCGAAAAAGTGACCGCCCGCCCCGACCTCGGCGACCGCATCGAGCGCGAGATCGGAGGGCGCGGCGCCGACGGGCTGAAAGATCTCGGCAAACATCTGCAGCATTTCGATATCGAGAATAAATTTCTCGTACGAGGTCGTGAGTCCGCTCTCGAGCCAGCCGGCCGCATGCAGGATGAAATTGCAGCCGCCGAACAAAGCACCCCAGAGACTCATCTGCGATTCATAGACGGATTGAGCGTCGGGGATATTGGAGGCGGTGGCGTTCGAAGAGCGCCACGGTAACCCGAGGAAACGCGCCATCTGGCCCGCACCGAACGCAGCCTTGACGTATTCCGGCGTACCGAAAGCCGGTGAACCGGACTTCATGTCGACATTCGACGTGAAACTGCCGTAGACGATCGGCGCACCGGGTCGCACGATCTGCGCGAGCACGAGACCTGCGAGCGCCTCGGCATGGGCCAGCGTGAGCGCACCGGCGATCGTCACGGGCGCCATTGCACCAGCCAGGGTGAACGGCGTGATGATGAGGACCTGCCCGGCCATCGCAAAATCGATGATCCCGTCCGCCATGGGAATGTCGAGCTGCAGGGGCGAGTTCGTATTGATGATCGTGTAGGTATAGGGGCGCGAGCGAAATTCTTCGGCCGAGATGCCGTGCGCGAGCCGGATCAACTCGAAGTTGTCGGCAACCTGCTGATGGCCGCGCGAGAAGATCAGCGGAATTTTATCCGACAGCATGAGCTGTGCGCGAGTCACCTCGAGATGCCGAATATTCACGGGCACGTCCTGGGGTTCGGTTGCACCGCCGAGTACGTGGATGACCTCGAAGCTCTGACAGAGCTTGATCAAGTTGCAGAAATCCTCGAGCGTGCCGGCACGCCGGCCGCTTGCCGTACCCATGATGTTCGGTGGTCCCGAGGTGGGCGCGAACGCGACGTGCTTGTCGCTGAGCGGCACGTGCCGCTCCGGATCGACCGAGTGCAGCGTAATGTCGCGCGGCGCGGTCGCGAGCGAAGCCGCGACGAGGTCCCGACCGATGCGCACGATCTGGCTCGCCGCATCGACGTCGCAACCGGCGTCGGAGTACAGCTTGCGCGCATCACTGGACAGCACTTTCATGCCTTGCGTTTCGAGCATGACGAGGGCCGTGTCGTGCATGGCGCCCACCTGGTCGTCGGAGAACACGCGCAGCGGCTCGAAAGGATTGCGCAGGTGCCGATAGGAACGGCTGCGGTCGAACACGGCGTGGCTGACATCGGCGCTGCTCGAACGGCGCCGGTTGCGTCGACCGAGCGTCTCATCGGGTTGTTTCATGAACTCGACTATACGCGCGTTGCGCGCCCGACGAGCGGCCGTCCGGTCGCCGTCGAACGCGCAACGGCCTCGGCGAGATACTCCGTGCCGGGGCCGACTTGCGCCAGCGTCTCGCTGAGCGTCGTGTCGACCTGCGGATCGGCCGCGCCGGCGCGGCGCGCCGCGGCAAGCGCGAGTTCGGCCGAGCGCCGTCGCGCATGCGCGAGCGCCGGTTCAAGTTCCGAGTAATCTTGCATGCCCGCAGGATCGTGCACGCGAAATACCTGAAAGCTGGGTTGACTCACCAAGAGCTCCACGGTTTGCGAAACCACGCCGGCAACCGCACCCACGGCATTGCAGACCGGCGCGAAATCCGGAATCGCGAGCCGCGTGCCGAGACGCCGCGCGACTTCCGGGTAATAGGCACCGACCGGCGCACCGATCGCAACGATCGGCAGCGCAAGTCGACAAGGGGTCTCGACGAGTTGCGAGAAACGCTGGCCCGCCACGGTGGCCTCGATCAGCGGCTCCCCGAGCAAGCCCCAGCCCTCCGCGCGTGCCTCGATTCCCGGATCCTGGGCGAAGGCCGCAGCAAAGATCACGCGCCCGCTTTCGCGGACGACGTGCTCAGAGGTTCGTTGCGCTATGCTCTCAGGCGTTTCGACCGCGCGCGCGGCGCGCCCATTACGCTCCAGTGTCGCCAGAATGCGTGCGCCGAGCACGGCTGCTTCGCGAGACCAGCTACGCTGGCGTTCGAGCACGTGCATTGCATCGGTGGGCGTAAACGCAGCAATCGTGATGAGGCCGGCGTCGGCGAGACGGCGCAAGGCCTCGAGTCCGGACTTGTTGCGCACCAGCGTCGCGAGCGTGCTTGGCTGTCCGCTCACGGAGTCCCAGATGCGACGCTCGAGCGCCGACAAGTACTCGGGTGCATCGCGCTCGGGATTGCGAAACGCAAACTGCGTCGGGTGGTCCGGCAGTCGCTCCAGCTCGGCAAGTCGGCCGAGCACGTCGAGCGTCTGCGGAAAGCGGTGCGCCAACAAGCAGAGCGGCATCGCCTTGCGCGGGCCCACACACAAGCGTGTATGTCGGTCGAAGGTCACTTCGCTGTCGCCGCCAAGACCGCTCGTGCGCACGTCGACGGCTTCGACCATCGTGCGCCAGCCACCGATCAGCGCACCGTCGGCACTGACCACGGGGCGTCCTGCCAAGACGACCGCGACATCGGTGGTCGTCCCGCCCATGTCCGACACGACGAAGTCATCGAGGCCCGTGAGGAAACTCGCCCCCACGACGCTCGCCGCAGGCCCGGAGAGCACCGTCTCGACCGGATACTCGAGCGCAAGATCCGCCTTCATCAGAGACCCGTCGCCCTTGACGATCATGAGCGGCGCATCGATGCCCTCCTCGCCGAGCACGCTGCCCAGAGAATCGATCAGATGGCGGATCTGCGGCGTGAGCCGTGCATTGAGCGCGGCCGTGAGCGCGCGCCGCGGCGCATCGAGCTTGGAACTCAATTCATGCGCGCAGGTGACCGGTTTGCGCGAGTGCGCGCGAATCAGCTCGCGAGCCCGCAGCTCGTGCTCGGGGTTGCGCACGGAAAAACTTGCGGCCACCGCAAAGGCCTCGACCCGACCCTCATGTTCCTCGACCGCCTGGGCGATTGCGGCTTCATCGAGTGGGGCCGCTTCTTCTCCGGTCGCGAGATGACCGCCGGCAACGGGAACCAACACGCCGCCGCCCTGACGGCGGAGCCCCGACCGCTCGATCATCGCGGCGTCGAAACCGATCAGGAGCGTGCCGACGGGACTGAAGCGGTTCTCGACGACCGCGTTCGTCGCGAGTGTGGTCGAGACGCAGACCAGATGGATGTCGGCGCGTCCGGCACCGGCAGGCAAGCTGGCCAAGACTGCGCGAATCGCCTCGCAGATGCCGATGGCGAGATTCCAAGGCGTCGTCAGTGCCTTCGCATTCGCGACAATCTGCTTGCCATCGGCGAGCAGCACCGCATCCGTGTAGGTGCCCCCGGTATCGAGGCCTAAGCGGAGGCTGCGCGCCGGCGTCTCACTCGCAATCGTCGTTCGATCCGGTTGCAGCGTTGCGATCCTGGCAAATCATCTTCTCGGCCGGCGACATCGGCGCTCTCGGCGCAGACTGCTGGTTCTGCTGAGCCGCCGCGGCGGCGGCGGCCTGGCGATCTTTCTCCGCCTGCTCGGCAACCATCTGGTTGTATTGCTGTTGACGCTGCGCAGCCGCCTTTTGTGCCGACTCCTGCTGCGATAATTGCATCATGCAGTGAGCAAACGCGTCCGTACCCTCGGTGAACCCGAAGCCGCTGCACTTCTGTTTGTCCAAATTGAGCAAATACTGCTGATGATCCGCATTCATCTTATCCAGGGCCGCACAGCCCGCAAGCGCGGCGGCGGCAAACGCGACCGCGGTAATCCGCAACCAGTGATTCATGGCATCCTCCAGGCGGCCGTGGAACAGCCGCATTTTCTTGATACACAACGCCAAACAGCAACGGCCGACTAGTGACGCGCAAATATTAACGGATTGGGGCGCGGATTGCTGCCGAGAAGTCGGCCGTGATGGGCGCGGCGCGCGCCCGTGCCGTGATGTCGCTACGCTTGCGCAATTCGGCGAGCGGCACGCCCGGCTCGAGGACACCGATACGCTCGAGATACTCGGGTAAATAGCCGGTCAATAACAGACGGATGTCGAACGGCAGTCCTGGGTCGATGGGTTTGGCCAGGCGATACACCTGGGTCGTGCAATTGGTTGTAATGGTGTTGTAAAACTCCGGCTTGACCACGAGTTCATCGGCGAGTTGCACATAAGAGAGGAACAGCTCGCGCATGGCGGCCCGATCGATGGTCAAGGGATACAGATAGTCCTGTTCGCCACGTACGTTGGTGCGCACGCGGATGATGTCCCGCTCCTCGGCCGCGATCAGCGTCATCTCGAAATCCTTGAAGAAGCCGCCGATCGCCGAATATTGCTGACCGCGGCGCCGACGGATTTCCACGGAGAAGACGACGTGACTGCCGTCGTCAAAACCGAACGAGAGCATCGAGTGGGCGATCGCCGGGCCACTCCAATACGACAACACGACGTCGGTGGAGACCAACCGATCCAGATCGTAGCGCCGCGTCTCCCAGCGCACGTCGTAATCGGTATCCGTGCGCCACACAAAATCACGCACGTTCGTGAGCGTAACCCGGTCGCCGTCGACCCGGCCCTGAGGCAGGCGGGCGACATCGTCCGCCCAAGGGCGGTCGTTGGAGGGATGGATCGTCGACCACCAACCGAGCAGCAGCACGAACGCCAGCGCGTACGTGGCGAGCAGCCAGGGTTTGCGAATGCGCAACCATGCGCCAAGAACGCCCAGCGCGAGCAAGGCCCAGAGCCCGGCACAGGCTACGCGCAGCGACTCGCTCGCGGGTCCTTGGTACCAGAGCGCCAAGACCGCCCAAGGGGCCGTGAGCGCGACGAGGAGCAATGCAAGGACGGTAATCGCGATCTTCTGGCGCTTCATTAGAGCCACAGCATATCGCGGTAGTCGCTAGAATGCGTTCCCATGACCGGGGATGCTCGTATCCGCTTGATCAGACGATTTGCCGCTGCCGCGATCCTGCTGGTCTGCATCGACGCTTGCTCGGTCGTAGGCATCCGACGCTTGGCTACGCACGACCGCCTCGTCGAACGCCAGGTCGATATCCTCACGGCCGACCGCCTCAGTGATCGGACGAAGCAAGCCTTGAACGTCGTGGCCGTATCCTTGAAGGACTGCGAGAAGGCGTTCACCCCCTGCGCGCAAACCCTGGCGCAATCGACGGGCCTGAGCGACGAACAGCGCTTGTCGGCACTCAGCGAAATATGGCTCGCACGCGCACTCAAGGCGGAGCACGGCAAGCGCGGCGAATTGCCGAACGACATCGCACTGAACGCTTATCTGCAATCGGCACGCTATGCCTATGGCTATCTCTTCTTCACCGAGCGCGATCCGAGCAAACGCGTCTTCGATCTGCGCCAGTCGCAGGTCACGGAGTTCTATAATTTCGCCGTACAACGCGTGTCCACGGATTTCTTCGATGCCTTGCCGCTCGAGGATACGACTTGGAGTGAAACGCATCTGGCCGGCTGGACCGTGCTGCGGCCAAGCAGCGACGTGCGCCTCGCCGGCGACACGTATTTGCCGGCGGAACTTCTCGAGGCCGACGCCTTGCGCTTCAAAGGACTGCGCAACATCTATACGCGCGACGGCTTCGGTTCGGAATTCGTCGAGGTCGCCGCGCCTCTGCCGGCCGGCGACGACTTGCCATGGCGCGAACCAGGCTACGCGTCGATGACAGGAGCCCTGTCCTTCCCCGGTACCTCGTTGGCCGAGGTCTTGGCGACGACACAAGTACAAGTGCTCGCCAAGGACCCCTATCAGCACGAGACCGCCGAAATCGGCGATCGCGTCGTGCCCTTGGCGGCCAACTTCACGGCCGCTTACGGCGTCTGGCTCGCCCGGTCCAATTTTGGGCGCCAATCCTTGCTGTCGCTGTTAGGCCGCGAAGGGGGGATCAAGACGCCGCGCGTCCTGCTCATGCAGCCCTACGATCCAAACCGTCTGACCGTCGTCATGCTGCATGGTCTCGCCAGCAGTCCGGAAGCCTGGATCAACGTCTCGAACGAAGTCATGGGCGATGAATACCTGCGCCGCCACTATCAGGTTTGGGAGGTCTACTACCCGACGAACCTGCCGGTTGCCGTCAATCGGGCCGGCATCCGCGCCGCCTTGGAGGCCACGATCCAGCATTTCGACCCCTCGGGCCATGCGCGCGCCTCGAACAACCTGGTACTCGTCGGGCACAGCATGGGCGGCGTCCTGTCCCGTCTGCTCGTCTCATCGAGCGGCGAGGATTTATGGAACACGATCCCGGTACGCAGCGATCTGTCGGCGGCAAAGTTGGCCAAGTTGCATCAGCGACTCGGACCCTATCTGCAATTCACACCGATGCCGCAAGTCACCCGAGTCGTGTTCCTGGCATCCCCGCATCGCGGTACGCCGCTCGCACGGCACAGCCTCGCGCGCTGGATCGGCAATTTGATCCGCACGCCCGCCAACTTGCTCGCGGATTTTGCCAGCATGGCCGATATTCTCAAGCCGCAGGATGCAGATGGCGCACTGACTCGTGTACCCAACAGCATCGACAATCTCAGCGATACCAATCCGTTCATCGTGGCGGCCGCGGATCTGCCGATGTCGCCGACCGTGCATTACCATACGATCGTCGGCGTGCATAAGCCGACCGAACCACTGGCGAGCAGCAGCGACGGCGTCGTACCCTATTCGAGCGCCCATCTCGAGGGCGCCGAATCCGAACTCGCCGTGCCATCCGGGCACAGCGTCCAGGAGACGCCCGCGGCCATCCTGGAAGTACGCCGCATCTTGCGGCTGCACGCCGAGCTGCTCAATCCTTGACCCTTTCCAAGGCCGAGCGGCGCAGCAACACGATCGAGATCACCATGACCAAGATCAAGCCACCGAGCACAATGAGCTCCAGCATCGAGGAGCTGAACCAGGACTGCGAATCCGCCGTCCATTTACCCGGGGCGCTGACCTGGGAGGACTCGAGCGTGATCACCAAGACGCGCCGAATCGATGCGATCAGGCCGACCACGAGAAACGGCTCGCAGACCAGGGCGCCCGATTTGAATGAGACCCGCACGGTATGCAGGATCTCGACAATCATGAGCACGAACAAGAGTCGGTCGATCATGATCAGCAGCGAATCCGCTGCGCCGTGGGTCTGCGCCGCGGTCCAAACCGAAATGGCGGCACCGGTCAATCCCAGGATCGCCGCCCCGGCCAGCATCAGGCCGAGCAAAAGGTAGGCGATGAGTTCGACGTTCACGAACATCCGATTGGCGAGATCGCCCAAGCGACTCATGCGACGGTCTCGGTGCTCGCGCGCGCCAAGGTTCGCCCCGGCGCGATGTCGTCGATCGACGTCAGCAACTCGATCAGCGCCGGGCCGCCATGGCCACGCGCAGCCTCGAGGGCCGGCATGAAATCCGCCGTCGCGGCGACACGCCAGGCGCCAAGACCGAACGACCGCGCAAGCGCAACGAAATCGGGATTCTTCAAGTCGGTGGCAATTCGACGCCCTGGAAATCGCATCTCCTGATGCATGCGAATCGTGCCGTACGAGCCGTTGTTGATGACCAGGAACACGATCCGCAGCGACAACGCGGCCGCGGTCGCCAGTTCCTGCGCCGACATCAGAAAGCAGCCGTCCCCGGCAACGCAGACCACTTCGCGATCCGGATGCACGATTTTCGCCGCGACTGCCGCGGGTACCGCGTAGCCCATCGCGCCGCTGCCCGGCGCGAGCTGGGTTGGGAACGCCGTATGCGCATAGAAGCGATGCAGCCACGCCGCATAGTTCCCCGCGCCGTTCGTGACGATCGCATTGTCCGGTAACGCGGCGCGCAGCTGCGTGAACACGAGGGACAGATTGACCGCACCCGAAACCGGCACAGGCTCCATGAAGCGCGCCTGATCCGCGCGCGCCGCACGCGTCCAATCGAGCCACGGCAATGCCGCGGGACTCGGCGCCGTGCGCGCGAGTTGCGCGGCAACGAAACCAGCATTCGCCTGGACCGCAAGCTCGGCCGGATAGAGCGCAGACAGGGTTTGCGCGTCGATGTGCACATGAAGCAGGCGCGTTGCGGTCGTCGCACGATCGAGCCATTGATAACCGCCGGTCTCGACATCGCCCAAGGCCGCACCCAGGACCAAAATCGTATCCGCATCGCGCAGGCGCTGCACGAGCGCAGGCGGCGCGCCGAAGCCGAGCTCACCGGCGTAACAGGCGTGACGATTGGGGAATAAATCCTTGCGGCGGAATCCGGTGACCACCGGCAGTTGCCACGCCGACACGAACTGCTGCACGGCGAGCACGTCGTGCGCCGACCAGCAGCTGCCGCCGAGCCAGACCAGTGGCCGCTTCGCAGTCGACAGGCGCGCGTGGATCGCGGCAATGCTGGCGGCATCGACGCCGCCCGAGGCGCTTGCGCCGACCGCACCATGCGGCGTCGTGTAGGGTTCGCCCAGCACATCCTCGGGCAAGCCGACGACGACCGGCCCCGGCCGACCGCTCAGCGCGAGCTGGAAGGCGCGATCGACGAGTTCGCCGGCACGACTTGCCACGTCGATCTGCAGGACACCCTTCGCCAGGTCGCCGAATGTCTGCGACAAATTGACTTCTTGAAAGGCGCGCCGATAGCGATCTTCGCGGGAAATCTCGCCGACGAACAAGATCATCGGCGTGGCGTCCTGTTGCGCGGTGTGTACGCCGATGCTGGCGTGCGCGAGTCCGGGCCCGCGGGTCACGAAGGCGACCCCAGGACGGCCCGTCAGCTTGGCGCTCGCCTCGGCCATATTGGCAACCGCCGCCTCGTGTCGACAGGTCACGACCTGCAACGCGGCCCGCTCGGAATACAGCGCGTCGAGCACATCGAGATAGCTTTCGCCCGCGACCGTAAACACTTGTTGCGTGCCGTGCGCGCGCAAGCGTTCGACGATCGCATCGGCCACACGTCGTGCCGTCATGAGTCTCTCCCAAAACCCACTATTATCACGTGCCGCCCCGAATTGCTCAAACGTCAGCAATCCGCTTCAGCACGGCACCATCAAAGAGCAGGATTTGCGCATAGCCCCCGACCAGATCGCGGAACTCGGCAGTTTCGGGACTTGAGGGTTCGTCGGCCAAGCGGAACAGATGCTTGCCGATCGGCTCGAGCGGCAGCGCGCCGCCGGCCCAGAGTCGCCCCCGCCGCAAGACGATGCGCGTCGCGCCGGCCCAAGGATCGGCGTTGTAATAGATACCCGCATAGGCCTCGAGCTGCGGCGCCGCAAGTTCGGACCTATCGCCCGTATATCGGGCATTGGCAAACCAATCGGGCCCAAACCCAAGTTCTACGACGGGCGGCGGCGTGACCGCCGACGCCTTGCCCGCCGCTGGCGTGTCCGCAGCCGTCGCGGCCGTCCCGGCCGTCGCGGGCATGCCGTCCGCGCGCCCGAACACGAGCGGATAAAGATCGTAAGGCGCCTCTAGAGCGATGAATTGATCCGCGCCGACCGCTTGCAGGGGAATTGGGTGCCTTGCATCGATCAAGACCAGGCCTGAGTTCTCGGTCGCAATCGTCAGACTGCGGCCGTTCGGTGCGGTGTAGATGCCGGCGTAGCCGGCGGCATCGGCGACCTCGAGGCTGGGATCGGCACGGGGCGCGGGCGGCGGCGCTTTGCGCTCGCCCGCGGCCCGCAACACTTGCAAGCCATACTGCGCCACCGGGTTGGGTCGATAGCCCTGCTGCGCATTGATCGACGCGAAGGCACCGAGGCCGGAATCCATATCCAGATGCAGCGCCGACATGAATGACACCATCCCGCCCGTGTGCCGCAGGCGCTTATGGCCATCGAGCGTGTCGATCGCGATGCCATACCCATAGCTCGCGCCCGGCCCGAATTCCTCGGCCGCGATATGGGGTGTCGAGAACGCCGCGAATGCCTGCTTGGAAACCAAGCGACCGGAGGGTCCGACCCCGAAATTCAAGAGCATCTGCATGTAGCGCGCCATATCCGAAGGCGGCGCGGCAATGCTGCCGGATGCCTGCAGGAAACTCATCGGGCCCGCGACTGCGAGCGCACCGTGCCGCGGATACGGTCGGTCCTCGAAAAGCGGGAGGTAGCTCTGTGCGATTCGGGGCCGCGAATTGCTGGTGATCGCGGCGGCCGTATTGCGCATGCCGAGCGGCGCGAGAATCCGGCGTGAAACCGCAGCCGGCCAAGACACGCCGTCCAAGGACTCGATCACGTGCCCGAGTACATCGAAGCCCCAATTGCTGTAGTGAAACTGCGTGCCGGGCTTGAACGTTTGCCGCACGCGCGCACCGGGCTCACCGGAAAAGAGCGGCGGATCGTCCGGCATGCCGGAGCTATGCGTCAGCAGGTGATGAATCAGAATCTCACCGTACTCGGTCTCGATCGGCAGCCAAGGGAGATAGTGCAGAACCGGCGCCTGCACATCGAGCTTGCCCTCATCCTGCAACTGCAGGATCACGAGCGCGGCAAAGGACTTGCTGATCGAACCGATCTGAAACAATTGTTCGGTCGTGACCGGCGTTTTGGCGGCGAGATCCGCATAACCGTAGGACGCCGTTGCGAGCGTCCCTTCGCGATTGGCGAGCCCGAGCGTGAGTCCGGGAGCGTTCATGGCGCTCATGTAGTCTTGGATGAATCGCTGCAGCAAGGGTGACACTTGTGCGCTCGTGGCGGCAGCGGCCGCGCCCGACTCCGAGCGGAACAGGCCCACCAGCGTCGTCGCCGCGAGGGTTGCCGTGGCGGCGCCCAGCCATTGGCGGCGATTCATCAAACCATTACTCGGGGAATCCGTGCTCTCGTCGCCGCTCATGTCACCTCCATTGAAGCCGTCCCAGTCCGTCCATGAGGCGCAGGATATCGCGCCGCGCCAATCGCTGCCCAGCCGGGTAAACTGCGACCATGATCAGCCCCTTTCATCTCGCGATTCCGGTCCATGACCTGGGTGCGGCGCGAGCTTTTTACGGCAAGGTCTTCGGCTGTCCCGAGGGTCGTAGCGATGCCCATTGGGTCGATTTCAATTTGTTCGGTCATCAACTCGTTGCGCATCTGGATGCCGGCGCCCGGCCGCACGTGCAGACCACGAACCCCGTCGACGGGCATCAGGTACCGGTGCCGCATTTCGGCGTGGTCCTCGGGTGGACGCAGTGGCATGCGCTGGTGCAGCGCCTGCGTGAGGCCGGCCAGCGCTTTGAAATCGAACCGCATATCCGTTTTCCAGGACTCGTGGGCGAACAAGCCACATTCTTTCTGTACGACCCGTCCGGCAACGCGCTGGAATTCAAAGCGTTTCAGAACCCAGCGCAGTTGTTTGCTCGCTAGGATTAGTGTCCGCGGACAGTGTCCGCGGACACTCAAGCGAAGGCCACCAGGCCGAGCCTCCGACACGGAATAGTGTTTTCCTTTGAAAAATTAGACGCTTAACGAAAACCTCTCGCTTGGCACGCCGCTTGCTCTGCTCATGGCAAGAATTCCAGGGGCGACTCAGCGGGGATCCAATTGCATCGATCGATTTACTTGCTCGCAATTCTGCTCGGCAGCGGATCGGCTCGCGCCAACGATCTGAAGCAACTGTACGAGCTGGCCCTGACGCGCGATGCGACCCTGCAAGCCGCGGGCTACCAGCGTGACGCGACCATCGAAGCGCGCCCGCAGGCGCTCGCGCAATTGCTGCCGCAGCTGTCGGGAACCGCAGCCGCGACGCGCGAGCGCGTCGGCTACGACACCTCGCAGCCCGGCAATTCGACAACCACCAACTGCGACTTGTCGACGGAGACCAATGCCCAACATTGTTACGGCACCGCGCGCACGCTCGCACTCAACCTCTCGCAAACCCTGTGGAGCTTTCAGGCGTTCAGCCAGCTGAAGGAAGCCAACTCACAGGCCGCAGCCGCCGAAGCCACCTACCGCGGCGCTCAGGAGAACCTCGTCTTGCGCGTGGCGCAGGCGTATTTCGCGATTCTCTCGGCCAGCGATCAACTGACCACCAATCGGCGCGAACGCGAGGCCTTCGGCACCTTGTTGAACCAGGCCAAAGTGCGCGAGCAAACCGGAGTCGGTCCGCGCAGCGACGTCGAACAAGCCCAGTCGTTCTACGACGCGACTGAGCAGAATGTCATCGATGCGGCCAATGCGCTCGACGACGCCAATCTCGCGATGACCGCCATCGTCGGCACGCGCAGCGAATCGATCGCCCCCTTGCGCGAAGATATTCCGCTCACTTCGCCGGATCCGGATTCGGCCGATGCCTGGGTCGCCTCCGCGCGCCAGGAAAATTTCGACGTGCGTGCAGCCCAACTAAAGGTCGAGGCTGCGGACCATGACATCTCGGCGCAACGCGGCCGTGGCCTGCCGACACTCGCGTTCGTGGGTTCAGCCTCGAAAACATCGCAGGATGTCGTGCTCGGCGGCAATCAAAGCCTCGACACGATCGGCATCGCCTTCATCTGGCCGCTGTTCCAGGGGGGCGCCGTCGCCTCAGCCGTGCGCCAGTCACGCGCGCTCTATCGCCAGGCCGGCGCGGCGTTGGATGCTCTGCTGCGCGATACCGAACGTCAAACCCGCGCCGCCTATCGCGGCATCGTCACCGGAGTGCAGCGCATCGCAGCGGCGCACCGCGCGGTCGAGTCGGGCCGCGCGGCCGTCGAGGCCAGCCGACGCAACGTAGAGTTCGGCACCGGGACCGAATTCGATTTGTTGAATGCGCAAAACAATTACTACGCCGCCATCCGTGCGTACAGCCAGGCGCGCTACGACTATCTGACCAATGTATTGACCCTCAAGCAACAGGCCGGTCGCCTGAGCGAGCGCGATTTGCTCGCCATCGACGATCTGCTGATCGAGAAGAACCCATGAGCCTGCGCGATACCGCCGGACAAGATCGAGTCATCGAAAAACCCCCGCTCTGGAAACGGCATCGTGGCCTTGTGCTCGGGATCGCCGCGGGGGTCGTCGCCCTCGGGTTTCTGAGCACGTATCTGGCGAAGTTTTCGGGAGCCGGCGCCTCCGTCGACCGTAACCACTTGACGATTGCCGTCGTCGAGCGCGGCAGTTTCGTGCGCGATGTCGTCGCCGATGGCCAGGTGGTAGCCGCCGTGAGTCCGACGCTCTATGCCAACGTGGCGGGCACGGTGTCGCTGAAGGTCCACGCGGGGGACAGCGTCACCAAGGGACAGGTTCTCGCGACGATCGACAGCCCCGA
>Ga0116231_10006701_pt1 | contig 21715 bp, 17 predicted proteins | sample S1TSphgellanicum_2_FD_89695 | JGI IMG/M metagenome (GOLD analysis project Ga0116231, IMG submission 89695) | Host-associated microbial communities from peat moss isolated from Minnesota, USA - S1T2_Fd - Sphagnum magellanicum MG | ecosystem: Host-associated > Plants > Peat moss > Unclassified...
AAATTTTTTTTGATAGTTTTTGATATATGTGGTAATTTTTATTCTTTTTTTTTTTTTTTTTTTTTTTTTTTTGGGTCGATTTCGCCATTGCTTTAGAATTTGAATTCAAGCTTGGATTTTCCTATACATAAAAAATTGAAAAAAAAACAAATTTGGAGTTTTAAGTTCTTATTTTAAACTTGTTTTTTCCTCTTGAGGTGTGTTGAGATCTCCTGGGGTTTCTGGGCCTTCTCCTTCTTCCTACACAAAAAGATCAACAAGAAAAACTCTTCTAATAATGAACATTTACATACATATGTGGATTCAAGCCTAAATTTTCTACTTGGTGAAACCCCCCCAAAAAAAATAAACAATTTTTTTTATAAAAGGCTATATTATATTGCACTCAAAAGGAATAACTAAAGGGGGGTTTCCAAACATTTAATTGATTTTATTTATGAAAGTAAGAATTTTTTTATTTTTTATTTGGCTTTGACTGTTAATTTAAATCAAAATTAAATTGTGTAAGAAATTGAGAAACTAACTAAGACCTAAGAAATTGAAATATATGTTAGTTGAGTTCTAAATTGATCTAATTGAATTTTAAAAAGACTGAGCTGCTTGGAATTATTTAGCTTTCGCAAATGCAATCTTAAACCAATGTATAAACATTGCTAGATTGATATCTAAGGAAACCCTAAACATTAAATTGTAAACACATTTTCTGTTAACCAGAAGTTTTTTTTTAAAAACCTAACTACACTAACATTTACCAAAGGATGAGGACTTGTGTCTTGTGTGCCATTGCCATCATCCTTAGAATCTTTGCCATAGCCTTCTACCTCCTTCTTTGATGATAATGATCCATTAGCAAGAACTCATGAAATCTTTTTAGTTAGTGTACTTTCATTCAAAGTGTAATGCATTTGGGCCTATAATGCAAAAAATCTTATCTCTAAAGATTCCTCCATCCCTTGAGAGAAATCAAGCTCCTTTCTTCTTCTTAATACTTCTATCTCTTTCACAATGGCGTAAAAAATGTATTCGAAGGTATGAAAGTTGCTAAATTACAACACAACACATCTCTATTCCACTTTAAAAAAAGACATAACACCTTTCGCAAGGTGCGTCTCCCTGTTTTATTTGGCGCCATTGTTAGTTTCATTATTTCGCTTTGATATGAGTCCACTTGTTACGGTGCCTTCTTCTACTTCTATGTTGGGCTATGGTTGGAAGTGCGTTAACTAGCCCTTTGCATTTAAAAAATGTTTCATCTACGTCCACTTTGTGCCTTTATACTTTCTTCTTTAAAGGATGTTGTCATTTTTTGACTTTTCCTACATCCTTACTATACCCATGACTATTCAAGGAAGGTATACCTAACAATTACCAACTTAAACTAATTTTCTATGTGTTAAGACAACTCAATATTCCATGTGTATGTTGGGTTTGAGGCTAATCATTAAATGGATTAAGTAAGAGCTATTGACAATTTGCTAATGTCTTTATTTACATCAAAATCTATCCCTTATTACAACTATGATAATTCAATGTTATTTCGTCGCCATTCAGTTACATGATAAATGTTTGGTAACGGATGTTTTGGACAATAAAAACAAAATTCCAAGAATTATTCAACTACACTTCCATCTAACTCATTATGATAACAATTGTGAACAATTAAGTTAACCAAATTACATTGTTAAGATGATCAAGTGTTAACTACTAACCTAAGAAACATTTTTTTGACAATGTGTAACAAATTTATATACATACCTTCACTTAATTTGTTGAATGTTAACAATAACCATAAAAAATTTCTAAACATACTCCTAAGTATTTGTGAAATCTTGATTGGTCATAGTTAGTTGTTCCTTGAAGAATAACTGCATGTTCAACTTAATGGCTTGTACTTGTTAAAATGAGTTGGTGATGTTGTTAAATCATTAATTGGGCTAAATGTTGACCAGCTTGCAAACCCCATGCCACCAAAATCCAATCACCTATGTGGGATTTTTTTGTTTGCTTGATTTGATATCACACTTTAAAAGGACTAGTTAGATTGTTCTATTATGGTTAATGTTATGGTTCCACATTGTCAGATTTTTCATATTTTTCAAATCCAACCTACATTGTTCAGGATTTCTTGCTTGTTGATATCCATAGCTTTCATTTTTTTTCTCTACTCCAACTAGTGTTGAATATTTCTTTCGGTTTTTGTTATTTTATTAATTGTTGGATATCCTTTAATTTTATGGCAAGTTGGATTATTCATTCCTTCCCGTAATTATCTTGCTCATTTTTTGTTTATTTTTAATCGCACAACCCTTTGCTCTAAGAGGAATCCAATGTTTTCTACTTGTGGCATCTCAAATATTTATAATCTTCATTATAATCCAATCTATATTGGTATTGTTGGCCTTTGTGTTCTCTTTTGTGATGGTCTATGGCTCACCCACACACCCCCATATATGGGCAAATGATAAACAATAATACGAAATGAACTGGCTTGTAATTTAACTTAAATGTAGGTTCTCCATGCCTCCAACCTTAGCTCATGCCAATTATGCTTTTTGTTAATTTGATTCAAAATTCGTACTGGACTATGTTTAAATACCCTGGGACCATTCCTATGCATTCACTAATGGGATTATACAATTCCATTGGACCATGGTTTTGGCTTGGGGTTTAGTGGCCACTATTTGGTATGTATAAAAGGTCTAATAATTTGGAATTTTGTCGAAGATTACATCCATGACACACACCATTATCTATTTTCCTGTTGAATTTGGATCAATGTGTCGAGTTCTTCTAGGCAAAAATATCATAATTTCTTTTCTTCAAATTGTTCCTATTTCCCAACATAGATTTTTTATTATAGTTTAGTTATTAGGATTATCGAGGGGACGGATTAATCAACGACAATGTATTATTCCAAGAAATAAGTCCTCGCATAAATTTGCATCACCCCCAATGCTTTAGTTTCATTATTGTCATTATGTTCACTATTTTCCTTGCATATTTATGTAACTTTTCAATTTTTCCCTTTTTGCCATGTTAGGTCAGTTGTATGCTATGTATTGGTATCTTTCATTTCCTTTTTTGTTGCCAATTCTATTCTTGTTGTTACATTGTTAACTATATCATTCAAATTTATGCAAGGGGAAAAATACATGCGTTTCCCCAATATATGTCTCCTTATTCCATTCACATGGTTGTGTTTCATTGGAGATTGTTACTCGTCCTTACATTTTACTAATAAATATGCTTTTGTACTTCTATCTCTTGCGTTGGATTCTCAAGTTCTAGTTCCTCATCTTTCCCTTAAATTGAATTCATGATGCAATGACGTTTTCTATTGTCTAATTATGAAACCACTACTAGATTTATTTCATTGATTGCCTTTTGTTTTAATCTCAATGGCTACTTTCCATGTTGTGGGGAGTTAGATCTTACCATCTTGGTTTTTGATTTTGGAGTTGTATAAATGACTGAGAATGTGCTCTATGCAATGTTTGTTTTTGGCAAAGATCTATGCATGTTTCTAAAGATGTTTCTTGCGGGGATGATGACATCATTTTACTAGGTTCCAGATGTGAACCTTGGAGGGATGTTTGGATTGTCACCAATGGTAAGTATCAAATTGTCGACAAGAATGCGTTTAATAATTTTCAAATACTATTGTAACACTAAACACAATTGCATTAATGGCCAACATTGCTGTGGAAGGCATCCTAATGAGGGAAGAGCCCATTATGATTTTTCACAATTCGAAGTTTTTTGTCTCGATTATAAAGTCATTGTTTATCGATCTTTGTGATTCTTCTAACAAAGATGGCCTTTCCCCTCCTGATGTTCTTGTCCCTATTTCCGTGAATTCATGAACTGATGAAAAGTAGGTTCTTCGGATGGAAGTGCCACTGGTGAATTTGCAAGCTAACAAGGAGTAGGTTCTTCGGATGGAAGTGCCACTGGTGAATTTGCAAGCTAACAAGGAGTAGGTTCTTCGGATGGAAGTGCCACTGGTGAATTTGCAAGCTAACAAGGAGCAGCCTTTGTGGATGGAAGTGCTATTCATGAATTCGTGAGTTGATGAGGTGTAGCCTCTACGGATGGAAGTGCCGCAAGTGATTACTTTCTCCAACGTTGTTGATTCGTTAAAGGCAACACCTCTGAGTCCACATGCTTGTTCTAAATTGAAGTCCTTTGATTATGGGGCCATCACAATTGAATTTGTGAATTGTCTTCCCACTAAATTTAATGGTGACATATTATTTGAGCTTCTTCATGTTCGTTATCCATTGGGACAATTCGAACAATTGCAAGGTATGGACAGAAAGTTTGATGGTCATGCTTGGTGCAAGTTGCAGACTAGCAACATCAAAAATTCATTTGGATTGGGCTTCATAATGATGAAATGCCTTGTTTTTTGTTTCAACATTCTTTTGTGTGTAATGAAGTTTCTTGGAGTGGGGATAGTTCACAACTTTTGATACTTGGGCAATGTCTCGTGAAATCTTTGATTTGTACAATCAACTATAAGTTCTGTAATTCTTCCCCCACTTGTTTACAAACCTGAAGTTATAAAATGTATTATGTTGTTCACAAATTTTCAAATCTTTCAAGAGTTGTGATCCACTTGGGCACCCATGCCCACCCGGTTACAAACAACAAGTGTAGATAATCCTTCTAGGAGATGAAAAACATGGTTGTAGATGAAGTTTGTTGCACACCAACTACTACCATTTCAACTATTGTTTTGTCTTTGAATAAGACATTTATGTTTTGTCACTTGTTCAATGAGGATGGACAAGGTCTTGTGGAGTTTCTCAAAGGTCAAAAACTAGATCAAATGTTGTTAAAGTTCATTCCTTTGTGCTCCCTTGGCATACGCAATCTCATTGCTTCATTGAAACATTGTCCCAATAATTTTGGCTCCATTGACTATATCCTAAAATTGAAGGCATTGTTTGGTTACCACTACATTTAAAACAATTGCTTTCCTAGTCAATAGGATGGGTAGAAGATGTCCATCGATGGAACTATGTCCAGATTTGATATGGTCCAATGAATGCAACTAAATCATGATTTGCAGAATGTGTGGATGATGTTTGATCACGTAAAGTGAATTCAAGGATGGATGACCATGACCTATCATGTTTATGACTCGATCTATTATAAGGTCATGATGATTATGGTTTGTGACATGCAATTCGAAGACATAGAAGTTTAAGGCATTTTGTGGAGGAAGTTGGATGCAATTATTGAGAAGAAAGGGTTGGGTACGCCCATTTTCAAGGGTTCATTGAATCTTTCAGTCTTGGTGGTATTTGCTTGAAGTTGCAAGCAAGGGTGCCATTCACGAGTTCAACAATTGGGTTTAGCTTTTGGCACTTTTGTATGCGACAATGGGGAGGCTTCATGTTATATGTAAATTCTTCTAGATTATTTTGTTCAAATTTTATTTTCCATCTATTCTTCCTGAATTTTAACTTCATTCCTTTCATGTGTTTGTAGAAATTCTCTTTGGAGGAGGAAACTAATATGCCAACTTGTAACTTATCTAAGATAGTCCATAACGTTTAGCTCGAATAATCTGCCAATAGGGGTACTTCCCTCTTTGTTGCAATGTCTGACAATTATGTGCAAGCATTCAAGCAGTTTTCATTATATTATGCCTTCTTACAAGGAGGTGCATCTAGGACCAATTTGGACAAGAATGAATTATGCTTGCGTAAGGCCAGTCAATTTGGGGACCCAGTCGGAATTGCTGTTGTAGTTGCCAAGTACACCTTAAGCTTTAATCATTATGCTAGAATATTGCAATTGGAAGGTGAGGAATTGTTTGTATCAATTAAGCGCAAGGCAAACCTTCCACCTGGGTCAGAAGTAGATTCACATTGACATGATCGGATGAATTTCTCTTGTTAAAAAATGTCCAATGTAACAACTCCAATCAATTATTCTTTATTTATGGATGTGGGGGAGACCGGTGGCCCACATCTTGTCATCACCCACAATTATGCGGAGGTCTTTGAGTGCCTTTGTGGGGATGGCATTTGGTGAATTGAATGTTGTCCCTCAAAGTCAAGCAATTGTTGTTCAACATTGCAAAAAAATATTAAACACTACTACAAAACCATAATCATTTCAAAACAAACAAATCATGGTATTCATGTTTCGTGTTATGTTGGTTATTGGTTTGTAGCCAAAGGTGTATCAATTGAGCTACATAAGTTTTGGTTTTGTCATGATGACCTTTTGCATTGTGTGGGAAGGACAAGCAAGAAATATGCATTTGATAGGCTAGCCTTGCTTAAACCTTATGGCTTGTGCAAGTAGGGACATATTTCATTGAAATTGAGGTGGTGGCATTGGAGGAGGTTGGTTTTTTGCTTTCAGAGAAGCCAAGATGTCCCCTTGTCAATAAGGTTAGAAATGACAATTTTGCACTTGTGAATTAACTTTTCGCATGTGCCCTTTGGAATCTTTTAATTGGCGATGGTCCTTTTGCCCATGTTTATAAGCCATTGGATCTAGATGCTTGGCCCAAAACAAGGAATGGGAAGAAGATTCGGAGTCCTGGGATGTTCAAACTATCCATTTTGCAAGAAAACAAGTGGGAGGTGGGACAAACTCTTGAAGCCACACTATTAACTCCCTCAAACATTCTCCCTTTGGGATATGGACAGATTTATCGCCCCCTTTCAAACTGCTAGAAAATTGTAAGCAATATGAAGTAACGATTAATGATTATTCAGTTTACAGTTGTGTGGATTTTTCTTCCATGATGTCTGGGTCTTTTGGCAAGCGGGGACCATGGGTGCCATGTAATTACACTTATATTACATTTTATAATCTGCCATGTATGTAGGGATTAGAGAACCATTCATGCAATATCCATCTTGGAATTGGAATGAGGTTCATAAATGATTAGATCATGCCAAAGTCTTGGAGGTAAATTATGTTGTAGTGTCATTATATAGTTGTTAAATAGGACTATTATGGGTTGTGTTCTTTTGGAATACAATCTACTGCAGAAATAAAAATAATTTTTAACATGATGTGTGTAGTGTGCTATTCATTAATTTCTCAAGCATTTTCCCATGCCATCATTATGTGGACATCCTACCCATGACTTACATAGATGTGACTTCATTTAACTTGTAACACAAGTTATTGTTTCACCTTTTTGCATTGTAATGTAGTTCCTTTGAATTTCACCTTTGACACCTTTTCTTTTGGATGAAATTGGACATGAAAATTATGTGAGTCCAGTAATTTCCATTCATCATAATTGTTTTGGAATTATTTTCATCCATATATTCAATCAGTAAAAAAATTCATCCAACAATTTGTCAATTCCAATTATCATCCAAAAGTTCATTCATGCTCCACATTCATCCAAATATTTCATGTTTATTATTACTATCATCCATGTACATGTGGTTTTCATCCGACATAACTCTTTTGTAATTAATTTCATCAATACATTTTGATTTGACAAATCTTTCATCTAAACAATTTGTCTACATGCAATTATTATCCAAAAAGTTAATCGATGTTCAATTTTCATCCAAAAATTTCATGCATTTTTTGACTTTCATCCATGTACATGTGGAAAGATATTTTCCATGTCATTCCTATGTGGCATAAGATATTTTAAGAATATTTTTTCCCCATCATCAGAATATTCCCAATATGTTCATTCCTATTCATAGGCTTTTGCTCACAAGCTCATGCTCACGCTCACATGTTTGCTTCCTAGCGTCATTGATTTTTAATTAATTTCTAATGACAAAAAAACTGAACATTCAATATTTCCCACATCTTAAATGTAAAATTTACAACAATTCCTTGATTAAATCTCATTCATTGAGGGCTTTCCAATAGTACTAAGAATAAGTCCTAATATACCTAAAAAAATTTATCTTGATTTTATTGAATTTTAAGCCACAAAATTGAGTAGGCATGCACCAAGGTGGTTTTGTAATGTTTCAACCTACAATGTAGGAATTATTGGAAAGGAGGCATGTAATGTGTTTTTGGAAAGCTTGTCAAGATTTATGCGTGATGACCAAAGGTAATGGAAGATTTGATTGTTAATGAATAAAAATAATAATTATTGTTGACGGAAAATGGTTTTGGTTGCCCTATTGTAGGTGATGGAAAATTCTCAATTGCTGACAACTAAAATTACAATTGTTGTCAATCAAAAAATGGTTTTGGTTGCCCTATTGTAGGCAATGGAAAATTTTCAGTCACCATATGAGAATTCTAGATCGTAGGATGGCAACCAAAATTTTGGGGATTGAAAATGAGTTTTGTTCACCATTAGAGCAATTAAGATCATTGGATGGTGACTAAAATCGATTATGTCAATCGAAAGTTGGCGATAAAAAATTTTCAGGTGCCAATCTTGTCGCAACTGAATTCGTTTTTAGTTGTTATACATAATAGGGGTAGCCCGTGTGTAATTAAATTTTTCTGTGCATTAGTCCAACAAATGCAACTAATGTTTTAAGATGAACGTCGATGTGACACCTAATGCAAAATGGCCACATCAAGTGGGTTTTGATAACCATGCTTTGAATATTTAAAATTTTAAAAATTCATTATTCCCACATAAGAATTCATGTTAGGAGTTTTAAAAGATTGTTGACATTCAAAAAATGATTAGATTAAAATTCATATAAAATAAATTCCCACATTGATATTTAAGAGTGTGTTGACATTTTAGAAGTCCATGCACAAATATATGTAAACTCAAATACTGAACTTAAATATTTCATGTCATTATCCTTAAGGGCATTATGTGGTTGTCCATTGTATCATTGTTACACATTTTTTAAGTTAAAAAAATTTGGCTACATACCAAATGTGAAAATAAAAGAGAAACATGGTCATTTTATTTTGTTGCCTACCTATTAAAACTTATCATAAAAAGTTGGTTATTTGGATTTAGGTTTTTTTTGAACTTTGGCAAATTTGAGCCATTTTTCCCATGAAAAATCCTTTGTATAGGTCAAAATTATATTTTAAATTGAAATTTGGTGAAAATTTGCTAATGAGAAATAATTAAGTGGATGGTAACCAAATTTTTTTCTATTGGAAAAATTTCACAAAAAAAGAAAAAAGAAAAAATTGAAAATGAAATGATTGTGGAGATTTCTAGTTGCCAAAAATGAACAATTTTTTTTTGAAATCTTGAGATTTCTAGACTTTCAACGTGTAACCAAAAATATGAAAGGATGATTAATTATTTTTTTTCATATATGATTTATAATTATATTTGGCTAAAGTTTTTTGGGGATGATCACCACTTTGGCTACAAATAAAAAATCTTAAAAAAACACAAAGATGGTAACCACTCAACCATGGGGATAATGTCATAAACCACATGGATTACAAATGCCTTCAAATTATAACATATGTCCTATGTTACACCTTAGTGTTTGACCATTCCTTAGTGATTGATCACATAAGATTTTCACATTTATTAACCAAACATGATGCGATAAGCTATGGCCTTTCTTACAATTATTTTTGTAAACTATATTTACAACAACTTATTAACTTAAATATATTTTTGGTAAACCCATATGTTGTTCTTTTTAATTTGCATGTTACAACTCAATTTGAATTTATTCAATTTTGACCTCATTGAGGTTAACCTCATAAATTTTTTGAAGGGGTTTTTTTATGTTTATTGTACATCTATAGATTTTGTATAATTTCATGCATTTCTTATAGTTGTTGAAATTGGACTAAAACTTATCCATGCAAACATGTATAGGTGACATTCAACCATATGTGTTAAATTCATAATGCAAATACATATCATTCCATGAAATAAATATGATGAACAAAACCTCAAGGGGAATAAATAATATAATTACATGTTTTGAAGACTTGTTGAAATATTTAGCCAATGAAATGGAGGATTGAAGAATATTGTCTAAAACTATTGGTCGATAGAACTTTGGAATAATAGAGATGGTTTAAAAGGATAATCTACCATTATTGAAACACTTGCTATGATTTGGATTATAGGCATCATGTAAATCTAAATGAATTTTGCAAGAATTGGTAGCAAAACTCATTCTTAATGGAATGTAGACCTAGGTGGAAAATAATTCCTCATTTTTTCCTCAACTATCATCAAGGGTTGCAATGGGGAAAAAAATGTTATGGAACGGAATTTTGAAGTTTTGGACTATTAGAAACTAATGCCACTTCCATTATGAAATTATACAAAGGATGGGTGGGGCATGAACTTCAATTGCAATGAAAATCAAAACCTATAAAAATTGGAAGAAAATTCAAGTAAAGGAAAGTTGAAAGATGTTAGCATGAATTAACATTCACCATACACACAATGTAAGATTGATGGTGTGTGACCATTAAACATTTTTTCATTGTACTATTGTCCTGTAACCCATATTTAACCATGGTGGTTAACTATGTACTAACCATCCACATGCATATACCTACCTAGTGACCATCAATTTCCTTACTTTGTTATTTGTACATACATAGAAAACAATAACATTACCTACCTACTTGCAATGCTTACACATTTATATGGATAATTAAGTAATTACTAGTTATTAATGTTGTGAATGTATATGGTTTTTGATATACATACCAAGCAAATGTAATAAAAACATGTACACATACAATTTTACACACCATATAACATAATAACTATGTAATATTGTGTTTTCTTTTTTTTCTTTTCTCAAAACAATAGCTATGTAACTTTCTTGTGGTCATTTTGCAACTTTTTTCATTTTGGTTTTTGAAAGCAAGTTTAAAGTGAGTTCCCCCATATTGTTCTTCTTGATTTACAATTTTACAAGTTTAAGTGATGGCATCATGGTCATCTTGTAACTCTTAACATTGTTGCAAGTTTAATCATTAACAACTTGTTTCAAGTAAGTTCCCTTTTATCATCTTGATTTCATTGTGGTCATGCTTTGTTGTTTTAAAACCCATAGCCACCAATGAAGTGTTGAAAGTAGCCTAGGGTGTAAATGTAAATAGTCATTTACACACCATGTAAATGTACATCATTTACATGGTGTTTAAAATGACTATTTACATTTACACACACAACATTAATATTTATTGAGGTGGTGTGCAATAAAAGGAAGAAGGTTTGCAAGATAGATTACTAAGGCAAATTCTTGTGCATCTCAATTATGAATGAAATTTATTTAGTCATAATGGGTTTCGAATGGATGGTGCACTAGTAGTTGTTGGGTCACATAATTTGTTGAAAGATGGCAAAAAAAAAGGTAGAGTTTCATAAAAAGAGTGTATTTTATTTTCTTCATCAAACTAACTAGTGTTGAAAAATTCTAGACTATTAGTGGGACAACAAAAACTCTCTTTTGTTGCAACCCTGCCAAACTTTATTGATAGACACACCATAGATTAGGAAAATGTACAAAGGGATAAGAAAAGAGAAAAGGGGGAATTTACAAGATGTCAACAAGTTAGCTCAAACTAGATGTCAAAACTTATCCATGTCAAAAATCAACTACATGAAGTAGATTGGCTATGTTTTTCCATCTAAAAAACCAACTGCTTGCAACTTTCTTTTGTTCATGCCAATTTCTTCAAATATTCAAATTCAAAAACACTTGGTTCATGATTTTTTTTTATAAAAATCAAAATTTAATTTACTTACTTGGTTCATGCCATTTTAATATGGACATAAGTTCATGCTGGTTTTAGCTTTCATTTTTTTATGAATTAGTTTGATACTCGTTGGGAGATTCTTCACATTTTTGGGAACTTTCTTAAAGATTCTTTTTTAATGCACACCTTTTATCACATACTTGTTTCATAGACTTTGTTTAGAGTCTTATATGTGTACTTGTGGCTTTTTTGGATCCATTATTCTCAACTTCCATTTCATCCATTGTTTCTTTTAGATATTTGATATTTCATAGCCTTCATCTTTTCCAACCATCTTTATGAATTTCAACTTTTGTGAATTTTTCATCTATCCTAGCTTCCATTTTATCCTCTAGTTTCTTAATTTTCAACTTCATCCAATATTTAGATTTTCATAGATCCTTTCTATTTTGACATTCATTTTATTTGTTTTCTTCCCTAAATTCAACTTTCTTGAATTCTCCATCCCTTTGACCCACATACCATTTCCTATGTTTCTCAACTATCAAAGTTCCCACCCACATACAATCCAATTTTATCAAATTCCATGTTTTTTTAGTGTTCTCCATTTTTCTCTCATGTATTTCCTCAATTCAAATTTCGAGGATTTTTTCATCTTTCTCAACTCCCACATTAGGTAATGTGCAAATTTCTTCAATTCTATTGTTTCAAATGAGCTTTACTTTCACAAATGTCCAATTTTCTCAACTTTTCCAATTTACAAATCATTGAATGGACGGACCTATGATAACTTGAAGATGGAAGGTGGAGTAAAAAACCATTAGATAATTTAGAGGTCAATGTTGACACATTCCCCTTTCGACCACAATTCACAAGGGCATGTGATTTTTTGCCCCTTCAATTGACGCACGTCTCCTTTGTTGGAATAAACAATTTACAAATCATTCAAGCACCTTTAGTTTCCATTTCAAAATGTTTGCACTAGTAGCACTCCTTTTCCAACATTTAAAAAACAACAGGATCTTTGTTGTCCATCAAATGCATATTTTTTGATGTTCAACTCCCTTTCAATTGGGAACATAACTTACAAGATAGCTTGTTTGTCTCATGTTCTATTTGCTATTTGGTGTAATCTTTTCCATCACCCTTGGGATCAAGTTAGGGTTGATTCATCCTTCATTATTAAACTTGCACCCTTGTGTGTGTAATCATCACATGGATCCATTTGTTATCCATCAAGTTAGGGTTGCTTCATCCTTCACTATAAAACTTACACCCTTGTGGTTGTAATCAACACATGGATTCATTTGTTGTTATCCATCATTTGATGATGTGCCCACGATGACAAATGAACACATAAGGACACATGACGTCGTTTATGACTTACAAGTTCATATTCGAAAGGTTGCTTTTGATACGATTTGACAACATTCCATGTTGATTCCCTCTTCCAACCCTTAGTCATTTTGTTGACAAGTTGACATTGTCCTTTCCAAAGATAGGGTTTGCATTTTAACACACAACATTGTCAATATATATAGTTTTTGATAATTTTTACTAGCAAATTATAATTTTGGAGGCGATGCAAAGTGCAAACAAAGGGAATGAGTTCTTGAGTTTGATGCCCAATAAAAGAATTTGCAACAAAATATTCATTTTTCCATTTTAATTTTTCACATTTATAAAAAAATTCATACACAAAAAAAAAGAAAGAAAAAGAGGCTAAGTATAACTTATAATAATATGGCAAATTTTTTTTTTAAATTAAAAAAAATGGAGCCAAGAAAAGAAAACCCCCCCTTTAAACATAAAAAGCTCAAGTATAATGGCTTTTTTCTTGTAGGAGGGTTGCAATACCGCACATACCGGTTACCGGATTCAGTGGGTTTTCAGGCATGGGATTCTGGGCTACCGGTGTCCGTTAGCGGCAAGAGACCGGTCTATCTGGTTACCGTCTCTCTCGCTCTGTCTCTCTCGTTTCGCCGTGTCTTTCTCGGAGGCACAGTTGCGGCCGACTACTCAGCTCCAGCGAGAGCATGTTCCTGCACGCGTCTTGTCCTCTCTTGTTATCACTAGTGTGGTGACATTTGCTGGTATGTTTTCTTCGTCGCCTTGTCTTCTATTTCCAGGTTTTTGTTTCGTTGAATTTGGTCCAGTATATACGAAATTGGGTCCATTCGAAAGAAACTTGGCACATTTGTGGTTTTGTCTCTGCAGTTCAGGAGCGCAGACATCTGCGTCGTTATCGGCAAGAATTTTCTCTCTCGTATCGGCAGCATCAGTCTTCTCTGGTAATTTTCTACTACTGCGCTTATAGAATTTTATTTCTCTTTTTTTCGTTTCCAGTGTCTTCTTTGTCTGTTTGTTTATTTGTATGATCGGCCTTGAAATTTCGCAGAGTACTACTCGGTGTCGTCGATAAGGATTTTTCTTTCCAGCTGTAGGTGTTTTGCTTGGATTCTGACGTGTATCTCTGGAGGCGGTGCAATCGCTTTGTTCAGTTTGTATAGAGCTGCTGTAGAGTGCAGAGAGAGAGAGAGAGAGAGAGAGAGAGAGAGAGTATAATACACGGTCTCATCCGTATGGATTCATTTTACGGCTCGAGGTTTAGCTTGGATTCTGACTAATATTTCTGCAGGCGATGAAATTACCTTGATCAGTTGATCAGGACCTCGAAACCGTATGCTTGTGAGCCTGAAGTAGGAGAACTTTCTTTCGAAATTCATCATGCAGAATCGTCTGTCGAACAAGCTCGGGACGAACAGGAATTACGTGGATTTGAAGCGAGATGCGATCCGAGGGGATGTGGAGGCGGCGGGCGAGACAGAGATGGCAAACGTGGTGGGGACTGGAAAGGACATGACTCTATTCTTCGAGGCAGTCGGGGAGATCAAAGGCGAGATGGAGAGAATCAAGCAATTTCTCACAAAGCTACAAGAGCTGAACGAGGAGAGCAAGACGATACACCAGTCGCAGGCGATGTCAGCTCTCAGAGACCGAATGGACGCCGATATTGTTCAAGTCACAACCATCGCAAGATCCATCAAAGCTAAGCTCGAAACCCTCGACAAAGCAAACTTAGCAAATAGGCGAGTGCCGTCGTGTGAGGAAGGCTCCACAACCGACCGCACCCGGACCTCCATCACCAGCAGTTTGCGGAAAAAGCTCAAGGACCTCATGGGAGACTTTCAGCTCCTTCGTCAAAGAATGATGGAAGAGTACAAACAGACTGTTGAGCGCAGGTTAGTGGCAACCAAATACACACAGAGACAAATCTATCTTTCTTGGCAATCTTCTTACAGAAACAATCTATGTTCCTATTTGTTTCTGTTTCTTTAGAATGGTATCTCAACATTACTTGATGGCAGAGATGTGCAATTGTGTTAAGCAGGCTATGTTTCTGTTACACAAGGATTCTGTCTGAGATGATGAAGCAGCCCTGTGTGAGCTTTTTTCTAGGGTTTATACTGTAACTGGACAACGCCCGGATGAGGAGACTCTTGAGAGCATCATTGCGACTGGAGAAAGCGAAACTTATTTACAGGAAGCCATCCAGGTTCAGGGTCGAGGACAGATTACGGAAATGATTCGAGAAATCCATGATCGTCATGATGCAGTGAAGGATATTCAGAAGAATTTGCTGGAGCTGCATCAGATCTTTATGGATATGGCAGTGCTGGTTGAAGCTCAGGGAGAGCAGCTGAACGACATTGAGCAACAAGTGAACAGGGCATCTTCCTTTGTACAGAGGGGCACTGGGCAATTGGAGATTGCTAAGCGACATCAAAGAAGCAAGCGCAAATGGATGTGTATTTGTGTCATCTTGCTCATTATTCTCATTTTGATTATCCTTCTTCCCATTCTGGTCGCCACACACGTAATCTGAGGTTATGCTCTCTCCAATTATATATGTACCCATTGTAATGGTCCATGTAGAGATTGCCTTCCTTGTACATTGCCCATGTACATAGTGTCTCCAGATGTGGTGCCCAGTGGAGGAAACCATGTTAGGATTCGGCAGGTGTATGCAGTGGAACTCCTTTATTGGCTCTGCCCTTCAGGGTAAAGACATTGGGATGCACCCAGAAATAGGCTAAAAATTGGTATCCGGACATTCTTGTGTCATGTGGAGTCAGTCCACTATAGAAATATTTCCAGCATAACAGAAGGATCCACATGGGCTGCTGGGCTTCACCATACTAACCACCATGTGATTCCCATTTAGCATGTTGAATATTTATCATCCTTATGGATATCATTTTAAGGGCAGAACCATTGTGCAATGAGCCACTTGTTCTGATGAGCAAGCCTTCCAAGCTCATGCGCATGGCAAAATAATGGCAGTGACAAACAGCAGTGCAGCATGTGTTTCATGCAGGTGACAGCACCCTTCCTCATGTAGTGCTTGGAGTAGTGTTGCAATATGGTTCCCTCAGCTCAGAGTTCATCTTTACTGTCCAAGAGCCTAGATTCCTTTTTGGTGTCATCTAAGTCCTTCAGGTGCATGAAAGCAGCATTCTCAGCTTTGCAGTAGTTTCTGGTGTCACCTTCGTTCCTCGGATGATCTCTTAAATAGCATTTATAGTGGCAACAGCAGTTTGAAATGTCACATATGTGGAACTACACTAGCCCACTGCTTGTTCACCATTCTTTTGCTTCTGGTGCTGCTTGAGGTGGTAATATGCAACACATCTGATCTCCACTGTTGTAGTTTTGTTATGAAAATCCTTGAACTGGACCTTCTTTGCTAAATGAACATGAGAGTGCTATGGCTTTGTGACACCACTTTGGAACATTGAAAAATACATTTACCTGCAACGGCCTTGTTTGCCATTCAATTTCGGTTGTAAGGTTCACAGTGTTCTGTTAGCTTTATCTATCTCTATGCAGTGGATTCAGAAGTGACTAGAATGGTTGAAATCGGTATTGTCAGGTTCAAGAAGACCAGCATGGTGGAGATTATACTTTAAAGTACATAAACAAAACTGTGTGAATCTGATGGGCAGGCTGGGATACAAATAACATGCAAATTACAAAGAACTTTCTCCTAGTTTTGTTCTCAGCTTTGTGTGTTTCTGGGGTTCAAGCAAATCCATACACAATAGGAGCCTTGGCTGGGAAAGACAGGTCAAAAGAGTAGATGAGCAATGCATGTACATAGTCACTTTGCAGAACACAGATCTGCAAAAAATGCCTGGTCCTAAGATTTTGCCTTCCCAGTCTGAGCAAGTTGAATACGTTGTTGAAGCTTCATAACCTGCACCACCACCCATGATCTACATATCATCAAAAAAAGAGAAATTAAAGTCCAATGAAACTTGAGCATTGACATAAAAAAAGGGAAATGAGATATACACATATCAGAGACACCTAAGACTTTGCTAATCAGTTCAGCTTGAATGCGATCCACAGAGTGACATTTCTCTTCAGTCCTACTACAACTCAGAACTATATACATTAGGGCAAGTCTGCTGTATCTCCAGTTAAAACATACATGAAATGTGAGATCTGCAAACATGATGATCAGAATGCAATATGGTAAAATAGTACCTCTTCTTGTGAGTTTCTCTGTTGTTCTTCCAGTGTTTTCAAAGTCCCTTCCATACGTCGCCTGTGGGAGACACTTAAGCAAGGTTATTCAGTATTATTATATTTTACAGTTTGTCTTGGTGAGGACAGAGTGAGTATGTCCATAACTGTTGATATAAAATAGAACACTCTGGGATTCATTGCAATAACAATCCATTCCAGTAATGGAAGGTAAGCAGTCCCAGTGTGTAAACACCCACAATTTTCCACTTTGTCTAGTATGAGAACAGTAGAAACACAAGATTTTACTCATTTCCTTTTCTTTTCCTATACCCATGGGGTCATCCCACTGCATCCCACTTCAGCTAATCACAACAGGGAGGATAGAGTTGGGAAGAAGTGGAGGGCACAGGGCTCACAGTTCTGCCAAGATGTATTCAATGCGCTTGTTGACATTAGCTTTGGCCTCAGCCAAATCTTGCTTCACCAGCACAGGCCCAATCAGTTTGAACACATTTGCATCCTCCTCCAACAGCTCCAGCTCCTGATCCATCAACCCTAACTCTCAAGTAAGCCATTACTCCTTTTTCTCTCACATAGGTAAACTGAGAGAACAACAAATGCAAAAGGACTACTTACAACAGGGTGATGGCAACACCCACCTTTTGCACCATCTCATTCTCACCATGCTGGATGGTATATTGTCGTCGCACTTGGTGGTTCTTGCCTATATCTGCCAGCACCAAAAAATTTAGGTCAGAACGTTACTAACGTAAAGAACTGGGTCCGAGTTAGATGTGCGATTTAGGGTTCCTGAGGGTTTCTTGAGGCGTCGACAGATTTCAAGAAAAAAGTTCGAGCGCGGGCATCATCCTCCTATTCAGTCAACCCTCAGGAATATCGCAAACAGAATATAACAACAAATGCCCATCTTTCTTCTACACCCATCCAAAATCGGAGCACTTTCAGAATGAAACTTCCGTGCATCGAAAACAAAACCACCACAAGTGAGCATCTGTCGAGATTTTTTTTTTTGTTGTTTCTTCCTCGGAAACTGGGGGTGTGAGGAAGAGAGAAGGAAGAAGACACATCCCAAAACTCTCTCACCTTTCTGAATCGCAGCGAGTCGAGCAGCTTTCGCTTCCAGCTGCTGTTGAAGCTCCTTCATGGACGCCATGGCCTCTTCTCTGCGGTTGCCCTCCTTCCCCCGTTCCCCTATTCTACCGCTGGTGCGGACTACGCACTTGGTAGATAACCGGCGGCCTCGAGGTTGTTACGGGCCACATAACCAGCCCCAATGAGAATCGCTCTTTTCATCCACGAACAGAGCGGTTATCAAAATTTCATCCAAGAAGCCAAGGGGGGAAGAGTCATTCGACCAAATAACAAGACTTGATGAAATCATTAAAACCCTACTTCATGTGCTAACTGAGGTAGTACTAGGTTGTTCATTAAATGAAGGCCATGTGATTAAGGTTAAGGGTTTAGGTTTTAGGTTATAACTTATGGCATGATAACCAATTAGATCCCAAGTCGATCATAATTGTTAACCATGTGTTGATCAAAACCCTAATCACAATGTGTGAAAATCAACATTGTAAAAAAATATTAACATGCTTTCATTAGGATGTAACGTGGTTTTTGGCTTGTTTGATTATGATTGTATTCACACATAATTTTCAACCTTAGTTTCGTTAATAACTTTCTACTTATCACAAAATGTTAACATTGATTCTCGTTGGCCCAATGATTTGGATGAAAATGTAATATATATTTCTTGTGATTGAAAAGAGGTTTGCTTGATACTCATTACCATTGATTACGTTTGATAACTAGTTTGAGGTTGTGAGTTATCTAAAATAGTTGAAGCATTCACATGGTTAAGATATTTCTAAGTAAATGGCATCCTCAAACTAATTACCTAGTCTTTAGTTCATCTTCAAAATTGGAATTAAAGTCCAAAAAAAAAAAAGAAGGTTATGTATCCAAACATGGAATTGATTTCCCAATTTATCTTCACATTGAATTGGAACCAAAGTAGGGGATTAAAAACTTCTTGAAGAATATTATAATTTGGGTTCATGCACTATTCTAGTCTAGGTTTATAAATTTCAATTGGGATTGAACACATTGTTGTAGTTTTAGTTGATTCAAAACAATGAAATATTTTTAAAATATTGATTTATGAATTAGAATATTTTGGAGGGCCTCACAATTTCTTGAACATTTAAGGAAAAATGAAGCACTTTATATTTCTTTAAATATAGAAAAACAAAAGAAATTATATATACACATCATCTCAAGCAAGTGTGCATATTCAAACAAATTTTAGAAAACATGAAACTTATTTGTTAATTGATTTAAAAAAAAAAAAAAGGTTCAAGGTGATATACATCATAAACACATAAAATAACATTGGTGGACTTGAACACAAAAGGTTTAACATAGATTAAACAATTGACTATACATAAACAAAACAAGATGAATAAGAGCATGACACACATCAAATATTTATTTCAAAATTAAAAATTCATAATAAGGATAAACATGATCATCAAACATGCATTGGACATGAAAATGAACAAAGTTATGATGTAATGTCATATTTCGTGTTGATGTTGATTAGATTGAAAGAAATTGTCAGAAATAATATCTAATTATTAATCCCTAAATAGGTTGTAACTTGTATTTAGTTAATTTTGGACTAAATTGTTAATTATAATTTTTTTCTAACTTAGTGGTTGGTATAAAGTTTTCTATTGAATTTGAATAAAACATTGTTTAAAATTCATTGGTTGAATCATCTAGTGAGGCAAAACATTATTAATATCTATTGTTGCATCATTTAGTAATTCAAAATTAAAGTTTTTTTTTTTTTCAAAATTTCAACTTCCAAATGGTCAATTGTTAATTGTGGATTTTTAAAAAGTCTAGAATTGACTAAATACATGATGTGAAACATATGTTAAAATTTTCATGAAATAATTTTGTTATTTGTGAATAAAGTTCATGCATGATGAATGAATGAAAAATCATGCACATCATTTTGTTCATATGTAATCCAATAAATGAAAGTCATCAATTACTTATCACTTTTTGTTCGCAATAAATTGAAGTTTTTTCATCATTGTCCACTTTTCATTTATGATATGTGTTTAGGAAGGAGTTCAATTTTAAGTTTCATTCATTGGACAATAGGCCATATGGAAGATTCCATCCATGAGTTGGTTTTCAAATGGGTATAAATGATATTAAGCCTCCTCTCCCCCTAATACCTTTAATATGTCTTGACACCAATTTGAGGTACATGACCTTTTTTTTTATAACCTAGTTTATTTTATTTCATGTTTTCAGTTTTTCCATATTATCCATAAATGTTTTTTTTTGAATGCATATTTGGTGGCTTTATTTTGAATCATAAATTGTGTGTGAGAATTAAATATATGCATGTTTTGTTATAATTTGCATTAGCTTTTTTACAAGTTGGGAATTCTTTGATTATGGTAGTTTTCATACATGTGACAATATGGGTTGCATTACCTTGGTATGTAGGTTGGTTTAGTAGCAAGGTGTTTAATAAATTTTTAATCAATTATGTTCAAAATTAGAAACAATTTAAATTGAACAATGGCATCATATTAAATGATAAAACATTATGCTTGAGAGTTTCATTCAAAAATTTGGGCACAATAGATAGGCACATATTTTTCAAAATTGTGGGTTATCCCGAAAAAAAATAATTAGTGCCTAACTAGCTTAAGTATTATAAAACAAACATTTGTACATGAATTTGAAAAGTTAGGTCATAACAACTTTCATAAAAGAAACTACCTTAAAACATGTCATAATTTGATAATGAATGAAAAATGGACAATGACTAGATGAATTAAAAAATAATCTTATAAATATATATTTTTTATTTTTTATTTTGCCTTTAGGGTTCAACTTTTTAAAGTTCATCCGAAAATGGCACGTGTATTTTAGTGTGTGAAAACATAAGAGAGGACACATTCTTTATATAGTTTGTGATATGGGATTCAAAGACAAGGCATATAGTTTAAATCTTTTAGTTATTTTTTAATTGCAGATTGAGTTGCAACAACATAGAGTAAACTGACCGACAATTGAACACTTAGGGCAAGCAAGATCTAAGGGGAGGCCGTTCTGTTGTTTTTGGTATTCAAACAAAACTTGAACCCTTCTTATTAGGGCATATGGAACACTAAAGATCATAAAAAATGGAATAAAATTGAGAAATTTATGGCCCCCCAAAGTAGACGGGTCAATAACTCAAAAAAAAACAAACCACTAAATGCTATGAAGGTCGGTTCTTGAACACCCACAAAATTCCTTGTATGTTGTTTTGTTGTTATTAGAGTTCAAAGATGATTTGTAGAACTTTAGGTGGTGCTTTTATAGCACTTTAAATCCCCTCCCACCTTTCTTGTGCTTCATGCTGCAATAGACGCGACTTCTCCAGTGTTCTGTCTGCACAATCGCCTTGAAGAATGAGGATTTAAGATCCTCGTCCCTGCGTAGGATTGCCTCTACTGAACGAGAA
>Ga0116231_10006703_pt1 | contig 21711 bp, 22 predicted proteins | sample S1TSphgellanicum_2_FD_89695 | JGI IMG/M metagenome (GOLD analysis project Ga0116231, IMG submission 89695) | Host-associated microbial communities from peat moss isolated from Minnesota, USA - S1T2_Fd - Sphagnum magellanicum MG | ecosystem: Host-associated > Plants > Peat moss > Unclassified...
ACGCTCCCCGCCGGTACCCCGCAACAGGCGACCGGCCATCGCCCGCGGCCGCGCCACGCGCACCCGGGCGCCTCACCTCCATGACGGATAAAGGATTCAACGATGTCACTCACCATGAAACCCGGCACCCGGAGCGGCGAATTCGCGCGCTAGCCCGAGCGGGCGGACGCGCCACGCGGGAGCCAGGTCGGCAAGGTGCCAGGCCTAGTAGGACTGGCCGTTGCCGTGGACCTTGACGTCCTCGCTCCAGTTGCCGGCCAGCGTACCGTTCGGATTGGCGTTGGGATCGTTGGTCTGGAACCACTGGGTCTGGTTGCCGACCGTGCTCGACCAGGTGTGGGCGTACGCGTTCGAGACCTTGGCCACGCCGCCCTGGCCGACCACGGTCTGCTGGTCCAGCGCGTAATCGACCCAGTCCGAGGCCGCCGTCGTGCGGGCGTTCATCGACGCATTGGCGGCGTTCATCGCGCTGTGGAAGGAAGACTCCTGCTGCGCCATGAAGGCCTCGTGATTGCGCTGCGAGCTCGCCATGAAGTCGTCGAACTGCTTCTTGAGCATGGCCTGGCCGGCTTGCTCCTGGCGCGTCAGGCGCTGCTGGTCGTCATGCGCCCGCTGCGTCAGGGTCTGCTGCACGCGCTGGACCCACTCGTTCTCGTAGGGGGTATTGACCAGGTCCTTGGCATCGACGAGTGCACAGAGCGCCTCCAGTTTTCCCTTGGGCGCACGCAGCACGTCCACGTGCGCCGAGCAACCGCCGCCGTTGGTGTCCGGTCCGCTGCTGGCGATCCGGCACTCGACGTAGACGCGCAAGCGCTGCTCGACGACGAAGGTGCCGTTGACGGTCTCGACGCGCACGGCGGCCGAGTCCGCGGATCCGCGGATGTTGGGGGCAATATGGCTCATGTTCTGGGCGATGGCGGCAACCCGCTTGCGGTAGACGGAGCCGACGTCCATCGGTCCCACGACGTGCAGGCCATTGACGGCGATCATCTCCTCGTAATGCTTGAGGAAATCCTCGGCGGACATCGGTCCGGTGTAGGGGAGGCAGCCGTTGACCGGGCGAAAACCCTTCATGCCGGGATGAAAGGTCCAGTTGAAAGCCGGCATCAGGCGCATCTCGGTCAAGCCGTCGGGCGCATAGGCACGGAACACCGGGAACGGGACCCGGCTGCAATCGGGCCCGGGAAGCACGGTGCCCTCGAGTTTCCAGCCGGCGGGGATCGCGATATTGAACGCACGGATGCCGTAGGCCGGGTCGGTGATGGGGGCCGTCGCCAGCGCTTGCGCACCGGCAGGAACGGCGCAAAGCGCGATAAGGAGGCCGGCTACCCGTCGCAAGACCGGCGCCGAAAGCGGGGAGGAGTTCATGTGTTTTGCTTCCGCGTGGTGAGACGTGCTTTGAAACCGTTCGAGGATTTTGCTGAACCGCGCCACCGTAGAAGGGCGCCGTGCTTCTGCCGCGCAGGCTCCTAGGCGGTCTGCGCGGCAGACGATGTTGCGGCCACGGATCCCGGGGCCGGCTGCGACGCCCCTTGCGTGGGGCGCGTCGCAGGCAAGGGCTGCTTGCCGCGTATGGCCAGGTTGCACAGCGAGCACTGGTGGTCCGGGTGGCAGACCGACACCCAGTCCGGCAGGGTCTCGTACAGGTTGCGGTATTCGATCTTGCTTTGCAGGGCAGCCAGGCCCGAGGCCAGCGAGAACCAGTAGCGCTTGCGACCCTTCCCGGGTACGTTCACGCTGAGCGAGAAGATGCCGATTCCCGTGGGACGGTCGAGGATTGAAAGCAGGTCGCGGGTAAATTCATCCATGTGGGCACGTCCTCCAGCGCTGAAACGTGTTCATGGTAGCAGCCGCGCGTGAAAGAACTCCACACCGGTTTCATGCCTACACCGCCGCGGACCGTTACGGCCATTGCTGCAGCGCAGGACCCGCCTCGGTACTACGGCGTCAGCACGGCAGCTCCCTCGAACCGGCCCGCGCGCAGGTCGGCCAGCGCCGCGTTGGCCTGTCGCAACGGATACTGCGTCGTCTTGACCTTGATGCCGATCTTCGGAACCAGGCCCAGGAAGTCCAGCCCATCCTTGCGCGTGAGGTTGGCCACCGACAGCAGCTCGCGTTCCTCCCACAAGAGGCTGTACGCAAAGCCCGGGACATCGCTCATGTGGATGCCCGCGCAGACCACCCTCCCCCCCTTGCGCACGGCCTTGAGCGCCAGCGGCACCAGGCTTCCGACCGGCGCGAAGACGATGGCCGCGTCCAGCGGCTCCGGCGGCGCTTGCTCGGAGCCGCCGGCCCAGACCGCGCCCAGGCTGCGGGCGTAGGCTTGCGTGGCCACGTCGCCGGAACGGGTGAACGCGTAGACGGACCGGCCTTGCCACTGGGCCACCTGGGCCAGGATATGCGCCGCAGCGCCAAAACCGTAGAAACCGATCTTCCTGGCCTCCCCGGCGATCACGAGCGAACGCCAGCCGATCAGGCCCGCACAGAGCAGCGGCGCGATGGCGATGTCGCTGCCCTCCTCGCCCAGCGGGAAGGCGAACCGGGCATCGGCGATGACCGCCGTGGCGTAGCCGCCATCGCGCGTATAACCGGTGAACAAGGGGTGGTCGCACAGATTCTCGCGGTGCATCAGGCAGTACGGGCAGGTCCCATCGGTGTGGCCGAGCCAGGGAATACCCACCCGGGCACCGAGTTGCAGGTCCTTCACCTGCGAGCCCAGCACGTCGACCCGGCCCACGATCTCATGCCCGGGGATGATCGGCAGCACCGGGTCCGGAAGCTCGCCGTCGACGACATGCAGATCCGTACGGCAGACGCCGCAGGCAAGTACATGGACGCGGATCTCATGCGGGCCCGGCTGCCGCTCGGGCAATTCGGTCCATTCGAGCGGCGCCTTGAGCTGCTTCAAGACCATCGCATGCATGTCACGCTCCGGTGAGGCGCCGGATGACGGCGGGAAGCAGGTCGGGCAGATCCTCGGCGATCAGGCCCGGGCCGAAGTCGGCAGCCGCGGCACCGTGCAGCCAGACCGCGGCTGCCGCGGCCAGGAAGGGGTCGATGCCCTGGGCCAGCAAGCCCAGCACGATGCCGCTCAGCACGTCGCCGGAACCCGCCGTGGCCAGGCTCGGCGGCGCATTGGCGTTGATGATCGCGCGGCCATCGGGCGCGGCGATGACCGTGTCGCAGCCCTTGAGGACGATGACGGCGCCGCTGCGCGCCGCTGCACGGCGCGTGCGCGTGAGCTTGTCCCCGGCCGGATCGAACAGCCGCCGGAACTCCCCCTCGTGGGGCGTGAGGACGCAGGGACCGCTGATCGCCTGCATGAGCGCAGACTGCTCGTCCTTGAACGAGGTGATCGCGTCCGCATCGATCACCGTTGCGCGACGCGTGGCCAGCAGGGAAAGCGTACGCGCGCGCGTCGGCGCGCCCACCCCCGCCCCCGGCCCGATCAGGAAGGCGGTGACGCGCGGATCGCCCAGCAGCGCGTCGAAATCGGCCGGGGCCGCGAGCGGTGCCACCATGATGCTGGTCAGCGCGGCAGCGTAAATCGGCAGCGCGACCTGCGGCACGGCGACCGTCGTCAGGCCCGCGCCGACGCGCGCTGCCGCGCGGGCCGCCATCCGCGCGGCACCGGTGACCGGATACCCGCCCGACACCAGCGCGTGGCCACGGGAGTACTTGTTGCCGTCCTGCCGTGGCCGGGGCAGTTCGGCGAGCCAGAGGCAGGGATCGTTTTCGAAGGTATCCGGCACGATCTGGCCGAAGACGGCCTGTGGGGTGCCGATGTCGCTGACGACGATTTCCCCGCACAGCGAACGACCCGGTTGCAGCACATGCCCGGGCTTCTTGCGAAAGCAGGTGAGCGTCAGCACGCAGGCCTGGGCACCGGCATCCGCGCCGGTATCACCCAGGACACCGCTGGGAATATCCACCGCCACGATCGGTATCCGCTGTGCGCTGGCCGCCGCCAGGGTCTGCCGGGCAGCCCCCTCCAGCGGACGGCTCAGGCCGGCGCCGAACAGCGCGTCGATGATCAATTCGGCGCCGTCGATGCAGTCGGGAGCGAGCGCCAGCACGGCCTCGGGCCACTGCGCCGCGTGATAGCGTGCGGGCTCCTTCAGGTGTTCGCGCGAACCGAGCAGGGCCACGCGAACCTTCCAGCCCGCCTCCCGGAGGCAGCGCGCGGCGACGAGACCGTCGCCGCCGTTGTTGCCGGGCCCGCACAGCACCGTCACCGGCCGGGGTGACCAGCGCTGCACGACCGCCTGCGCCACGCCGCGCCCGGCGCTATCCATCAAGTGCCCGGCGGAGATGCCGGCGAGTACGGTCAGTCGATCGGCCTCGCCCATCTGCCGCGCATCGAGCAGCGCGGCGGCGACGTTCACGCGAACTGCAGCACGACGCGCGCTGGCACGTCGCCATGTTCCAGGCGCGAAAACACCTCGTTGATGGCGGACAGCGGCTGCAGTTCGACGTCCGCCTTGACCTTGCCCTCCGCGGCGAAGCTCAAGGCCTCGGCCAGGTCCTCGCGGTTGCCGACGAAGGACCCGCGGATGCTGACGCAATCGGCCACGAGGTCGAACAGGGGAACCGGAAAATCACCGGGCGGGAGCCCGACGAGCACGCAGATGCCGTGCTTGCGCGTCATCCCCACGCCCTGCTTGAACGCGCCCAGCGACGGGGCCGTGATCAGCACCCCATGGGCACCACCGCCGGTCGCCTTCTTGACCGCCGCCACCGGGTCGCCCAGCTTGGCATTGACGGTCGCCTCGGCACCCAGGGTCTTGGCCAGTGCCAGCTTGCGGTCGTCGATGTCGACCGCGCAGACCTTGAGTCCCATGTGCCGGGCATACTGGATCGCCAGGTGACCCAGGCCGCCGATACCCGAGACCGCGAGCCATTCGCCGGGCCGCGCTTCGGTCTGCTTGATGCCCTTGTAGCTCGTGATACCGGCGCAGATGATCGGCGCGGCTTCCTGGGCCGACAGGTTCGCCGGAATGTGCGCGACATAGTCCGGATCGGCCAGCAGGTACTCGGCGAAGGCCCCGTTGGTGTTGTACCCGGTGAAGGTCTGGGCCGGGCAGATCGTCTCCCACGCCGTCAGGCAATACTCGCAGTGCCCGCAGGCCGAGTGCAGCCAGGGCACGCCGACCCGATCGCCCTCCTTGACGATCGTCACGCCCGCGCCGACGGCGCTCACCCGGCCGATGCCCTCGTGCCCGGGAATGAACGGCAGCTTCGGCTTGACCGGCCAATCGCCGCCTGCGGCGTGGATATCGGTGTGGCACACGCCACAGGCCTCGGTCTTCACCAGGATCTGCCCGGGCCCCGGCGTCGGGATATCCCACTCGCGCAACACCAGGGGCTTCTTGAAATTCTCGACCATCGCGACGTGCATCTTCTTCATCATGGGACTCCAGTTGACCGGTTCAGGCGGCAGCGGCCGGGGCGCCAAGGCCGCGCACCGCTTCCGCCATCGATACGCAGACGGCCGCGGCATCGCCGTAGACCATGAACGTGTTATCCGCGTAGAACAGCGGGTTGACGATGCCGGCGTAGCCCTTGCCGTCACCGCGCTTGACGACGTAGCACTTCTTGGCCTGGTCGGCGTCGAGGATCGGCATGCCGAAGATCGGCGAGGTCTTGTCGGTCCTGGCCTCCGGATTGACGACGTCATTGGCGCCGATGACGAGCGCCACGTCCGCGTCCTTGAACGCATCGTTGATGTCGGCAAGTTGCTCGATCAGGTCGTACGGGACGCCGGCTTCCGCCAGCAGCACGTCCATCTGCCCCGGCATGCGCCCGGCAACCGGGTGGATGGCGAACTTGACGCTCACGCCGGCAGCCTGCAGCAGCTTGACGAAGTCATATAGCTTGCCCTGGCCCTGCGACACCGCGAGGCCATAGCCGGGAACGATGATCACGGACTTGGCGTAGCGCATGAAGATGCCGGCATCGCTGGCCTGGACCGGCTTGAGGCTGCCCTTGATCGCGCCCTGCTTCCTCTTGGTCCCGGGACCGAAACTGGCGAACAGGATCTTGGCGACGGATCGGTTCATCGCCCTGGCCATCAGCAGCGTCAGCAGCAGGCCAGCGGCTCCGACCAGCATGCCGGCGATCATCAGTGCCGGGTTCTGCAGCACGAAGCCCTCCAGGCCCACGGCCAGCCCGGTGAAGGCGTTGAAGACGGAGATCACCACCGGCATGTCCGCGCCGCCTATGGGCAGCGTCATGAGGATCCCGTAGACCAGGGCGATGGCGAAGAAGATTTCGATCAGCTCCGGCTTGGGCAGCAGCGGCGCGACACCTGCGGTGTCGACGACCACGAGGTACGCGCCGGCCAGGATCGCCAGCAGCAGCACCAGGCCGTTGAAGACCTGCAGACCGGGCACGTGCAGAGGCTTCTTGAGCAGCGAGTCGAGCTTGGCCCAGGCGATGATGGACCCGGAAAAGGACACGGAGCCGATCAGCGCGCCGAGCAGCGTGACGATGATCTGCGCCGCACCGTGGGTCCGGCCGCCGAACAGCTCGACCGCGGCGATCGATCCGGCAGCGCCGCCGCCCATGCCGTTGAACAGGGCGACCGCCTGCGGCATCGCGGTGATCGCCACCTTGCGCCCGCCCCACCAGGCGAGGCCCCCGCCGAGGAGGAGCGCAGCGGCAGCCAGGCCGATATTGAGCATCAGGTAGGGCTTGGCGGCCGCTTCGATGTCGAATACATAGAAGAAGCTGGCCAGGACCGCGGCCGCCATGCCCACGCCGGCCACCAGGATGCCGGAGGGCGCCGTGACCGGCGAGGCCATGCGCCACAGACCGAACATGAGCAGGAAGGCCGCCACCAGATCCACGGACCCGATGAGCAATTGTGACAGCGTGATCATCATGGCTGGGCCTCAAGCCTTTTTCCGGGCGATCGGCTTCACCACGGCGGAGGCGGCACCCTTGGCGCCCTTTGCTCTCTTGTGCTGCTGGGCGTGGTGTGCGCCGGCGTGGCCGCTGGTCTGGAACATGGCCAGCATGCGCTGCGTCACCGTGAAGCCGCCGGCGACATTGCCGGCCCCGAGCAGCACGGCGACGAAGCCGATGGCCTGCTCGGCCCCCGAGCTGGCGTTGAGCAGCGTGAATATGCCGCCGACGACGACGATGCCGTGGACGAAGTTGGATCCGGACATCAAGGGGGTGTGCAGGATCGCCGGAACGCCGCCGATGATCACCCACCCGGCAAAGGCCGTGACCATGAAGAGGTAGATGGCGACGAAGCCGCCCATGCTGATCGCGAAGCTCATCGTTTTCCCTCGGTTAGGTGGTCAGGCCGCTTTGCCGGCGGGCGCCGCAGCGGCCTTGGCTGCCGGGTGCGCGGGCGCGGTCTTGCCCGCGGCAACGGGCTTTTCGGACTTGGGAGGGTCCTGCGTCAGCTTGCCGTCGTGCGTCAGGCAGGTCTTGGCCAGCACCTCGTCCTTCCAGTCGATCGTGATGACGTTGTCCTTCATGATGAGCGCGAGCAGGTGGTACTGGTTGTTGGCGTACAGGTCGCTGGCGTCCTCGCCCAGCAGCGAGGGAACGTTGAGCGGGGCCACGATCGTCACTGCGCCCACGTGTACGGTTCGCCCGGGCGCGGTGTCCTCGCAGTTGCCGCCACCCTCGGCCGAGAGATCCACGATCACGGCGCCGGCCTTCATGCCGGCGACCTGCTTGCTGCTGATGAGCTTGGGCGAAGCCTTGCCCGGGATCGCGGCGGTGGTGATGACCAGGTCCGCCTTCTGGATGTGCTGCGTGAGCACCGTGGTGACCTTGGTCTTCTCTTCGGGCGTGAGCTCCCGCGCATAGCCGCCGGCACCGGTGGCGTCCACGCCCGTGCTGACGAAGCTGGCCCCCAGCGACTCGACCTGCTCCTGCGTCTGCGCACGCACGTCATAGCCCTCCACCACGGCTCCGAGCCGGTGCGCCGTCGCCACCGCCTCCAGCCCGGCTACGCCCAGTCCCATCACCAGCACATGCGCCGGTCCGATCGCACCGGTGGCGGTCGTGATCTTGGGCAGGATGCGGGCCAGCGCGGTGGAGCCGAGCTGGACGGCGTAATAACCGGCCAGTGCGGACTGGCTCGACAGCGCATCCATCGATTGCGCGCGCGTGATGCGGGGTACGCGCTCCATCGCAAAGCAGGTGATCTTGCGCTCGAGCAGTCGCCGCACGAGCGCCGGATCCTTGTGCGCGTAGACGAAGCAGACCAGGATCGATCCCTGCTTCATCGCGTCGACTACTTCCAGCGCTGGCGCGTTGACGCCCAGCACCACGTCCGCGTCCTTGACCAGCGCGCGCCGGTCGGCGATGCACGCGACGCCGGGGAAGGCCGCGTCGAGCAGATGGATGGCGTCGCCCGCTCCGGATTGCATGTGCAGCTTCGCGCCCAGCTTGACCAGCTTGGGTATGACCGACGGCACCAGTGCCACGCGCCGCTCGTGGGCCTGGGTTTCCTTCAGGATGGCAACATTGACGTACATGGCTTACCGATCATTCGGTGGAACAGGGGCGAAAAGCGGGGGAGTCGCCCGTGGCGCCGTGGCGCCGGGCTCGAACGAGCCGGGCGCCACGGCATCGGCCGCGAGACCTGCGGGAGGCGCGGCTCAGACCGGAGCTTCGAGGTGCGCGGTACGCACGAGCTTCTTGTTGACGAACTCCTGGATACCCATGTTGCCCAGCTCGCGCCCGTAGCCCGAGTCCTTGATCCCGCCGAACGGCAACTCGGCGTCGGACCAGGAGATGTTGTTGATGAACATCATGCCCGTCTCGACCTGTGTGGCGACGCGCTTGCCGCGGGCGATGTCCTTGGTGAATACCGATCCCCCCAGGCCGAAATCCGAGTCATTGGCCAGCGCGATCGCGGCCTGCTCGTCCTTGACGCGGAAGAACATGGCCACCGGGCCGAAGAATTCCTGCCGGAACGCGGGGTTGTCCTTGCTGATGTCGGTCAGGATCGTCGGCTCCATGTAGGAGCCGGGCCGCTCGATGCGCTTGCCGCCCAGCAGCACCTTCGCCCCCTTGGCCACCGCGCCGTCCACCTGTGCCAGCAGGTCGACCAGCGCCGATTCCGTCGACAGCGGCCCGAGCGTCGTCTTCTCGTCCATCGGGTCGCCCGGCTTGAGGGCGGCCAGCGCGGCGCGAAACTTCGCCAGGAACTGGTCGGCGAGCGCCTCGACGACAATGAAGCGCTTGGCGGCGCAACAGGTCTGCCCGGCGTTGTACATCCGGCCCCACACGGCCCATTTGACCGCGTGCTCCAGGTCCGCGTCCTCCAGGACGATGAACGCGTCGCTGCCGCCCAGTTCCATCGACGAGACCTTGAGGTTCCTGCCCGCACGCGCGGCCAGGCTGCGGCCGGCGGCGACGCTGCCGGTCAGCGCAACGCCCTTGATCCTGGGATCGTCGATGATGCGGTCGCTCTGGTCATGCGAGATCAGCAGGTTCGTGTACAGCCCGGCCGGCGCACCCGCCTCGATCCACAGCTTCTCGAACGCGATCGCGCATTGCGGCACGGAGCTGGCGTGCTTGACCATCAGCACGTTGCCCGCCATCAGGTGCGGTCCCGCGACGCGCGCCAGCTGGTAGTACGGGAAGTTCCACGGTTCGACGCCGAAGATGACGCCGATCGGGCTGCTCTCCATGTGCGCCTCGCCGATCTCCGGATGGAGCTTGACGGGCGCCAGGAACTTCTCGGCGTTCTTGGCGTAGTAGGCGAGGATCTCGGAGCTGAACTCCACCTCCCCGCGCGCCTCGCTGATGCGCTTGCCCATCTCCAGCGTCATCGGATGGGCGAATTCATCCACTTTCGATTTCATGATCGACGCCGCCTTGGCGACGATGTGCGCCCGTTCGGCGTAGGTCTTGCGGCGCCAGGTCTCGTAGCACGAGGCGGCGGTGGCGATCTTCTTCTCGAAGTCGGCGTCGCTTATCTCGTCGAACGACTTGAGGAGCTTTCCGGTTGCGGGGTTCAGGCTTTGATAGCTCATGGTTTCTTCTCTTGATTCCGATTTTGACAACACACGGCTCGCGACGGCGCGAGCCGTCTTTCGATTTCGACGCACGCAAGTTGAACACCCTGGCTGCCGTGGGTCTGTTCGTGATCGAACACGTCGATGCGCTACGGCAGCGGACATGCGCGCCGCGCATCGCGTACGCTGGGCGCCCGATTTGACCAAGCCATTACCCGAGCCGAGGACACCCATGCACATCGACCCCGATTCCTTCAGCCCGCAGCCGGGAAAGCCGCTGGACCTGCGCGATTGGCCCACGCTCGTGCCGCCTTTGTTCGCCTCGGATGGCGAGTACCGGCAGATGCTCGCCGGGCACGTGAAGGGATTGAGCGCGCGGCAGCGGGTGCACTACGCCTCGGCCCGTTATGCCGTGTTGCTGATACTCCAGGGCATGGACGCCGCCGGCAAGGACGGAACGATCCGGCACATCATGTCGGGTGTCGACCCGCAGGGCTGCGAGGTCTTCAGCTTCAAGAAGCCCAGCGCCGAGGAACTGCAACACGATTTCCTCTGGCGCACGACCTGCCGCCTGCCCGAGCGCGGCCGCATCGGCATCTTCAACCGCTCGTACTACGAGGAGGTGCTCGTCGTTCGCGTGCACCCGGAGGTGCTCGACGCCGAGCACCTGCCGTCCGAACTGCGCGAGGACCCCAAGCTGTGGAAGGACCGCTACCGGTCCATCGTCGACCTGGAGCGGCACCTGTACCGCAACGGGACCCGGATCATCAAGATCTTCCTGCACCTGTCCAAGCACGAGCAGAAAAAGCGGTTTCTCGCGCGCATCGACGACGCGCACAAGAACTGGAAACTATCGGCCGCGGACATCCATGAGCGCAAGTTCTGGAAGCAATACCAGGAGGCCTACGGCGACGCGCTGTCGGCTACGAACACCGACGAGGCGCGCTGGCACATCGTGCCGGCCGACGAGGAGAGGAACGCGCGCCTCATCGTATCGGCGATCGTCATGGACGCCTTCGACGCGCTCAAGCTGCATTTTCCGCAGTTGAGCCCCGGCGACAAGCGCCACCTGCAGTCGATACGCCGCAAGCTGGCGCGCTAGCCTGGCCTGCGGCTCACGCCCGAGCCGCCGGATTGCGCTGGGGCAAGGGCCTCAGGTGACCTCGGCGTCGGCCGGGGTGGTCCAGTATCCGTGCCGGCCATAGTGATCGTAGATGGCCGATTCGGCGTCGCGTCCGAGGGAAACGTCATCGGCATAGGCCGGCGCCTCCTGTATCTGGCTGCGCTTGAGATCGATGCTGACGACCGATTCGGGCCAGTTGACGTTGTCGATCCATTCCGGCGAGACCAGCACGAGATGGCCCATCCACCAGTTGCTGGTGTTGACGATCAGGTAACGGATCGACCAGGTGGCGTCGTCCACGAGGAACCCCTGCACGTGTCCGATCTCGCCGTCATCGGCGCGGATGTGATAGCCGGTGACGGCCTTGCAGCTGCGCAGGTGCGCGTCGCCCTCGGTCGTCGGTGACCGCAGGTAACCCGCGTAGTTCTGGTAAGGCGGCGAGATCATCCCGACCGGAAGTGCACCGGGATAATTGCCCTCGCCCCACAGCCCCATGCCGCCCCAGTAGTACGGATAACCGTAGTACTTGAGGTAGCTCGTTTCGAACTGCCGGGAAATGGGCTTGTGGGTGTCGACGCCCGGACTGTTCTTGACCTGGTCCTTGGTCACCGATACCGGCAGCGTATCCCCCGTCCAGTCCCCCCTGCCCATCGCGTACGGCGAGATGAGCACCTCATGGCCGCCGAACCACTTGTGCGTGTCGACGACGGCGTAGCGGACGACCCAGGCCTGGTCGTCGAAGTAGAAATCCTTGATCTTGCCGACCGGGCCGTCGGTCGCGCCGATGGCCCGTCCTTCGAGTTGGTTCACGTTGCGCAGCATGCTGGGAACTCCTGGTGGGGATACCGTCGGAACAGACGGACCCCAATGTAGTGGGCGCCCTCGCGCGCGTCTGTGTGCTGGGGAACGGTGCCCGCGGCAGCGACGCTCAGGGCTGCTCCGCCGCCTGCGCCGCCAGCACCGCATCGTGCCTGGCCTCGCGCTGAGTGACCGGATTGAACAGCGCATTGAGCAGCAGGGCCGAGATCGACGCCAGGATGATGCCGTCGCCGAATATGGGGCCCAGGACCGCGGGCATGATGCCGAAGAACTTCGGTGCCACGAGAGGGATCATGCCAAAGCCCATCGATACGGCGATCACCAGGCCGCTGCGCGGATAACGCGCATAGTCGACGCTGGCCAGGATCTTGATGCCCGTGGCGGCGACCATGCCGAACATCATGAAGGCCGCCCCGCCCAGCACGCACGACGGAACCGCGGTGACGATGAAGGCCAGCTTCGGCAGCAGCCCAAGGCCCAGCATGAGCATGCCCGCTGCCGCGCAGACCCAGCGGCTGGCGACCCCGGTGATGCCCACCAGGCCGACATTCTGCGAATACGACACGTAGGGAAAGGTGTTGAAGACGCCGCCGATCAGCGTGCCGAGGGCATCTGCCCGCAGGCCGCGCGCGATATCGCCGGCCTCGACCGCGCGGCCGGTCATCGCGCCCAGCGCCAGGAACATGCCGGTGGCCTCGATGAAGACGATGGTCACGACCAGGCACATCGTCAGGCAGGGCACGAGGGAAAAGCTCGGCATCCCGAATTGCAAGGGCAAGACCACGCGCAGCCAGGGCTCGGCCTCCAGGCCGGAGAAATCCGTCCAGCCCAGCGCGATCGTCACGGCGTAGCCCACGCAGATGCCCAGCAGCACCGCCAGGTTGGCGATCAAACCGCTCCCGAACCTGAGGATGAGCAGGACGCAGCACAGCACCAGGCCGGCGACGGCCAGGTAGGGCGCTGACCCGAACTGGGCATTGCCCGCACCTCCCCCGGCCCAGTTGATGCCTACCCGCATCAGCACGATCCCGATCATCGTGATGATGGTGCCGGTCACGACGGCAGGAAAAAAACGCAGCACATGGCGCACGAACGGCGCGAGCAGGAGCCCGAACATGCCGCCGACGATCACCGCGCCATAGATGCCGGTCAGGCCGACGCCCGGCATCGCCGCCATCGCCAGCATCGGCGAGATCGCCACCGCGGTCACGCCCATGATGATCGGCAATCGAATCCCGAAGACTCCCACGCCGACGGTCTGGATGAGGGTGGCGATGCCGCAGGCGAACAGGTCGGCATTGATCAGGCGCGCGATGTCCTCCCGCGGCAGGTGCAGCGCGCCCCCGATGATCAGAGGCACGGCCACGGCGTTGGCATACATCACGAGCACATGCTGCAGGCCCAGGGCAAGGAGCCGCGGCCAGGGCAGCACCTCGTCGACGGGATGCACGGGTGGTGAGGACATGCTGGACCTCGACGGCCGGCTGGGGAGCGATCGACACGGGGCGCACGATGCGTGTCGGCGCGAGGATTGAAGCACATCCGTTATCGCCCCGCCAGGAAAGTGCGTGCGTCGCCTCCGACATGAACCGGCGATGCCCCGGACCTTGCCGGTGCCCCGTCGGGCTGGGTTGACAGGGCGGCACACCCGCGGTGTACGGTGCACACAAACAGTGCAGCCTCGGGGTGGTCGATACGGCCCGGCGCATATCGAAATCTCCAATCGATGCTTCCCCAAGCGCCGGAATCTGCCTATCCTTGCGCGCCCGGCGCCCTCTCGTAACCCTGATCGACGACACCCGGAAGATGAATCTGCGCATCCTGCTGCCTGCCGCCATCGTCGCGGCCCTCTCGCTGGTGGCGCTTGCGGCCCGTGCCGACCAGCTTGCCGACATCCGGAGCCGGGGCGAGATGGTCATCGGCGTGCTCGGCACCGACGAACCCAACAGTTTCATCGACCCCAAGACCCGCGAGCTCGTCGGCTACGAAGTGGACATCGCCAGCGCCATCGCCAGGCAGATCGGCGTCAAGCCGGTATTCAAGCAACTGGCCGTGGCGGCACGCATTCCCGAACTGCAACAGGGCCGTGTCGACCTCCTCGCCGCCTCCTTGACCCACACCCGGGAGCGCGAGGCACAGGTCGATTTTTCCCTGACCATCTTCGTGACCGGCCAGAAGGTGCTCGTCAAGAAGGAGAGCGGCATCACCAGCGTCGCGCAGCTGGCCGGCCGCAAGGTCCTGACCGTCAAGGGCGGCACCCAGGATCCGAACATTCGCAAGGCCGTGCCGGGCGTCAACGTGGTGACGTTCGAGAACGCGCAGCAGGCGTTCCTGGCCCTGCAGCAGGGCAAGGGCGTGGCCTACGTGAACGACGAGGTATCGTTGATCGACGACTTCGCCAAGCTCGGCGCCGCCAATGCCGGCTACCGGATCCTGCCCGAAAACATCAGCATCGAACCGCTCGCGCTGGGCCTGCGCAAGAACGAGCCCGGCCTCAAGGCGGCGGTCGACGGCACGCTGCGCGACCTGGAGCGATCCGGGGAGGCCGACAAGCTCTTCCTCAAGTGGTTCGGTCCCTCGACACGCCTGAAGTTCGAGAAGCGCGACTTCAAGTTCGATCGCGACCGCATCGACGGCTGAACGGGCAGCCGAGCGCTCGTGTTCGATCTGTCGCTGGTACTGTCGGGCAGGTACCAGGAACTGCTCCTCGCAGGGCTGCTGCTCTCGCTGGAACTGGCCGCCGCGGCGCTCGCCTGCGCGCTGCCGCTGGCGCTCGTCGTGGCGCTGCTGCGCCTGGCGCCGGTGCGGCCGCTGCGCTGGGCCGGCTCGGCCTTCGTCGAGTCGATCCGCAACGTGCCCCTGCTCGCGCACATGCTCTTCTGGTATTTCGGCGCACCGGAAATGCTGCCCGCGGCGCTCAAGCAGCGCCTGTACGAAGGCAATGTCGAAGCGCTGAGCGCGCTGATCGCGCTGACCCTGTACACCGCGGCCTTCATGGCCGAGGACATCCGCAGCGGGATCCGGGCGATCCCTCCGGTCCAGTTCGAGGCCGGACGATCGCTGGGCCTGGGGTATCTCGCGACCATGCGCCTCGTGATCCTGCCGCAGGCCCTGCGCATCACGGTTCCCCCGCTGATTTCGCAGACCCTCAACCTGTGGAAGAACACCAGCATCGCCACCGTGATCGGCGTGGGCGAGCTGATGTACCAGGCGGCCCAGGTCGAGTCGGCGAGCTTCCGCAGCTTCGAGCCGTTCGCGTTCGCGACCGCGAGCTACCTGACGGTCTCCTTGCTCATCACCGCCGTGGCGGCGTGGTACCAGCGCCGCTACCCGGTACGCACGACATGAGGGCGGCGCGATGCGGGATCTGATCGATACGTACGGCGTGTACTTCCTCGTCGGCCAGTACCCGAGGGGGCCGCTGGGCGGCCTGGCGCTCACGCTGCTGCTGGCCGCGAGCGCGCTGCTGCTGGCGCTGCCGCTGGGACTCGCGCTGGGCGTCGCGCGCCTGAGCGGCTGGCGGGCGCTGCGCTGGCCCGTGACCGCCCTCGTCTTCGTGGTACGCGGCACGCCGCTGCTGATGGTCATATTCTGGGCCTACTTCTTCCTGCCCACGCTGACCGGCTACAAGACCAGCCAGTTCGGCACGATGCTGATCGCCCTCGTGGTCTTCGATGGCGTCTACCTCGCCGAGATCGTGCGCGCCGGCATCCTGGGCCTGGGCAAGGGGCAGATGGAGGCCGCGCGTGCGCTCGGACTGAGCCATCTGCAGGCCTTGCGCCGCGTGGTCCTGCCCCAGGCGCTGCGTCACATGCTGCCCTCGCTGGTGAACCAGTTCGTGTCGACCATCAAGGAGACCTCGCTCGGCTATATCATCGGCCTGAGCGAGGTCTCGTTCATCGCCACGCAGATCAACACGGAGGTCTTCACCAAGCCGGTGCAGGTCTACCTGTCGCTGGGCTTTACGTACTTCGCGCTCTGTTTCGGCCTGTCGCGCTTCGCCTACTGGGTGGAGGCACGCGGCTTGCGCCACGCACCACCGGGGGTCCGTGCATGATCCGCTTCGAGCGCGTCAACAAGTGGTACGGCAGCTACCAGGCGCTGGTCGACATCGACGAGACGGTCGCCACCGGCGAGGTCGTCGTCGTGTGCGGCCCCTCGGGCTCGGGCAAATCGACGCTCGTGCGCACCGTAAACCGGCTCGAGCCGATCCAGGGCGGCCGGATCGAGATCGACGGCCGCGACATCCACGCGCGCGGCACCGACGTCAACGCGCTGCGCGCGCGCATCGGCTTCGTCTTCCAGCAATTCAACCTGTTTCCCCACCTCACCGCGCTGCAGAACTGCACGCTGGCACCGGTGCAGCTTGGCCGGATGGGCGCGAAGGAGGCGGACGAACTGGGACGGGCGCTGCTCGACCGCGTCGGCCTGGCGCACAAGGCGGGCGCCTATCCGGCGCAGCTGTCCGGAGGCCAGCAGCAACGCGTCGCGATCGCCCGCGCGCTGGCCCAGCAGCCGCCGCTGATGCTGTTCGACGAACCGACCAGCGCGCTCGACCCGGAGATGGTCGGCGAGGTGCTGGCGGTGATGCGCAACCTGGCCAAGGACGGGATGACCATGATCTGCGTCAGCCACGAGATGGGCTTCGCGCGCGAGGTGGCCGACCGCGTGCTGTTCATGGATGCCGGGCGCATCCTGGAACGTGCGCCCCCGGCCGAGTTTTTCCTGCGCCCGCAGCACCCGCGGGCACAGCAGTTCCTTGCCGACATCCGCACGCCGTTTGCTGCCGGCTGAGCGGCGCGCGGAACGCCCGATTTTCCCCCCTCAACCTCGAAACGCCTGGAGCCCCGGATGCCCTTGACCATGATGCGCGTCGACCCGATCGTACGGATGGCCGGCCTTGCGCTGGCATGGGCCTGCCTGGGCGCCGCGCACGCCCAGCCGGCAAGGATCCCCATCCGGGTCGTCGTGGTGACCACCTTCGAGCTCGGCGCGGACAGCGGCGATACCCCCGGCGAGTTCCAGAACTGGGTCGAGCGCCTGCCGCTGACGCAGACACTGCCGTTCCCGGTCGGCAACCACCCGCTGCGGTACAACCCCGAGAAGCACGTGCTGGGCGTGGTCGTCGGCAGCGGATCGATCAACGCCACCGCGTCGACCATGGCGCTGGGGCTCGATCCCCGGTTCGACCTGACCAAGGCCTACTGGATCATCGCCGGCATCGCCGGTATCGATCCCGAATCGGGTTCGGTCGGATCCGCGGCCTGGGCACAGTGGGTGGTGGATCGCGACCTGGCCCACGAGATCGACGCGCGCGAGATCCCCGCCGGCTGGTCCACCGGCCTCATTCCATTGACGCGCAGCCGCCCTTTCCAGCCGCCGCCGCCGGCCGCCGGCATCTTCAGCCCCAATGCGTATCACCTGGACCCCGCACTGGTGGACTGGGCCTACCAGCTAACCGCCGGGGTCGCCCTGGACGACAGCACCGACCTCAAGTCCATCCGTGCCGGATATCCCGACAACGCCGCTGCCCTGCTGCCGCCGCATGTGATGAAGGGCGACGAGGTATCCGCCAGCAACTGGTGGGTCGGCTGGCGGATGAACAAGACCGCCGAAGACTGGATGCGCTATTGGTCCGGTGGCAACGGCGTGGCCGTGACCACGGCGATGGAGGACCACGGCGTGCTGCGGGCGCTGCAGATGCTGGCCCGCGCTGCGTTGGTCGACGAGCGCCGCGTGCTCGTCTTGCGCACGGCCTCCAATTATTCGGCGCCGGCCAAGGGCCAGACGGCAGCGGATTTGATCGCCGCGGAGTCATCCGACAACAGCGCCACGCGGCTGTCGGCCTACCTGCCGGCGCTGGAGGCGGCCTATCGCGTCGGCAGCCCGGTGGTGAACGTCCTGAGCAGCCGGTGGGACCTCTACGCGGATCAGTTGCCGGGCAAGCGCTGACACGAATCCATTGGCGCGCACGCGCCTTCCCGATGCGTGCGATGCCCAACAGACCCGACGGAGCCGATTGACGTACCTTGCGCAGGCGCCGGGTTCGCTGCGCGCCGACCGCGTGTCGGCCAACCGTTCGAGGAGAACTACATGGGCATCAACAAGGATCAGGTAAAGGGACGCGCCGACGAAGCGCAGGGCAAGATCAAGGAAGTCGTCGGAAAGACCGTGGGCAACCAGGACCTCGAGAACAAGGGGAACATCCAGAAGAACATCGGTGCCGTCCGCGCCAAGGTGGGCGACGTCAAGGAGGACATCAAGAAGACGGTCAAGACGCCCTGACGAGGCCGGACCGCGGCGATGCGGGGACCGCCTCGCGCGCGGTCCTCGGGGTCGTGGTCGCGAACTACCGGCTTTTCGGGTGGCGCACGATACGGCCCGCGCCGTCCATCGATTACCGCTGGGCGGCGCAGCCTCCATGGCACTGCTCGACGTTCCTCGGGTTGCGCAGCGCGCCCAGCGACCCGCGCCGGAGCGGGATCTCACCGCACTCCTGCGATTTGCCCCAGGCTGCTCGCGTCAGGACCCTCATGCCGCCGATGCACGTGGCTTGCGCGGGCCGAGGGACGGCGCCGTACGGCAACGCTCGGAGCAATACTTGACCTGTTCCCAGTCGCGCGCCCACTTCTTGCGCCAGGTGAAAGGGCGAGCGCAGATGACGCAGACCTTGGTCGGCAAGTCGGCCTTGCGGCGTGCCCCGGTCATCCGATCACCGGGGCACGCGCCGGTTCCGGGTGGCAGGGCAGCCCCTGGCCGGTAACCGGCGGCAAATAGGCACCCGCCTGCAGCGCGTTGCCCGCCGCGAACGCGTCCAGTGGTGCCGTCACATCGAGTGTCTGCACCTCTTCGTAGACGAAAATGGCGATGGTTTTCGGACGCGGGGGCAACGGAAGACTCCTTTGCCCGCACTCTACCGCCTGCCGCCGCCAACGGCCAGGACGATGGTCCGACGTTTCCGGACATGCCGGGCGCGAGCCGCACGCGTGCACGCTGGGGGCATCGGTTCGAACCCGGATTCCGTCAGGAATTTCCACCCATATAATGAGCTGATGAACCTGCCGAACCCGATTTTTTCAGCGCCCTTGCGTGGCCGTGCCCTGCAAGCCCTGGCGGTGTTGCTGCTTGGAGCCGGCGCGGGCGCCGCAGCAGGCCAGTGCCCGGCGTTCCTGGACCACGATTTCCAGAAATTGCACACCGCGGACCACGTGAACCTCTGCACGGCCTTTGCCGGCAAGCCGCTCTTGATCGTGAACACGGCCAGCCACTGCGGGTTTACGCCCCAGTTCTCCGGTCTCGAAGCGATCAACCAGAAATATCGCGCGCGCGGGCTCGTCGTCATCGGCTTCCCCTCGGATGATTTCAACCAGGAGGCCAAGGACCCCGCGGAGACGGCGCAGGTCTGCTACGAGAATTTCGGCGTGACGTTCACGATGCTGTCGCCGCTGCCGGTGACAGGCAGCGCCGCCAATCCGGTATTTCGCGAGCTCGCCCGGCAGAAGCAGGAACCGCGCTGGAATTTCAACAAGTACCTGGTCCGGCCCGATGGCACCGTCGTGGCGCACTTCGACAGCGAGGTGACACCGGAATCGCCGCAGTTCAATGCCGCGCTGGAACGCCTGCTCGCCGGCGGCGGAGCGCGCCCGTAGCGCGTATCCCTTCGCGCACCGCCGAAATGGCCGATCCGATATCGGCCAGTCGATCCTCTCTTTGGGAATGTTCACGGCCGATTCGCTGCTGCTGAACACCATCGGCCCCCAGCATCGCAAAAACAGATCCTTGACAGCCGCGGAATTATTCACTACCGTTCGGTTGTGGATACGCTCGATTCAAAGTTCGCTGCACTTGCTGACCGCACCCGCCGCGCGATGGTCATCAAGCTGAGCCTAGGGCCGGCCTCCATTCACGACCTCACGGAGCCCTTCTCGCTCTCGCAGCAGATGATCTCCAAGCACGTAGCCTGCCTGGTGCGCGCGAAGATCGTGGTCAAGCAAAGACGCGGGCGTGAAAGCATCTGCACGCTGAGCCCCACCGCCATCAAGGCTGTCGCCGACTGGGCACTCGATTTCCGGCGGCTCTGGGAAGAGCGATTCGACCAGCTCGATGCGGTCCTGCAGGAAATGAAGAACGAGGAGACTAGCGATGACAAACCAAGCAAGCAGTGAAGCCGGAGTCCAGACCATCAGCCGCATCTTCGACGCGCCGCGCGCGCTCGTCTGGAAGGCCTGGACCAGCCCCGAGTACGTGATGAAATGGTGGGGCCCCAAGGGCTTCACCTCGCCCGTCTGCCGCATCGATCTGCGCGTGGGCGGCCGCTTCACCTACTCGATGCGCAGCCCCGACGGTCAAGTCTTCTACAACGGCGGCGAATTCCGCGAGATCATTCCGCTCGAGAAGATCGTCTGGCTCTGGTTCTTCGCCGACGCGGACGGCAATCGTGTCAGCCCCGCCCAGTACGGCTTCCCCGACGAGGAGCGCGAAGGCAACATCGACGAAATCCGCTTCGAGGACTGCGGCAACGGCCAGACCAAGCTGAGCTTCACGCGCAACGATCCCACCGCCACCAAGGAAGAGCAGGAAGGCGCAGCCGAGGGCTACCGCCAGATCCTCGACAAGCTCGCGGAGATCGTGGCCGAGCTGGTCCAGACCGCCTAGGAGTGTGCGCGGCAGAGGCGCAGTTCCCCCACTCCCGCTTTGCGGGAGTGGGGTCTTCGCCCAAGGCCACTGGCAAACCGCCTGCCGAGCAGACTGCTAGGCGCCCCGAAAGCAAGCGCGGCGGCTGGGGCGTAGCCGCGGGTTGGCAAGCGGGGCGATCGCGGAGTTGATGCACTCGCGATACACCAGCGATCTTCCAAGGCGCGGTCAAAGCTACCGCCCTGTGCGCTGGCACGCACAGGGCAAAATAGTCGTGCCGCTTGCCTTTCCCTTCCGGACGGAACTCGCTCCGTGCCCTACGGCACAGACCGTCGATGGCGGATTATCTATCTTGACATCTCTCGAATGGCGATCGACGGCCGGAAAATTCGGACCGTTCGCCAGAACGATGGGATCAGTCCGGCGACGGGAGCGGCGTTAGCTCTTGAGGCTCGCGGGGCGATGCTCTCGGGCCTAGGCACCGAGCTCGATCCAGAGGGTTTCAAGGCCTACACCCAAGGCTACATCGCCCATCAAATTAACGGATATGAATGAAAAACAAAATTGCGCTTGAAGAACACTTTTCAATTGAGGGCATGACCTACAAGAACGACGTCATGGATGCGCCGACCTTCGCCGAGGTCCGGCGCCGGCTTGTCGAGACTGAATCGCTTCGCATAGATTCGATGGACAAGGCGGGTATTGAACTTTCTATCCTTTCTTTTTTTTCGCCCGGCATTCAAGCCGAAATCGATCCCGATCTCGCCGTTCAGCACGCAAGACGGGCCAATGATTTTCTTTGCGAAAAGGTCATAGCCCGCCATCGTGATCGTTATGCGGGGTTTGCGGCGGTGCCATTGCAAGACCCCGAAGCCGCTGCGAAGGAACTGGAACGTTGTGTCAAGCAGCTTGGCTTCAAAGGTGCGATGGTCAACGGCTACAGCAATATTCGAAACGAGAACACGGGAGAATACGCTGACGAGCCGAAGTTTGAAGTTTTTTGGGCCAAAGTGGCCGAACTTGAGGTACCCATCTATCTACACCCGCGTGATCCTCTGCCGAACCAGCAAGGAATGTACCAGGGACGCCCTGAGCTTCTGAGCGCGGCCTGGGCCTACGGGGTGGAGACGTCTACCCATGCATTGA
>Ga0116231_10006706_pt1 | contig 21700 bp, 14 predicted proteins | sample S1TSphgellanicum_2_FD_89695 | JGI IMG/M metagenome (GOLD analysis project Ga0116231, IMG submission 89695) | Host-associated microbial communities from peat moss isolated from Minnesota, USA - S1T2_Fd - Sphagnum magellanicum MG | ecosystem: Host-associated > Plants > Peat moss > Unclassified...
GAAAGTGGCCTGTGGTCGGAATCACCCCCTTTTCCACAGAATAGAGGGCATTTATGTACCACAAGTGATGTGGCACAATCAAACAGAGCAGGTGATGCGACCATATAATCCACAAGGCTGGAGACTGAGAATCGGACTTCGAATCGGACTTAATCAGACCTCGTATCGGACCTCGAATCGGACATGGAATCGGAGCTAATCAGACCTCGTATCGGACTTCGAATCGGACATGGAATCGGACTTAATCAGACCTCGTATCGGACTTCGAATCGGATTTAATCGGACCTGAAATCAAAGCAAATCACGGGACGTTCGGTATTAACTCTTAACCTATGTCAAAAGAAGTAGACTAGGGACCTACTGAATAGGGTACCCAGGTGATCAATCAAGGGTCATAGAATTAGCCAGCGTTTCTTTTACAGGCGAATTTTCGCCGAATTTCGACCTGAAAAATATGAATCCAACCTATACAAAGGATTTTTCATCGAAAAACAATGGCCCAAATTCGCCAGATTTCAAAGAAAAGAAACTTGAAATCGCCAGATTTGTATGATAAGTTCCATAACGTAGCCGAGAATATAGAAGGATTTTTTTTAGGGGTTTTTTTTTCCTACTTTCATAGCCAAATTTGGCGAAATTATTTTCTGAAGGATCGTCACTCTAACGGCATCACAAATTCCTGAAAACAAACCCTAGAATTAGCGGAATTTATTAATTTTTATTACCCTTTTAAACACGTTCTGGGATTCCCGCATCAGCCTATTGGCTGATGGCTAGGTTGGAATTTAGGACGTGCTTTTGTACAGTCAGCTGGACACGTCACGTGTACATCCAAGTAGAAAAGCTCGTTAGGTGTGCAACGTACCACGTGCTTTCGTGGTCTTTTGTCCTACTCTGTTGAAAAAGAAAAACACGTTACAAATTTTTTAATGCTTTATTTTTTTAATTAAAAAAAAGAAAATTCTAATGGGGTCCCCAAATTGTCCAGCCGCTAGTTTCGTGCTTTGGTTAGGTTCCCTAGTCTAGGCAGAGCTTAGGTACCTAGAATTAGGCGCGTGAGAACTGATTACGCCCGGGTGCTGTGGCACGACGCACGGGGCGGACGGGCGGGTGGGCCACGGTCTCTGTCATCCCTGCCAGAGTCTACACGTATGTATGTATAATGTATATGTGGACAACCGTATGGTACCTTTTTAGTACAGTTAGGCAGCCCTATGCTACTCTGCCGTGCGGTTCCAGGACGCAAACTAGGGTTTTCTTCCTTTCCCTAAAGACCTAGCTTCTGTTTTTACTGTATTGGGACTACCCTTTTTTTTTTTCCTGGGCGGGGGCGGGTGTTGGCTATATATATAGCCAAAAAGCTATGTTAGAAATTAAAGGAGCTATAATCAAGTGCTTTTTTAGATTCTCAATAGCCATAATTTAAAGAAAAAAATAGCCAGATTTCTATACATGGTTCAAGTAGTTAGCCAAACATATTTAGCTTTTAGTCAAATATTTGGCTAAATCTTCTTATGAATCATTGCCACTTTGGCTACATCACAAAATTGACAAAGAAACACCACATTACAGGACTATTTTTTTGTAAAATTTTTTTTTCCCATTTCCCATGCTGGCTTTACAAAAATTGCAAAGGCTGCCTACCATCTTTGCAAAGCTTTACGAAAATTCATAAAGCCCACTTCTTGTCTTGTTGCTGCCACACCGACGGGCAGTTGCAGTCTTTATTATGTAAGGGTAAAGCCCTGCGCTGCAAGCTTTACCCCCACAAATATTGGACTACATAACCGGCTCAAGCAGGCTGGTTTTGGCAAAAGGTCTCACCACTCACTCCCACAGCTCGAATTTTCCCAGTAACTGGCCTGTTCCAGCCGTGTTACGGAACATAACCAGCAGTAGTAGTAGGGGGCATCGAGATGACGATCCCTTTTTGTCGGAGAAAATGAGGTCCCACACTGTTGTGTGGGTATCCAATCAAGAAGTGACATGTCATCAATACGGGCCCCCCGCTACTGGTTATGGATTCCCTCTCTGCTCTGCTTCACATGGGCCCTTCTTCGGTAAAAGCTCACGGCCTTGAATTTTACCTACCACTTTTTTCGGTCAAAAGCCCACGGCCTTGAATTTTACCTACCACTTTTACTTTCCCGGGACACTTGGACCTACTATTGTTGGGCCTGAATTTTATTTTATTTTATTTTTCTTGTTGCTTTGACTACAATTAAGTTATAGCTTAAACCCTAATACTTCAAGGACAATACTAAAAATGCAGCTAGTTGCGTAATGTCTCTGCTTTAGGCTATTTTGGGTGGATGAAAGCACAACTGAATGTTATGAAAGAACTGGCAACTGGCCCCATTCCTTCCAAATAGTTTCAAGTGAGCCAGGACCCACTAGCGCACCATGAAGGATGAATGGTAAGTGGTCACGAAACAGTTTTCTGTTGGGTTCCAGTTCCCTAGCTAACTAACCATAGGCCACAGTGAAGCAGCACCCACCAGCGCACCATCCACTGGATGCCCCTTATTATTACTCAGTTGTGGATGAACCTCAACTGAGTTAATATTTGGTTTCACCTTGGTAACCAATTTCTGTAGGAAATAGGTCTCATATATAGGTAGATAGGTAGGAAAATAGGTAATTACTAAGTAAGCAAATGGTTTATACATAGGTAAGGACTATTTTTTTTTACTACCTACCTACTAACAACCTGCTTGTGAGTTGTTAGTAGCTAGGTAGTTAAAAAAAAAGCAACGAAGCTAACCACCATGGTTAACTAGGGAGCTGGAACCCAACAGAAAGCTGATTCCTGACCAGTTACCATCCATCCTTCATGGTGTGCTGGTGGGTGCTGGTTCACTGTGGCCCTAACCATGGTGGTTAAGCTCAGTTACTCTTTTTTTTCCTACCTATGTACTAACAACCCACAAGCGGGTTGTTAGTAGGTAGATAAAAAAAAAAACAGTCCTTAGGTATTTATAAACCATCTACTTACCTACCAGTTGCCTATTTTCCTACCTATGTGCCTATATATGAGACCTATTTTTTACAGAACTGGTTACCAAGATGAATCCAAATATTAACTCAGTTGAGGTTCATCCACAACTGAGTCATAATGGACATCCATCCAGTGGATGGTGTGCTGGTGGGTTCATTGTGGCTGGCCTGGTTTTCAAGTAGAAGATGATCCGAAAAATGTCCAAAAATGTTGGAAAATGTTGGGAAAATGTGCAGTCTCTTTTCCCCTAGAGATTAACTTGTGTGCCCTAAAAGAGCCGAACAAATACCATTGTCTGCCTGCTTTGCCTACCAAAGTTGACTACATCCGAATACCGAGATGCGTGTTTTGATTAAAACGAACTCTTCGTTGGCCCCCAAGATACGTAAAGCAGAATTTTTCAGTGTATCTACAGGGTAGGCTTTTGTCAAGTGAAATCTATCTTACGCAAAAGCAAATGTTGAGACGTTTCAAAAAACAAAACGCCTGCTCCAGTGTGCGTTTCATTTTTTGAAACGCCTCGCCTCGCCTCACCTTGACTCGCCTCGCCTCGCCTCTGTCTTTCATATTTTCACTTCTTTGTTTCGACTTCTTCTTCTGTTTTTATTTTTTAAATAAATTGGAATAAAGTTCGACAGATTTTGTATCAACTTTCTAAAGGAAATCATGTATTGCAATAACTTATTAATAATATGTGATAATGATGATGATGATGATGATGTATTAACATGGCTAGCTAGAACCAGTGTGTGTTTTTTTGGGGCAATTTCGCCAAATTTCAACCTGAAAAATATGATTTCCACCTATACAAATGATGTTTCATAAGAAAAAATGGCCCAAATTCATCAGATTTTTAAATTTTAAAAAATTCCAAATCGCTAGATTTTTTATGATAAGTTCCAATAGGTAGCCAAGAATATAGTGGGATTCTTTTATCTTTTTTTCTTTTTCTTTTTTTCTTTTTTTTTTCCCCACTTTCATATTTTAGTATGTAGCCAAATCTGACTAAATCATCTTATGGATGATTGCCACTTCAGATACATGAAAATTTGGAAATAAAATCCCTTGGCTAGAACCTCATGCAATCTGGTTCTAAATTTAGCACATTGAATGCAATTTTGCTAAATATAATATTTAATTTCAGTTTCCAATAGTAGTGCCTAATGTACATTAGCAATAATATTTGCTAATGTTGCTAATTTGCTCTACAACTTTGTTTTTCGGATCTCAATTGTATACCTATCTGCTTCAGTGGTTTTTTTTTAAGGGCGATTTTTCACATTTTTTCAACCTGAAAATGTGATTTTGACACATATAAAGGATTTTTGCAAAAGAAGGCCCCTAATTCACCAGATTTTGGAAAAACATAGAACTCTAAATCAGCAAATTCCAGCAGGTAGCCAAAATGTAAAAGAATTTTTTATTAAAGAACTGTTTTCTCTGGTTTAAAGCCAAATTTGGCTAAATCTTCTTGTTGATGATTGCTGATTTTTTTATTTTTCATTTGCTCATGATCCCAACTCAGAAAATCCCCTTTAAAACCCAAAACCCTAAAAGACTCATGCTACCTTCTATCTGGAAAAGGTATGTATCTCTTTTAGGGTCTTGGGTTAGTCTAATGAGAAAATCTTACAAGTAACAATGGCTCAATGTCAAGAATACTATCTGTTTGATAAATATATATGATCAATATTCAAGCCCCTTTGCATTCACTATTTCATTCCATACACAAAAAAATTGAACAATTTTTGACAAAGAAATTGAGAAAATTTTGATTTTTTTTTGTTTTTGAAGTGTAAATTCTACGAATTTTGCTATTTTGGGTTTAAATTTTGCCAAAATTTCGATACCCAAAAAAAGAAAATAATAAGTAATAAAATAAAAATAAAAACACTTCTACATATACATAGGTAGGACATCAATGTCTACAATATTTTCAAGTGACAAAAGAGCCAACTAAAGCACGTCACTCAATAAATTTGGTCATTTGTGGCAATTTGAATACTTTGAATTTCAGTCATGCTTCTATTGATCTTTTCTTGTCATTCACTTGACAATTGAACTTACTATTCTCTTTCAATTACTACCTACAATGTTGGTCATTCAAAGGTTTAGTTCATAAAGTGCCCCAGAAAATGGCAAATATTAAAAGAGTAGCAATGAACTAAAATGTAGGCTTAGCCTCCAACACAAAAGTATGTATGCCCAACAAAAAACTTAAGTTTCAATTCAATTTTATTTTGTCCCTCAATTATGATGATTGTGGCAAATATGGTTAGGACAATTGTGACATTAAGAAAATTTGTGTGACATAGTGATTGGACCCTTCCACTTCAAGTAGGATATGCATGTGTTCTTTGAGGAACACGGATGTTTTTCCTCAAGACAAATGTGGTTGTGTTCCCTAGGGAATATGGTCGTGTTCCTCCAAAAAAAAGAAACATTCACATGAAAACGGTTGTTTTTGCTAGGAACCCTATTTTCAAAAAAGTACACCGATGTTATCAAGGAAATGTTTGTGTTCTTCAAAGAACATGGTTGTGTTCTCCAAAGAAATGCAACAATGTTCTTGAAGATATGGTTATATTATCTTAAAAAGTGTAGCTATGTTCTTGAAGACATGGTTGTGTTCCCTAAGGAAATGCAACCATGTTCTCAAAGATATGGCTATGTTCTCTTAAAAAGTGCAACTATGTTTTTAAGGACATGGTTGTGTTCCACAAGGAAGAATTTTATTCAAAACAAATGCATTGAACTATCACCAAAGGAAATACTTGTGTTCCCCAATGAACATGGTTGTGTTCCTTGGTATGTGCATTACCTTGGGAGCAATTCAACACATTTGTTCAAGGGGAAAACATTTCTTGAAAGAAGATAATCATGTTCTTTGATGACCATCAATATTTTTTTAAAGAACATTGTTGCATTTATCATGGGAAAAACATTTTGTTAAGGCACACAAGCATCTTCCTAAAGGAACACAACCATTTTCAAAAACAATTGTTTTTTCCTAAAGGAAATTTATTCAAAGACCTTTTGAAGATGGTAAAACAAAATTCAAACTTAGGATCTTTCACTTAAATCAAAAGGGTCCAAATTACAACCATTGTGTGATATGAATTATCTTATAAAAATTAATGTCCTAGCTATAGTTATCAAAGTCATCATAACTAAAGGGACAAAGATTCGGAATTCAAGTCAAAAGCTTTTCAAAAAGATCTATTTTTTCTATAGGGGAAGGCATGATTCCCAACACCTCCCTTAATTTGATGGTTATAGCCTTGAGGCCGATAGCCCAAGGGTGTAGGTCCAAAAATTAGGGGAGGTTTATGAGAACAAGCCTTCTCTAGCTTAAAGTATAAGGGAAAGCTTACTCCTCAAGGCTTCCCTTGATTTGAGGGTTATAGATTCAAAGGCAGTAACCCAAGGGTACATAGGCCCCAAAAGTAATGAAGGCCGATGGGGAAAGGTCTTTCTAGCATAAAGCACAAACGGTTTGCTATTCAAATGGCGGAAAACGTGTGCATGTGATTAATGGAAATGTTCTTAAACTAAGAAACAAATCTTTTGTGTGAAGAGGTGTTTTCAAATATAAAGATAATTAGTTTTATTCATGTTTTAAAGCACAAAAAGTTTTTTTATTCAAATGGTGAAAGGTTTGCATGTGATTAGCAAAATGGTCTTTCAACTAATGAACAAATCTTTCATGTTGGGAAGTATTTTCAATATGTATATATATAACTTTGAACATTATATGTAAAGGGAAGGGGTTGATTCCCAAGGTTGCCTTTAAGTTTGGGGTCATAACCTAAAGGAGTGAAACAATGAGAGGCTAGAAAATGAAACTCACACTAGGAAGCATTCCCCCAATGATGCAACATACAAATGGATGTTTGCCCAAATGGCAAAATGTTTACATGCAAATGATAATACGGCTAAATGCAAATGGTGGAAGGTAACACATGTTTCATGTGAAAAGGTTTCTTAAATTACATGTAAAACACTAGCAAAAAATTTGGAATGTAGTTGGAAGGAACTTTATCCAAACAAATTTCTCCTTGATAAAATTGCATGGCATTTTGAAAAATGAAATCCTATAAACATTTCATGTTTTTATTTTGTTTCATTGTGTGATCACCAAAAATGGCAATTATTAATTTTTTTCAATGACTCTCTAATCTAGGTTTTAAAAATTTAACTAGAGAACCCAAAAAATTTATAAAATAAAAAATTGAAAAAATTAATTATCCTCATAATTATTTTTCCCTCATGCTAGATCAATTTTTTCACAATTGATTTTTACTTCATTCAGATTAATTGGTTATATTTAAATGGTTGTTTAATACCAATTTAAGATGTTTTACTTTATATATATGTGCAAATTATCAAAAAAAAAAAGAAACCAAAAGAAAATTAAAATTGTTTGTTATGAAAATAACATTTAAAAAATAAATAAAAGATAAAGCAAGCTTTTGAAAGCATAGTTGATGAAATTTTTAGAAATCAAAGTTAGTGGAAGTTTTTAAAATGTTATTTAGTAGAAGCTTGTAGAAAGATAACTAGCGAACTTTCTATAAAGTCAATGAAGTTTAAAAAGTTTCCATTGGATAGTATAATTAAAGGTTCTAAAGGCACCACCCTTAATTTTATCAACACAAGTTGTGGTCTATGTATTCCTAATCCATTTTATGTTTAATTGACATCATGCATTGTTCAAATAATAAAGTCATTTAATTATTGTACATTGTTGAGTTTTTGTTTGACAAATATATAATCTTCTTCAAGTTGTATTTTTGATTTGTCTTTCATAAACGATTCATTTTTTCCTTTAGTTTAAGGTCTATGGATATGATTGCATATAAAACATCATTCAACAACTGGTGACACTTTGATTGATTTAGTAATGACAACATGAAACAAAATGTACAAAATAAATTATGAAAGATGATATGAAAAGATACACAACAAGTGACTTTAACACTAGTCTACATGTTATAACAAATGGCAATAACTTTTCATAATTGAAAATTTTATTGAAAGATGACCACTTTGCTTGCAAATTTACATAAATCCAACATTTGATCATAAGGCACAATTTTACAATAACAAGATTCAAAACAAGAGGGCAAAAAACTAAAATAAAAAACTTGCATTATATCTTGTTTTGATTAGTGTGTTCAATTTTCTAAACCTAAAGCATGTAATAATGCAAACTTTTATCCATTTTTGTTTTCATTTCCTCAATTTTTATAGCATGTGATACATTTATGCAAATATATTTAGGCAAATTTGATGGAAATGTATTTCAAGCCCTTGCACACTTTTCCGTTGTTAATTACATATCGACAACCCTTAAAGAAGGAATGTCAAAAACATGTGCCTTAAAAACATTTCACCATAAATTTCACAATTGGTCACTAACTTTAAAACAACTATCATGGTATTCAAATTTGATCTTTCATCTTTGACACATTCAAGGGTTTTCTTTATCAATCCATATTGCTTTAAAACATCTTGTAAATTCTTTTATCAATGTTTAATTTGAAATTTCAAAAAAATAAACAAGCCAATGGTAATATGTTTTGTCACTCAATCCTCTCTTAAGAAATTCATAACTAGTGAAAAAACATTATGTGCCCCTTTGGACATCCAAAGATCAAAATTTGTAATAATAAAAACACAATCAACTAAAACTAATAAGACATGTTTGTTTTCTTTCTCATCTAGGTCCAATAACACTTCTTGACTAGAGGTTTTTTTGGAAGGAAAAACAACACAAGGGCATAACTACATTACTAAACATGCTCTTAGGGATCAAGAATTGACTAATTTGTTTGTGGCAAGCATTGTTCAAGTCCTATTCATTTCAATGTGTTAACAAAAGGGGATCAAGTACCTAGTTGATGGGAGCTCTAGGCATAATTTTTGGATTATTAGGTTTTGGGATGCCAATGTTAAATCAATTTTCAAGGTTGCAGTTATTTGAAATTTGTGCTTGTTAATGTCCTCTTGGTTGTGGTCACAAAGGAATTAAAATATCTTTCTTGTTTGGGATGTAATGGTGGGAAGAAAAGGATGGTTGCCTATGTATGGTTCATAAGTGCCTTGTGTTGATTGCCACATCAAAAGATTGTAATAGCCCATTGAAAGGAGGTTCAAAGAGATCTCATCCATCTAATGTCATTAGGTCAAAATCTATAATTTGGCTAAACAAGTTATTGAGTGATAGTTTCATAATGATCAACTCCAACATTGTAACTTCTATATTATTTTTCTTTGCATATATACTTTTGGCAATCATTGTGTTGTAATGCATGATGGGCTTTATATCCTTTTTTTTGGTTACACAAACACCAATCAATTTTCTTGAAAAGAATTAGATGGGTATCATCCAAGGTGTTGCTCGAATTGATACCCAAAGGCCAAGTATCATTATTGAGAAAATTGGTTCATAAATAATCAAGTTTTCATGATTTAAAAAAAAATGTAATACCTAGGCAAGTTATATGGATAAACTCCAAATCTAGTTTTTAAATGGGGAGTATAACATAGAAAATCTAGAGTTAGGATTTAAAGTTACTATTTAAGGTTAAGGTCTATGATAGCTAACAATGGAGGCACCATTTTTTTCATGTGGGGAGTGAGGGATTAGAAGTTTAACTTTTTTTTTTCCCTTGTTTATTCTAGTGTTATGTGCATTCCATTTTTCTTGTAGAGGTTTTTTTGTTGAAGAACTTTGTTTCCTTGCTTGGGGGGTTTTAAAAAATATATAATATAATATATAAAAATTGCTTCTTTTTATTCTTGTTTTTTTTTGGTTGTAACATTACTTGTGTGCAAGAGGTTTTATTGTTTTCTTCTTTTGGTTGTACATGTTCTTCATGTGTTAAGAGGTGTTACTCATTGTTGTCAAGTGCTGCTCTTGGGCCAATTTTTCACAATCTTGTTGGTGCTACTTGGGTGCTATAAGTGTTCATAAAATGTTGCATGTCTTGTGTGTGGTGTTTCTTGTGACAACTTTAGATACCATCACTAACTCCTTTACTTTGGTTTATGGTGTTGCTAATGCTACTTGTGATGGTTTTCCTTTTTTGTGGTTGGTATTTTAGCTTGTCGTGTAGGTTGGAGTTGCTTTTGAGGTTAAAATTTTTTAGTTCTTGCAAGTTTCATTATCAACTTTTGCATTTCAAATATGTTTTCAACTTTTTTCCCAATATTGTTTTTGTTTTTTTCTTTCATGCATGTTGTTTCTTGATTTCTTGTATTATTTCTTTCTTTTTTGGTTTTTATAGGTTGTTCTTCATATGTTTTATGCAATGTTTTGATGTCTTCGTCTCCATCGATGTCCCTAAACCTATCTAAATCTGTCTACCCTAGGTCACAACCGATGTATAAGTAGGGCATTCTTCCTTCCAACATGCCCAAAAAACTCTAAAAACAACACCTTTATGAACTCTAGCCTTCTCCCCAAGTACAAAGGTAAAAACATTTGATGTTTAACTTCTCCCTTCTTATACTTGATTTCCACCAATCCAACTCCAACTTCACTACAACCACACACACACACACAACACAACAAAACAAAATAACCAACTAAGTTCTATACCATAAATTCAGTTCCATAATAACTTGTGCCATCACTATAGCAGCCTCCATGAATCCAATCCCACTCAAATGAATGATAACAGACAAGATACATGTTGATTGCCGACACTTAGACAAACATAAACAATCCCTATTCACACCATAAACCCTAAAAAATTAACCCAAAATATTTTTGAGCCACACCTGGCTCAATTTTGAATGACAATTTAATACCTGCCCAAAATTGATTGATACCCAGTGGGTATGATTGGGAAAAAATTAAAAAATGATTTTCTCACCATGCTTTATCTTGGGTGATGCCCAAGGAGTGGAGTGGAGACATTTTGTCCTCTTTTGTGTTAAGTTTATGGAGTTTATTGCTCTCTTTTGTCCCAACTGAAGAAATGGACAAAAAATGTAAGCAAGCACTATGGAATATTATTATCTTCTGAGGATGCTGGAGATATATGGATTGCAAATGTATGGATATAAACTAATAGGATGTTAGAGCAGCTTCACATCCATGCTCATTATGTGGCCCTGCAATAGTGTATTTCTCACATCCAAGATTAGTTATTTATTTATTCCTAACATCACCCATAACACTGAAACTGCGACTCTGCAAAAGGTGGGAAACTACTCATAGCAACCCACCTGGGACCAATCAAACTATCTAGTCAATCAACAGCAGGTGTTAGGCTTTGTTGTATGTACCTTTGGCAAACCTCACCAGCATTTTGGTAAATGCTGTGCCAAAACCATTTTGCTGAGCCAAACTGGCATGTTTTGATTTTTCTTCATCCAAAAGTTGTTGAGAGTAGACAACACTGTTTCAAAAGTATCATTGATAGAAAGTCAGATGCTTCATGGATTTGCTCCACTTTTGCTTTGTGTGGATGTCCAGATCCCTCAAAATATGTGGTTCAAATGTTCATTCTTTTCACAAACATGTGTACAATTATGTTTTCAGGAGTTCTAATGAATTTTTGCAGGAACTTGTGTCCATCATACTCTTATGACTACGAATGCTGTTCTTTCAGTAGTAACTATGAATTCTCATTTGTAGTGCCAATGTAACATGGAGCAAAATAAGAACATGCCCCCTTCTTTTGGGGCCATACATCTTGTCCATTGAGGTTGTTCCCATGGTCTCCCAATGACATGCTCACATAAACACCGAAGGTGTTTTCTATAAAATTTTCCAAAGACCCCCAAAAGCCCTAAAAGAAAAGAGCTTAGTCCAAATGGAAACCCCTTTAAGGTCCCACAAATTGTTCAAATTCAAGGATTTGTTATAGTGGCAAAATGATACCATAATTTAAAGAGGTTGACAAAGGTACAAGGTAATAATAGTCTTGCTCAATGTAACGAATGCAAAGGATGAAAAATGAAAAATTGAAAAACATATTGAGGACTCAATCCCCCAATCTCAAACAAATCCATCCTATTAATTGAACTGCAAAATGCAAGGATGAATATAAGTTATAGGATGATTTTTTCACCTACCCATGGTTTTACATCCTCAAAACAAATCGCCTATCATTTCCACATCCACGAATACTTGTCATTTTATAGCATTGGACACCCTTTAAGTTGTAAACATTGGATGAAATTTTACATTCTAACAAGTCTTGGGGTAGTTCCTTCACTAACCTCCAGTTGGGGTGCAGGGGGGGAGGTGGGTTCATTCCAGGTGGCAGGAACTAACTAGCCAAGTAACCCTCACATGATATTTTATGCACAAATCAGAGCAGCACATCTGGGTCATCCCCGTGACGACGAGGATAATAATTCCTTGGGGGCTTTATGCGAGGCAAGGGTTGCAGGTCATTGTGGGGGCGGGGCGGGGCGGGGTGGGGATTTGCTTTCCACTACATGGGTCAAGAATTTTTGGACTTTGAAAAAATGTACTAACAAATTTTTAGGGTTTTTTTTTTCTCTTGGCATTTTGTCAACCAAAGTCCCGTGTACGAGGACCTGGTGCAATGCTGTTGTTGTTATTGTCGCAATTGAGAAAATATGAACCAACGAGAGTCCCGTGTAGGACCCGGTGTGATGTTGTTGTTGTTGTCGTCGTCGTTGCAATTGAGAAAATATGAACCAAACAGAGTCCTGTGTAGGACCCGGTGCAAGGTTGTTGTTGGGTTTAGGGTTTAGGGTTTAGAACCCTAAACCCTAAACGCTAAGAACCAACTAAGCAAATGACTGGTTCATGTGGTTTGCAGGTGTGTGCTACTATGGTTGGGCCCATCGGCAAAGTTTCATGTTACCTTGTGGCTCTCCTTGCGATTCATCTTCTATTTAATGCATATTCTACATGACCCATCCTAAACCCTAAACCCTAAACCCAAAATTTTGTTTGGCTGATGAAGAAGAACATGAGGTTGCCCCAACTTTTGGCCCTTACCCAAATTTAGATAATCATCTAGATCCCCCAAAAACAAAAAAGCTTTGCACTTTTGGATGCTAATTGGGTGAGCAAAGCCTATATACTTTTTTTTTGGGTCGTAAGTCACCACACACACACACCCCTAGCACTGGAAAATGTGTACTATGTTACTAGTTTCTATGAAGGCACCCACAAAAGACCAATAACCTAGACCAATAATATAGGTAGTATTAGTTGGAGCCAACCAAAAAAATTGAATTGGTAGCCTGACTTTATTTGCCTTATGGTGAATGAAGCTCCTTGGTTGGCCTTTGGGTGAACTAGCACACCCACCTTGTAACCATGGTTAAAATCCTGATTTTTTTGGGAGGGGGGTTGCTTCTAACCATGGTAAATTTTCCATCCTAGGATGGAATCAAGGTCTTTGAGTCCAAATTTAACATTTCCTGGGTTAAATATGGCCACTAAAAGGCCTCACTCAAGTATACGTGAAAGTAACGGCAGCTGGTGCTGGTTCACCCTGGCTGGTTAGTTGGGCTTGGGCTGGATCCCCGTCAAGAAAGAAAGAACGAACAGTCTGGAGACCAAGACGTGTCGGCACACACAAAAATTCTGGGGGGCACCAACCGACTGACAATTTAATACACACCGTGGGTGGCTTCGTCTGTCCATCCTGGGGCTCTCAACAAAATATCTTTATATCTTTTTGCCCAGCTGAACACCGTGATAAAGATCTGCTGCGACCGCAACCTATGCAGTTTTGCCTGTCGGCTATCCTTGGGCTTTCAATGATATTATCATTTTATTTTTTTCCTTCCCCTTGTTCTACATTGGTGAAGAGGCCGGCTTGTTGGCCGTCACCAGGCTTTCAATGAAATATCTTTTTTGAAGATTGTCTTTTGGGTATGCTTATGTGTGTTTTTTTTTCTTTTTTTTAGGTTCATATCGGTGAAGTTTATGGTAGATAGGTGAAGATCTTCTTTTGCCGTGTAGGCTTATGTGTTGTGTTTTTTGGGCTAGCATCGGGCTGTCAGAAGTTCATGTCGACTTCTTGACAGGCATGAAGAAGAAAACAATTGGGTCCATTTTTTTTGATTTCAAATGCAAGTCTTGTCGTCGATGGCTATGTATGTACCCCGTAACTATTGCCAACTGGGTTTTTCATGACTTCATTTGGCTCATGTGCGACTTTTGTGGCTGCTGCTGCCTACCTTTTTAGAATGTGCTTTTTATTGAGAACATATCATAGTACTTACCTCGGCTGCTTTCACACATGTATTTGTTTGTCAAATAATTAATTATTTGATTAACTTTGAAGTTTTCATTTTGAAAAATGAAAATATTTCTGAAGATTCAACATTTTCTTTCATTAAAAAAAAATTATGGATTTTTTTTTTTTGGGGGTGAAAATTACAACATTTTTTAAAACTATATAATTAATGTTGAAGTTGCCAAGGTTTATCGTAGGGTATCTTGTTAGGGTTTTTAGATCTTACAGTGCCAAAGCCAACACTATTGTCAATTAACATGTGTTAAGCAATTCTAGCATTTCGCACAGGCCGCCTTTGAGGTTTTTTTTTCTTTACATTTCTCCCTTCTTGTTGTGTTCTCTTTGCAATAAAGTTTGCCACCTTTACAACACGCTTGAACCTCGAACAAAATTTCATGTCATGCTTATCATCAATATGTCAATTGGTGAGGGAATTTCCCCTCTACACAGCATCTTTCTACCTCATTTCTTAAACCCCATGCCCATAGTCCACACCGTAAGGTTTTGTTACTTAGAAGATTTGGTGTACCTAGTTGTAGTGTTTGCTTACTAAACACATATCCACACCCCAATCCCCCCTCTCCAACTAATGTTTTGCATATTGTCTATTGGTGAATTTGGTGGGTTTGAGTCTTTTAATATTTGTGTTGTGAAATTATGATGGGCTAAGATATGTATCGTCAATACATGGAGTTTTTGAATGCAGCCATAAACTACAAACACACAAGATGCTACGGACTATGAAGTGAAAATGAACCAATATTCCATTTGTTCATTTGGTACAACACTATGTAAAATTGGAATCCATCCAACTTTATTGAAACTTGATACTAGTGTTTCATCATGTTGGCCCTTTTTTGAACATACAAGTTCAAACTTTCCTTTGATGAGTTTATAATTTCATTTGAAAATATATGAGGCATTTGGCCATATCACGTCCAATGATGATTTTGTTATGTTCTTGGTGTAATTGCATTTTCATAGTGTCGTTTGGTGGTTTTCTCTACGTGTTTCAAATGTTTCTATTTTTGTATGCAATACAAGGGATCAATGAGTCAAACATCCAAACCTTGTGACAATTCATATTAAGTTCTCATCAAAGAATAGTGGCAATATTAAATAGAAATGTTTGTTAGGTTGTTAGCTCTTCTCCAATATTAATACCTTTCAAGGGCTTTAAGTCTTACATAAAAGCATTTCCCAAATTTAACTAGTGTAGTTGGAGGGCACCTCCTAAACTGGAATATGATGTCTAATCAATGTTAGTGCCTTCCGTTTTCTTTTAAGGAAATTTGATCTTTGGGATGGATCTCTCATTTTTTTTAGCACCTTGGTTTTTGAGTTTGTTGTGCTTTACATCTGGTAAGTCGAGGGCATTACCAAAAGCAGGCTCAAACTTGGCTGCCACCTCTTGTTGGACCTTTCTTTTCATAATGCCCTTGACTTAGGGATTTACCCTATTCATTCAACTTCAATCAACCATCCAAATGCATCAACTTCTCATTAGCTATTGAATGGAGATTAATTACATTGAGTTGATATTTTTTGGAATTAAGTTCTCTAATATGAAATGACACAAAGTAATGGATTCTAGTTTCTACTTTTGCAATAGGTGTAGCCAATTATCCCAGAGTGAATATACTTGGGGGTCACAAGAAAAGATGCATCATGCAAATTATGTATATTTATTTCATGGCCAATTGAAAATTGAAGGCCAAGGGTTTTGATTTGCCCCTCTTTTTCATGTGGATTTTTTAACAAGAGAAGGTAGTGGTGACCAAATTGGAGAAAGCCTTCTACTAGGCCTAGTACTCCATGCCCACTTGACCCCAAGAACATAAGATGTGGGAATAGGGTATAAGGACATTTGATCAAAGTACCCAACCCCATAATTTAAAATGAAAAGAAACAAGGGGTGTGCCACACTGTGGCCTTGCCATTTACATTAAAAAGTTATCTTAAGGCAAAAGAAGAATTATGGAAACTCAAATATTTCACCATGCAAAAATATATTAATCTTCAAAAAAATCCCCTAAACCAAAATCCTTCAAGATATTATAACTCTATAACTAATCTCAAGTTTCAACACAAGCCAAAATCTCATCTTTCAAAAATCCTCATATAAAAATAGACCTATTACCTAGGGTCCAAAATCCCTGAAGCTTTGATACTCTATTATGAATCTAAACACAATATCCTTGCCTTGGGAGGCAAGGCCAATAGAGCTCATAATGTTGCACATCAAAAAATTGATTGAGACAAACATGAAGCTCCATATATGCACACATAAGATTGAATCCACTAAGATCCAAATTATATCGAACTATAGTTCAACAACAAGAAAAGCCCAAGTTGTGTTAGATAGGACTTCAATACCATTACAAATTTAGGATCCACATAAAATCTGACACCACCCAGTGTAGTACAGTGGCTAATTTTTTAAAATATGGGAACATGTGTGTTAATGTGCACAATAGGTCATGTCTAAAAACTTATGTGGAAATTGATTACAAGTTATTAATATGTTTAGTTGTAGTTCAATTTCATATTAAAGTATAAGAGGGAAAAAAAAAAGCTAAAACTTAATTTGTTATTTAAGCACAATTGAGATGCTTTTTAATCTATGAGGATGGTATTTCCATTAGGACGGTTGTTGCTTTTCTATTGCTATAAATTGGGGCATACAATTGCCTAACCTTCCACAATGTGGTTGTATGATGATAGTTAATTGAATAAAAAAGACATGAAGATTGATCCATATGTATGAACTATCTATGAACTATTATATATAATATAATGTTCCACCATCTAGATTATGGATGAAAGTCTCTAAATTTAAGAATAAAACAAAGGTTGGTTTCAGCCTTAATGTAAACTTGTGTGTCCTTTTAGATTGGACCCTTGGAATGTCATTCAATAGACTTGATCCAACATCATGTTAAAACTTTATAATCCCAAGCCCACTTGACTTTCAACTCCACAAGAAGTTTTGCAATTAGAGGGCCCCAAAATCACCATCGAACTTCTTTGAACCAAATTTGAAGTGAGAGTTAATGCTGCTCCAAAAGTCCCAATAAAACAATTGGAAACACATAATGTTCAGCAAGCTTCAAACTTCAGCATGGTTATACTTTGTTTTGCTGAGAGTATACAACATGTAATAAAATATGCACCCAATATGAGCAATCCATGCTCAAAAGCCAAAAAGAAACATGAGACCACACTTTCACATATTGCAAACACACACGCAGACATAAATACACACCCCTCTAAGTTTCAACAAAACAAAAGACAAACCTCCCATACACATTCCTTCCACAAGATAACCTCTTGAAGCAGCAAATGTCCAAACTGGTAGATTGACCAATGGGATGCTTCCAAATTGTCTCTGAAACTACCATTAACCCTTGACTAATTGGCATTGGCTTTACATCCAAGGCCTAGAGTATGTTGGGACTACTGAAGTATGCAAATGGAATTCTCTTGTGCACAAACACAAACACACATGTAGTTCCATAATTTCAAGGAAAGTCAAATTTAGTATGTTGAATGTAGTGCTCATGTTGTAACCAAACATTTCTCCTAAGGCTTCAGAGTCTAGTGCTCTTCTAGTTACAAACTATACAATACAAAATTAGCACTAATTGTGAAAGCAATGAAATGAGCTCCTGGGCAGCTCCAAGAATACATACCTACCACCATAGTCTCATGTTTAGCAATTCCCATGTGGTCTGGCGAAGAAACCAAAAAAATACAAAAAAACTAAACATTTTATGCCACCCAACATTGGGAATTTGAACTCATCACCTCCTGCATACTTGGCAACATTGTTATCTTTTGGACCTCCAGCATGTTTGTGTTCTAATATGAAACTTCTTGATTTCTCCTAGACTTGTTGAAACACCTAAAGTTCAAATTCAGGCTGTCAGACCTGTTTTCTGTCTTCTTTTTTAGGCTTTTTCGTTTTTTGGGCTGGGGGTTGAAGATGGGTGTCACTTACGGTACAAGATTGAAGACTAGCACTAGTTGGCCCACCAAGGTGCAACTTCTTATTCAAAGAAGTGACCAAAACTTCTCTCTGTCATGCTCAAGAAGATTTGATTGCAAGGCGCTCCATGTGTTCTTGTCTAGGAAGCTTCACTTTGGTTGCAAGCCCAACAGCCTCCAAGCCACAAACAACCCACCAGGTTGGGTCAAGCTGCCACCACTCCAGTCCATGACGTGCAGAGTACTCAAAGGCATGATGGTTGTTATGCCATCCCTCTCCAAAAGCAAGCAATGCTACCCACCTGAAAACATTGACCAAAAAATTATTGTTAGATGATGACAATGATCAGAGTCAAATGCATGTGACAAAATCCTCAAGAAATCAGTCCAAGGTTTGTTGTAAGCCAGCCAGCAAAGCAGCATAGAAGACTGACCAACTTGCAGCTCATGTACAGCAAGACTACTTGAAGAAGTGCTCCAAATGCATGTAGCCTGAGTATAAGTGAAAGCAAAGTTTGATAAGAAATCAGCATGGGTCAAAGAAGAGCAAGATACAACAATCCTCACCAGTTGTTTCTAGACAAGTCTCCTGTGTTCCACACTTGTTTGCCCCACACATGAGATGCTGAGTTCACAAACCATGTGATGTGGTATACCCAGATTGTTCGAACAGCCTGCAAGCCCAAATGAGTGTCAAAATCATCAGCCATCTCCCTGACATAGATACTGTCTCCAACAGCAGATAATATCTGATAAGCACTATACAAATCCTTAAGATCTACTAATTAAGCATCCCCAGAACCCATCCCAGCTACAGAAGAGACCAAAAATTTGACTGCTCACAATGAGACTTCTCTCAACTGAAACAAAAGAAGCAACTTCACTAATATACCCTTGTATGCCAGCACCTTCACCCTGAGTGCAAATATCTAGAGAGACAATTTGTGAAAGAGCAGCCTGTTAAGACTCCAAATTGCCAACTGTTGGAGCACAGAAAGTTACATGGTTCATGTTACACATCTATGAAATTGCAGAGAAATCCCCACAACAACAATTCAAAGTGGAGTGGAAGTCATGACATTATGAGAGTCGCTCACAAAGCATCAGACCATCATCGCCTTCATAAAAAATAGCAGTGATGAGCTGGCAAGACTATCCATTAACTTCATCAGCTCCTGACATGGGTGTAGTAGATAAGTAAATAGCAATGTCACTTTACAAAATATCAACAAAAACCATTCTACAAAAAAATCTGCATAAATCCTGAGTTTCGATCAATATACTTGTGCAGATCACTGAACAACATCTGCAATGGAAACATTCATTTCCATCAGAGCAGCAGTTAACTTACCATGCCCCAGACAATAAATGGAATTCCTCCTGCTGCATAGAGCGCCACAGCCATCATCAATGGGTGGATAGGGTATGTCTTCTGAACAAATTGGTAGAACCTATCTTTCTCCAGATCACCAATGTTTCCCCGCACACCCACCTGAGAACATGACAGGAAAAAAATGGTACATTGTTAGTGTACATTTCTTGAGCAGAGTGTGCACATCAATTTCTCTGCTGGCTTGATTAGGTATATAGAACATCAGAATATTTGCAGCAAGAAGAAGCACCATGACTAATGAGAAGCAAAGAAGGAATTGGCAACAGGACACTTGGAAAGACAAGATTACAACATGTACTTCCCATTCCATTCCTGCTTACTTTTTGATTTGTGGGTTGTTCATCAAGCAACCATCCCATGTGACTATGCCAAAAACCTTCATAAGGTGTGTGAGGGTCCATCTCTGTGTCACAGTATTGATGATGGTACCTGTGTGAGCTCACCCACTCCAATGGATCACCCTGCACACACGCCAATGGATCAGCCACAAAGCTTCCTCACTGACAGGGTTGTGACTGGCTGGTTCCAGAAAGAAACTACAATACTGCCTCCTCCTCCTCTTCAGAAAGCAAGAGAAGAGGAAAAAAAAAACTATTGCAGGGAATTCAATCAAAGTGGGGAGAGAGTTTGCTTTGCTTTTTACTTACTTGCAGAGCTTGTACGCCGCAGTAGGCGAAGGTGTACTCCAACCACTTGGGGAGCTTGAAGCTTTTATGCGACAAGTTGCGGTGAAAAGACAGTGTGATGCCAAGCATGCCAGTGATCACGTACAGCCCCGCGAAGACAGCAAAAGCATTCCAGGAGAACGTGAAGGGCGCCAACAAGCAGAGCGCATGCATGAAGCCTATGAAGGCGCCATAGATCATATCCTTAGAGGTCCATTTCCTGTGGAAGAAGTAAGGACGCCTATTCCTCACCATCACATCGGACATCCATATGTTGTTCTGCCGTGAGGCGGAAGAAGTCGTCGTCGAAACCTCCGACGTTTCTTCTTGCGATTCCGTAGCCAAACACACGATGCGTCGTCGCGGCGACAGCACTCCGGTGTTCTCCTTGAGTAATGTGCATTGCTGCAATGAAGAATGCTCCCCGGCAAAGAATTTTCTTGCACAGCACTGCAGATTGTTGCTTCTTTCACTGACAACAAGGGCCAGCGGCAATGTCCTCGTCTTCCTCACCACAATCGACCTCAAATTGGACTTGCATCGCAGTCGCTGCTGCAATGAAGTACTTGGCAAGCACGTCGTCGCTCCTTGCACACCCTTCCGCGTTTCAATCCCGACGATCTGAAGGTTACATATCCCCGGACTGCACGCTGCCGTTGTCGTGATCGTCGTGATCGTCGTGGCCATTTCCACCACAAAACTCAACACACACACACACACACACACACAAACAAAGCAGCCTCTACTACCTATCCTTATCTCAAATTCTCTCCTACTCAACACTTTCCCTCCTTATTAGATACTTATCTATACCTTCCTCTCTTCTCCACTCCTTGCACCCTTGCACACACCTCCTATTCCTCCCTTTCCCGGTGCTCCACTTCACTACACCCGAATTCCCTGCTCACTTATCCATTTTCGCCAATTCCTGGTTCATTTGACACCTGAGAAAAGGAAGCTATTTTCTTAATGCAAGCGACGCGGTGAAAACCTCCCCACCTTTGGTCAGTTTCCCCGAGAGAAGCCAGACAGGTGTGGAGCAACGAGCGCGCAGTGCACTCTCCACAACAACAGACACACAGAAGAGAGACAGAGAGATGAAGTTCCCCACCCCCCCAGCCCCATGAGTTCCCCATGAGTTCCCAAAGTTCTCCAGGTTCTCTACGCACTTCCCTGCGGTCTTATCGCATTATCGTCAATTCGCGTGCTGCGAAAATTTCACTCCAGTTTCTTCTTCTTTTTTTTGGGGTTCTTTTTTGACCCCTAAAAACCGTTAGATCTGGGGTCCTTTGTTGGGGGTCACATAAAGTAATATGCCCTCAGATGGGCCCAATTTTGTTGGTAACCTCACAATTTATAAAGTTTTTTCATATGCAATTTTTTTCACCCCCCCCACCCCCCCCCCCACCACCCA
>Ga0116231_10006709_pt1 | contig 21698 bp, 16 predicted proteins | sample S1TSphgellanicum_2_FD_89695 | JGI IMG/M metagenome (GOLD analysis project Ga0116231, IMG submission 89695) | Host-associated microbial communities from peat moss isolated from Minnesota, USA - S1T2_Fd - Sphagnum magellanicum MG | ecosystem: Host-associated > Plants > Peat moss > Unclassified...
GAGAGAGAGAGAGAGAGAGAGAGAGAGAGAGAAGAATGCTCTTTTGATTCCGAAGAATTCTTCGTCTTCGTCTTTCTTCTACCGCTATAGTAGAGCGCTTGTTGCGAAGTTGTGTTCTGATGATGGATGCGAGGATCTCTTGCAAAATCCTGGATTTTGTGTGTACAAAATTGTTGCAAGAAAGAGATTGTTTGTGTGCTTGTTATTCCGAACTGCCGTGATTGTCTTCCACAATCTCTCCCCCTAGTGTCTCAATGACAGGGAGATCCTTCCTGCTTGTTTCTGGATAGATACACCACACATAAAGATCACGTCTTTCTCTTTGTTGTTGTCTGGGCATTCCAGCTAATTATGATTGATTGATTGATTGATTGTGGTGTTTTTTCTATTGCTTTCTTAGCTCTGTGTTCTTTTGCTTACAGCATTGTTTGCTTCTGGTGTTGCTGCAGCAATATGCAAACCCTTGCAATTGAAGACAATAGGTCAAGAAGAAAGGAGAATGAGATGCTTAATCTTGTGGCAGGCGTGTTGGTGGTTGCTGGTGCATTGAAGCTGCTTCACTACTTGAACAAGAAGCAGAAACGCCATGACCTTCAGCCTTATGTCCAATTGTGCGGGGATGGACTCCATGTTGAGAAATTTGAACGGTTTGGCAACTATGTTGGTACATTGCTTTCTTCCTTTCATCTTTATCTATGCTTGTTCTTTTGTCCACATCAAGCAATCATCTTGATGATGAGTAATCTCTCTGTCTCTGTCTCTCTGTGTCTATGTGTCTGTTGCAGCAGCAGCAACATCGTCCTGATGTTTAAAGAGGAATGTGGTGTGTTTTGCAAGAGTTTGTTGATGATGCAAGTCTACTTTAAATTTTATGCCATGCAAGTAAAGCACTGAAAGGGAAGAGAAAAAAAGAGAAAACAAAGTGCTCCATTCTGTTGTTTCACAAGCTCTACTGTCATTGGTTTTCTAACATGGGCGCATGATGATGTTGATGATGATGATGGCAATTCTTGGTGCAGTGAGGCAACTGGAACTTTGTCCAGATACGACTGTTGCCAGAACCTTGGCAAAGATGGCAGAAGACTATTTGCGGGGTGACAAGAGCTCATCTGATCAAAGCCGTGAAAATGTCTGCATCCTTGTATCAGGTCCAATTGACCAAAAATCAAATGAGGAACTTGAGCATTTGCATAGTGAGCTCTTGAAGGAGATTGATGCATGCATGGTGGCATATTTCAGCTTCCATTGGAAGCATGCCTCAGCAATTATTGACCAGGTATCTTCCAAGGTTTGAAGCTCAAGTGCTTATATCAGCAAGGATCTCAATGTTGTTAAGTGCAGATGGTGGTGCATCTTCATTGTTCCCATTTACTTCTAGATGAAAAGTTTGAAGCTTGGGTTAAAGCTAGAATGCTTATATCAGCCAGGATTACAATTGTTAGTGCGCATGGTGGTGCATCTTCACAGTTCCCATTCACTTCTAAATGAGAGTCAATCTTCTTTTGATGATTCACTGAGATTGGATCTGGATTTGAGGTGGGTGTAGGTAGTGAGCAATGGTGTGGAACAGAAGAGACTGCGCAAAGCTGTGTGGCGAGCTACCAGGTGTGTACTAGTTCCAGCTAATAGTATTAGCAGGTTGTTGTGTAGAGGTCATTTGCTGCATACTTGTTTTTCCAGTCTGGCCGGATTCTGTAAAAGCAAGGAGGACTTCATTCATTGGTAAATCAGTGTCCTTGTGTTTTATGCAGAGTGGATATTGTGGGTCTTCCATTAGTTGGGCTTTGTGCAGCTGGAATCAAACTTCGAATACTCTTATGCACACAGTGTGGCCCCAGTAATTCAAAACCAGCCTGAAATTTGTAGTGGGTATATGCAACTTGACTTCACTTATGTGGTGTCCTATAATGGGCGATTTTCTTTTCCCCTTCACAGGAAGTCAGAACATGATTTCTTCAGTCCTCGAGTGCCCAGACTATCTGAATGCGGAAAGTGCATTTTTTGCAGTGACATACACTGTTTATAATGGTGTTCTTCTTAGAAGAAGAACCATTGAGGTGACTTGAGAATTCTCATCAGGAATTTCTCTGGAGTTGAAGCTTTACTGCCAGATTGATTTAACAGCTCATTAACCTCAGGGATCAATTAATTTCCTCCATTCACCTTTGGAATTGTCTGGTGATCACCAAAATCAGGCCTTCCAGACAAAAAATAGGCCAATGGGATTTCCTGTGTGGCCGATAAATCAAGGCTATGTATGTGAGTTAAAAAAGAAGTAGTTCATGTTAATGAGCAGACAAACTATGGTGCATGCTTCCATGCATCAAGCTTTCAGTTGTGACTGTTTGTTGTGTTGCTATTTGATCTGGTCTCCAAGTCTAGATACATCACTGTGGTAGAAATCTAATCTGATGAAAGATGGCAAGAGGTGCACATGTTTAACTTCAAGTTGTCAAAATAAGTGCAATGTACTTTTTAGCTGGAGCTGGCACCATCAGAATCAGCAAGACGGTCCCATCCCTACACCTGAATGTACAAATTTTTCGAGTTCTTTAAGGATAGCACACCTCAGTGCTGTGAGTTTTGAGCCGGGCAGAAAAATAAGATTGGTGGTTTTTGTAATTGGAAGCCTAGAGCATGAATAGCACTTCATGCCGTACTGCCAGATAGAACTTGTGTAGGGAGAACATTACAATCATACATTTACTTCTGAAGTAGATTTTCCAGAATAACATAAGTCGTATTAACTGCTGAAGAATTGGATGTGCAGACCACAGCGGATTGAGCGAGTTTTGAAGTGTTTGAAGACAAAGCGCAGGTTTGTGACACTTGTTGAGCAACTAAAGGCTATGAACTCTCAGCACCGAGTCCAAAAGGAGAACTATATCATGGTGCCTGCACATCCATCTGTGCGAAGCCCTGTGCTGCTCTTCATTGGTGGTGGGATGGGTGCTGGCAAGAGTACAGTTGTCCAAGAGCACATTCTCAAGAGGTGCAGCAATCTTTCATGCTATGTTCTCTTATGCACCCTGTGTTGATGTTTCTACAAGATAGAGGTGCAAGAACTGTACATTGTTGGCTACTAAATTTTCATTATTGGTACCAATTTTACATAGAGGTTTGAGATATGGCCACTATGTACAACTAATTGTTCACTCAATTCAGTAATGAAGCAACTGGGGGAAGTGATAACTGCACTATGGTTGACAGCCTAATTGGAGCATCAAACTTAAATTGTCCATTTGCCCCAAAGGACCCAGTGAAGTGGATAATGTTTTGCTAAGCAAGGTGGGAGAATGCATGGTGGAGCAGCTCACACTGAGTGCTGATGGGATTGTACATGGGCTGCAGTGCATTTTGGTCAGGGGTGGCACATAAAGCAGTAATAGTAGAAGCAGATGCTTTCAAGGAAACAGATGTCATTTACCGCACACTCAATGCCATGGGGCAGGATGATGTGGCATCAACTGCTGAACTGGTAATTTAAACCCTGAAAGTTACTCAGAAGGCAGAAGGCAAGAAAGGGATATATCTGGACATATTGATTTACAGAAAAAACAAGAATGCAGTAACCCATTGAAAGAGTCAAAGTTTTGATGCCACTCAGTCATTCTTGTACTAAGGTATTGGAGTTGAGCATGCAGGTGCACCAATTTTCGACAGAGGCAGCATTGTCAGTACTGGTGGCAGCCTTGAATGATGGACGGGATGTTATTTTCGATGGGACCATGCAATGGGAACCATTTGTGCTTCAAACAGTTGCTATGGCTCGGGATGTCCATCGCAGGTAACTCTTGCCATGTCCTGCAGATACTGAGACTCTTTCATTTCCTCTATCTGATGCTTGAGGTTTTGCAGGCCATCACAAAAAAAAGTTAGAAATGCACTTCTTTCCTGTTGAGAATTTTCCCTGACTAGTGTTTTTCTTGTCTCCTTTTCACTATTGCTTGGGGTTTCTAGCATAACTTCATGTTTGGATGTGGATTCTGTAACTGTTCATCTTCTTTTCATTCCAAAAGAAGGTGGAACATGGCTTGCCACCAAACATGCCTGCCCAACAGCTGAGTCCAATAATGGTGCTTGAATTTCCATCAGATGTCATTCACACTAACATTTAGAGTTTTGGCAGACGGTATCGGATGGGCCCTGGTTATCGTGAAGGCGAGTTTGAGCGGTACTGGGAACCTGTCCCTGAAGAGTTGGATGTCACCCCCAAGGAGAAAGGACAACTTGCCTTTGATGAATTGCATAGTGTTGTTCCAAGTCCTGTTGGACATAAGAAGAATGGCACAATTTTTGATGCTGGTGGAAGTGCGAGCAAGGAGAGGAAACCCTACCGCATTGAGTTTGTAGGTGTCACTTGCGATGCACATCTGGCAGTCGTTCGAGGCATGAGGTGATTGACCCTCATTCACTTTGCATGCATTCCAACCACACTCAGAACTGTATGTACATCATAACTAGTTCTGGTCTTGACTAGAACACTTCAATCTATTTCCTTCTGTGAGCTTCTGTTAGAGCACAGGCACGTTTCTCATCGAAGAGTTGTATTGGGTGCAAACTGAAGGGCTTTTCCATTGTTATGTTAATCAGGAGAGCAATTTTGACAAAGAGGGGAGTGCCAGTAAAAGGGCAGCTATGGTCTCACAAGCTGTTTGCAACGTCCCTTGACAAGTATATTACGCTGATGGACAGTGTGAAGATATACTCTACCAGCAACATGTATGGACACCCAGAGGTAATCAACATTCTCCCTTCTGGATCTGATGAAACTGACTTGTGGATCCCTAGAGTTTCAAAAGTTGCAGTAATGTAGCATGGCTTGACCTGTAACAGTATTATGGCCACTGCCCCTAACATGTCCTATGATGGGCTCAATAGGCTACTTGATTTCTCGAATCTATACTGATGCTCTAGTTGGTTGCAATACATGGCATGTTTGGAGAAAATTCATGGATATGGGCTAGTTGATTGTTAGATATCTCTGTCCAATTTGACAATTCAAGCCAATTTCTGACGGCCAACCCTAGCTGCATGGGCGTGACAATTCTCATTAGTAACAAGAATGAGATGTTCCAAATGGTTTATCATCTGTTTTTCAAACTGAGAGTTTATTGTCTCTGTTACTCATTGTTGTTGTGCTTGCATGCAGTTGATAGGTGTGAAAGATGAACCAGACACGAAGATTCTGGTTGACTGCAGTGAATTCAATGAGGTTCAACACATGGCAAAGCTCAACCCCGATGCAGGCTCAGTGTTGGAACTTTACAGTGAAAAGTGTTGTCAAGGATCCTGCAACCAGATGTGGCAAGACCTGGTTGTGGCAGGAGATCGAGAAAGGAGGCAGGCTCTTTTACGGTCTGCATTTCAGTCACTTGGTAATGACATGTTCTTGCACAAGAGTGACAGTGAGTCGAGCTTGCATAGTGAGGGCTCTCTCACCTCTTCCTCTCGTAGTCCTTCTCCCTCAAATGGTCATATTCAATAGTGATCCAGAAAATTTTCTAGGAACTAACAATTCTTCTGTTATGCCTGCACTTAGGTGTAGCCTTTGTACCATAACTGCACCATTCCTCGGCTACAATATTGAATAGCTGCTGTAGACTTCATAGCTTCCTAGAAGGCCTTATTCTCAATGTTAGGGCCAAGGTTTCAGAACCTACATAGCCCCGAGCTGAGCTTGTGCTTATCTGTTCCTAGAACTGCCTATGGCCAATTCATCCAACCTAAGCTGCTGTTGCTGCCCCTTCACCCAACCAGTCCACCCAGCTATTGAGGTGCCTGTCAACTTGGCCTGCATGTTGCACTGTGGCACGACCTGACTTTCATATGTTGTACATCAAATTTTTCTTACAAATTCAGCTCAAAGTGTCACAAGGAAACAGTGGCTTAGAGCTCTCTCTAAGTGCTGGCACTGAGCTTGGAAATCAGTTGGGCTGCAACAATGATGCTCCTCAAACCTTTGGACTCAACCACACTCCTTGGAGTCCACAATACATGAGAAAGTGCTTTCGCCACTGAAGAGGTATTGGTGAGTACACATGCCTTGTACAACACTTACATATTTCTGGCCTCCAAAGTGTGTTCAAAAAAAGTATCAATTGTAGAGTGTTGCCAGTAGTAGTACTATGGCAGTTATCATCTGAGGATGGAAAACTCTTTCAAATTTTGGTAACTTTGACCCAGGATTTTTATATTGCATAGAAGTGAGAAGAGCAATCACTTGGTTGTGCTAGTTGAGTGGTGCTACCATGTGTCTGTCCTGTAAGCCCCTAGGGTTTTACAACTTTGGATGAATAGTTTACCAAATGACCCCCCAATTGTAGCTTTGTTTTTGGCTACTATGGGTAACCTATGGCATGACCAAAATAGTGGATTGTGAGGTGGTCGTGGAATTATATAATTACTGGGGCTATTGACTTGATGCTATCTGAGGCAACTTTAGTTGAAAGTTTATTATTCTATTTTAAGATTACCACAATCATTCATCAGTTTCTAAGTATTGTTAGGATTGTGGAATTTCATGAAGTGAGGGCTCAAAGTTCAAGAGTGATTTGTTAAAGAAATTGATGAGAATGAAACAAAACGTCTTTGGCCCAGCATTTTTGCACAGGACGCGAAGGCTGGTAAAAGGTGAAGCAGAGCTTAATAAATATGATTTGGGTTCTATGAAAACTGGACTAAGTGTGATTTGACTGCTGCTCCCTGTTTTTGATTGGCCAACCGTAATGATTGATCCAGGTGGTTTGCTGTTAGTAGTCTCCCACCTATTTGCAGTCCCAGTTTTTGTTTCACAGGTGGGGTTGGAAAAAAGTAAATAACTAAACTTGGATGTGAGAAATATTATTGCAGTGTCATATACTGAGCACCATTGGAGCTGTTCTTAGTCTTGCATATTTACTGGCAAGTTGTTAAGGAGTTAAAACCATTGTTGAGCAGTTCTTGACAGTTATGAAAAACCTCCTGTTCTGATTCTTTAAAAAGAATTTAAAAGGTCCCAGTTTCGTGTCTGGTTCCACCAAAAAAAAGGGAACCCTAAGTCCAGTTTTTGGAAAAAACAATTCAGGTTCCAGTCCAGTTCTGGCTAACCTAGTCTGGAACCAGTGGTTAACTGCTGGTTACCCATCACTTCCCGACTTCTTTTTTTTTCGGAAAAGAAATTATTTGCAAAAAATTCCAGTTCCAGTTCCAGAACCAAATCCAAAATCAGAGCGGGATTGAGTTTGGTTTTTACAAACTGGAACCAACAGTTCTAACCAGCCAAACTGGATAACTGCCCAACACTGGTTAAAACCTCCTGGGTAAACCATTTGATGTAAATACATATCAACACACAAAACACATAGTTTACCAAAGAAATTGTATTTTTCAAAATTGTAAGATCATTGTGATAAACTTTCGGTGTCTGGAACAGCAGCAACAGCTTCTTCATGACCTTTCTCATCATCATCATCAATTTCCTCATCATCAATGCCTTTCAAAAGGCAAGGATTTCAAATATACTGAACACAAAAAACAGCTAAAAAAATTGCAGGTCTTAATGACATAAGAACTTGAACAAGCAATGGTTCTGGATTCTCTTTACTTAATACCATCACTTGGGTTCTGCCTTTTTTTGAAACAAATTCTTGTCTCCTGGTTTGTATGAATTCAACAAATCACTACTTGTTCCTAAACTACACAACAAAATCACAACACCTCATGAAAAGAGAAAGCTCTCAAGTTTGAAATTTTGAGTTGAATCTTTGGTTGGGGTTTTTGCTGCATCGCTCGTAAATTAAAGTCTCTTGGGTCTCGTCCATCTAAGTTCTCACCTTAAGGTTACTAAGAGTTGGCATCTGTGAGTGGAGAGAGGATCCTCTCAGTTTTACAGTAATAAAATCTGGGTACCCATTTGTTAGAAATTGTATATTCTATAGCACAAGTGGTTTGATGGGAGAAAAAACTCATTTGTGAACAGTGTCTACAACATAGTCAAATTAGTGTTGCAAAATTTGCATAGAAAAATTGGACATCTCAACTTACTCAGCAGCAGAGATCTTTGACATTGTAAGCTTTGAAACATCCAAAAATCATGCTTTTAAGTTCACATGGGATTTGACGAGTGTTGTGAGGATTCATTAAAACCTTGTAAAACCTTACTTATGAAACACACCACATGTTCAAAAAATGTACAAAGGTATTAAAAAAAACGGATAACTTAAAGGAAGTCAAGTTAACACAAACTAGATGTCAAAAACTCTCTATCTCAACAACAACAACCAACTACTTGTAATAGGTCAATTGTGGCAATGGGGGGTGTGTCTTGAAGGGGTGGAAGTCGAGAAGTAGATAGGCCTACCATCATTGCTCAACTTAAGATGGAGGATGCTTGCATCCTTTGTAATGTAATTGAAATTTTTGACGAAAAAAAAAAACCAAGATAGAAAGGGGAGGGCCCTCTAACCTTTCTAGGTTCCAAATAGCATTGGCACAATCGTGTAAAAATGCATTTACATGTTTGTGTAAACAACTAAATATTTCAATTGCTAGAGGGAGGAATTGATTGGTGGGGTGTCAGTCACAATAATTCATTTCTTTGGCTTGAGCCACATCAAAGGTAGCAAATCCTTGAATTGTGCAAGATTGAGGAAATGGATCCACACATGTTGGGTCAACTATAACAACGTTAGCTAAGGTGCGAATTCCATCTATAATGAGCACAATGTCAATTCATCGACAAGAGAAATTGAGTGTGGTTGAAGGAAGCACATGTAGTTGTTTTCATCTCACATGGAAACCAACATCTCGCACAATGGTAGCAAAAGTGTCACAAACTACATCATGGGTCCTTGTGCGTTCATTGCCATGGGCACAAAATAAGAGGTGATACCCATAAAGGCGATGGGATGTGTGCAAACACATCAAGGGAGGTTTATAATTGAAGGATGTGATAGTTCGAGCCATGTTTGAAACAATGCGGAGAAAACTTGGGAAGATAATTGAAAGGTTGGGAAGATTGGTTGAGTTATAAGCCAAACACTCACCCTAGGGCCAAACACATGATAAAATTCAAGCACAATGGGCTTTAAATATTTCATTGGAGAGCATGCTAGAGAAGTATGATGATGCAAATGCTCCAAAATGGAATCTTGAAGATGAACTATTTGTTGTTCGATGAATTCTTCAAAAAAAAAGGAGACACACTTGTGTTAAGGGCGGTAGATCACATGCTACCTTAAGGTGTTGTTGGAAAGGGAAGGTGTTGTTATCGATTCACACTAAGGTTTCAAAAAGGAAGGGATGTTGATTGACCATGAACCTAATAGCTATGATTAAGGTTACAAGGGCCCAACTTCCTAAATAGGTTGTTGAAGTGATGGTGGATGTCGGTATGAACTCGATGTCACTAAAAATTATTAGGAGAAAGGCTTGTTTATGGGCTAGAAGTCTTTTAGGGCTATCAAAGGACCTTGGACCTAAAAAACATCCAAACACTTGAAGGAGGAAGGAATAAAAAAAAACAAGGAAATTTATGAAGGTGGGAGAAGGAGGTGTGCAATGTAATAGATACAATGGCCATTGTGCATAACAAATGAATGAATATTCCAAAAGCTACATAAACATTGCCCAACCTAGGGAGAAGGTCAACATGCTGAACATTTTTTAGCAAGGTATCTTTGATGAAGGATGATTTGAATGATGAGGTGCCCAATGGAACCCCTAAGACTCTATTTTTTTCTAATGGTGTGTTAAACTAGGATGGGGTGTCGAAATTGGGCAATAGGCTTGAGGGGGATTAATGCTACACATTTTTTAGGTTGGATAAAAAGACTTATCGCATGAAGTTTAATCTGAAAGTGTTCATATGCAGAGGATATAATGGAAGAGGGCTTGATGATGTGAATGTCATTTGCAATGGATGGAAATAGATAAGAGGGAAATGGTTAACTATAAAATGTAATGCCCTAAACTGAGCTAAGGCAAATAATACCACTCCCAAGGGATCACCTTGACTAGTTCCCATGACAAATGGGATGACCCTGACATTATCATCATGATTACGATGACTATAAAACATATGAGTTTTAAATGCATAAAATACATGAACAAAGTGGATAAGTTGTGTGATGTCCTCACCTACTATACAAAGTTTTTGAAATATGACCCTTCTTAACATTGAATTAAAGGTATTTGCCACATTTAGTTGAAGAACAATTCAATCAAGGTGAAGGTCCAAGGTGCATTGGATGCCATGGATTATTACTTCACATCCACCCTTGGTTGTTATTCCAAATTGGTGTGGGGAAAAATGTGTTGCAAAAGCATCATGAAATAAAAGCATAAAACATGGCTTGTGAGTTAATACAACGTTTCCCCTATGGCAATGGGATGAACTCCACCCGAAGGCTTAGTCATGGCTAAGAGGCGAACTGCCCCAAGGATATGTGCAATTTAACATGGAATGTGACCTTGTGCGATATGAAATTTTTTTTGAAACAACTATGGGAATCCATTTGTGGAATCTTCTAGTTGAAAGTAATTTCAAAGGTGTTCGAAAATTATCCTTGTTGCAACCCTAACTTTGGGTTTGCAACCAAGGCAAAGAGGTTGTAAGGGTGCGGGCCGAGAAGAAGCCCGGGAGTCACATCACATACTCCCGGGAGTGTAAGAAAGTGTGAGGGAATATGAGGGAATGAACCTTCACATTCCCGATGTAACTCCCACTTTGGGAAATGGAGTCCTAATGGACTCCCAAAACTTTAGAGAGAAATTTCAAGGGTCAAAACTTAATGGCTTGTGGCGTTCTTTATATCATTGGAAAGCTCTTGGAACATAAATGTCTAAAATGGGCTCGCATTGCTCATTTGGACATTTGAAACACAAGTTATGGCCAAAAGAAGGCCCGGGAGTCAAACTGTCAGTTTGACTCCTGACCAAAAAACGTTGGGAATCGACTTGATTTAATTGGCTGCAGAAGGTGTGTGACATATTGTTGAAAAGTTCTCGATGAGAGCTACAACTTTGCCCTAGACCACATTGTGATCCGAGGTCTGCTCGCAAAGTTATGGGGCCCCAAAGTTGCGAAAATCCCATTTGGCGCGATTTCAGGACTCCCACTTGGGAGTTCCGGGAGAGAAAAACCATTTGGATGTAGGCTCCGTGGCCAATCACAGAGTATACTATAAGAGGGAAGGTGGTGGCTTCCCCCAAGTCTGGGCCGTGGTGAGTCTAATGTGTTCGTGTTACCTGTGGTTTGTCCTAGAACCAAAAGTGCTCCAACTACGCACTAACCACTTTGTGTGGGTTGTGTGCAGGCTCGTGTGATTGAGTGAAGCTTGTCAACTCTTCCTAGTCCCATCTCGGAGTTCTAACACGCCCTTCTACCCATCAAAGTGTTGTGAACTAGGGAGTGTGCCCCGACTCCTCCCTCTTTCACTGTCTTCTACTAGGACTCACATTTGAGTCCTTTAAGGAGTTGGGAGTGTGTCAATCCTAAAGGGACCACTTGTAGATAGATTTGGCATGCATTGGAATGGTAGCTTGAAAGAGTTAGATGAAAGTTCAAGGTCTTGGTTTGGTTCATAGTCTTTCAAAATAAGTGGGAAGAAGTTATCTAATTCAAGACGTAGAGTGGTGAAAATCATAGTGGTGTTGGAGGACGTGGTGCAGAAAGTTGGTGCTAGAACACATGCTACTCGAAAGTATTCTCCTACACATTTGAAGACTAAATTATAAAAAAAATGTTTATGAGTTGGAAGATCATGTTGGGCATGAGGCATTGAATTTGAAATTGTTGCCAAAACTTGGGCTTGTAAAAAGAATTCCTCTTGTAAGTTTTTCCAATCACTTGCTAAAAAATGTTTAAGTCAAATCCTTGTTTCCTTATAACCAATGTTTCCCCCTTAAAGGAATAAAGTAAGACACCACTGGGGTAACAAGAGGAACAAATACTAAGCTACCACATCATAAGGGTCATGTGCCAACTTGTCCAATGGAAAATGAAATATCATTTGTACATCACATCATGAAGCAATAGGGATGTGGTTGTATAATCAAGGACAATGAAAACTAAGATGAAAGGACCCAAAGACATCTAATGACGAAACCCAAGCCTAGGTCAATGCCAACAAGTTGGGAGTAAGGGAAAATATTTAGCCAAGAGGTCATGTAGGTTTGGATTAGATGGATTGGATGTTTGATAGGAATGCTAATGATGGGTTAACCTTTGCAAGGTAAATTGATGCCCACAAATGGGGCAAAAGGCTTTAAGTGGAGGTTGTAAGCAAGTTGGGAGGATAGGGCTAGGTTAGGGGTTTTGATCATGGGCAACTATAGGGGCTAACATAGTGGAAGGGGGAAAAGGTTTGACATGTGTATTATTTAGAAGGATTGGAAAAGTGTTGGGTTGGGGTTCCACATTCACATAAGGGTTGGGGTTGATGGGGGGCTAATGGGTGGTGTGTGGTCTATTAAAATGGTATGGGGGGTTGGTGGGTGGTGCATGGTTTGCATAGGAAGGGGGATGGAGAATGGGGTTGTCGTGGTGTGTGAAAGGGAAAATGGGTGATGTGAATTACAAAATTTGATGAGACATGATGAACTAGGGGACATGTGATGTTTTGTGCTCATGAGGAAAGAAGTTTATTAATAGTGCAATTGCAAATAAGTCCACATGTTTTAAAGATTGTCTATTTTAACACGGTAATTTTTAACTTATCTAGAATTAATCACATAAAACTAGATAGATCAAAAGGACAAAGATAATGAACTGTCACAAATAGGCAAGTCCTATTCAAAGGATAGCTGAACTTTAACTTTGCCATAACCTTGGACACCATCATCCTTACTTTATTGGGTTTAACACAATTTATATATTTTTTGAAAACTATTGTGCAAAAATTAGGGGCCGAGAAACTTGTAACCTTTTATTTTTCCGGAATACCCAACTAAAATAATACCTAGCGTCAATAATAAAAAACACCCTAAACTCAATCTTTTGCTTTAAAAAAAACCACCCTAAAAAACATATTATTGGTGAATGATTAGTCATTATGTATTCACATGTTCACACTTACAATGCATTTTTTCCTTTTTTCTTTTAATTCCTATTTTTTCTTTTTTCCTTTGCTATTTCGCTAGGACTATGACAAAAACCAAGATTGTGGTAAAGTTTCTCTCTTTGTGGTAGAACCTTTATATTGTGCTTAATTTGTAAGTAATGATCAAGTTCCTGGTGATAAAAAAACTTTTTGGGCTTGACAAAAATGTAAAAAAAAAGGACCCACCACAAAACAAAACCCAAATTAAAGAAAAGCAAAAAACACAAAACCCACCTTCCTTTAGCCTCTTCACCTTCGTTGTTTTGTTGCTTGTTGATGTTGGTACTGTTGGCATCACTATCCTCCTCCTTTGCTTTAGAAAGTGGTTGCTCTCATATGTCCCACCGTGCCCTGAAAATCTAGAAAGAAGATTTATAACTAATCTTCCTAATGGAATTGCAATTGGACTTCCAACCAGGCCTCTTTTTATTGAAATGGAACTAGAACCGCTCTTTTCTTTTTCCTGAGGGCCCCTGACTGCAAATTTTTCTTCTTTGTCCCTCATTGCCTATCTCTCTCTCCTCTTTTTGCGTGGTGCCAACAAGTGAGCACAAGGAAGCAATGGCAGTAGTGGCAGCAAAACCACTGCCATGGCCACTCAAACTGTAGCAAAACCCTCACTGCCACTCTCTGGCCAGCAGATCCCTCACATCATTTTGACCACACAATGGTGGTGAGGGGGGAACAAATCTCTCTCTCTCTCTCTCTCTCTCATAAGTATGGCCAGAAGAAAAAGTCATACAATTCTTCTACATTTGTTTGGCTTTGAAGTTTGAAGAAGAAAAGTACTTCATATTTGACTGAACACCAAAGCATTACCAGAGGTGCACATTCATGAGGATGTATGGTGCGATCTCTGAATGGGGAGAAAGGATATTTGTGCATGAGCATTTATTATGTGCACAAAAGGAGAAACCTTGAAGCAACTGGAATATGAAGCTTTTTTCCAATTTCACCAGTTTGTTGCCAAGTTTCAATTGTGCGCCTATTGTTCTCTACTTTGCAACTGGGTGTCAGCATTCTGGGTCTGGCACTCAGGTATTGATGAAAACACAAAGATCATCTCCAGCCACATCATGATTTTTCCATCTAAATGAAAGCCTCTGTGATTCATCAAATGTCACAAAAAGTCTAATGTAAAAAGTGTGTCATCTTAGTAATAATGAAAGTTTGAATTTCAATTTCGGAAGTGTACATGGTGTCTGTCATGGTTGAAAATATTTTTGGATTCTCAAATCTCAACCGGACAATCTCAACACTACCATACTGCCGTTTCAGTCAGAAAGTCTCTCATAGATTTCTATCCAGTCATTTGTCCTGTACACGTTCTTGAATATGCATCATACAAAATTTTGCTTCTAGAACACTAAACAGAGATCTGATTACTGGATTGATGAATGAATTTCTATTGCTACAAATTCAAGCCCTTTTGAAATGTGTTAGTGATAATTTTGAAAATGGGAAAGCGGATGCATGATTGCATGGTTCTTCCGTCGATGGAAAGCTTCCCGGCGTAGGATATCATCCAAGCTATTCACAGCTTCAATTATGTGCGGCCCTTTGTTGAGCATTACACATTCGGCCCTGTTGTTGCAAAACAAAGAAACAAAACTTTGGTAAGCTTTCAATCAAATAAAATAGTTTTCAATTTGTGACTGGAAACTAAAGACATTCACACAGAAAATCGAATTTCTTTTTGTCTAATGTTCAACTGAAAAACTTAACACATACAACAACCAACCGACCAACCAGTTAGTTTGTTTACCTGGAAGCAGATGCAGCATCTGTGATTTCAGCGCGAGAAGGAATGCCAGATTTTGCCATGCCTTCGAGCACTTGCGTAGCCCAGATGGTTGGCACATGTGCAGCTTCACATGTAATCAAAATCTGGTCTTGCATTTCTGCCAATCTTTGCCACCCACATTCGACAGCCATGTCTCCTCGAGCTACCATCACTCCCACACTGTTGTCCATCTCCATTGCTTGCAACAACAATGCTGGCAATCTCTGAAATCCCAATTCTGTCTCAATCTTCAACACAATCCCAAGACTGGTTTGTGAAGAAGAAGAAGAAGAAGATTCTTGATGTCTTTCTCTGATGTGGCAGAGCTCAGTTTGCAGGCATTGCACATCAGAAGGTCCATTGACAAAGGAAAGAGCTACAATATCTGCATATGCAGCAACAAATTCCAGATCAGTTGCATCCTTGGCTGTCAATCCACAAACTGCAAGATCAGTTTGAGGTAAGTTGATGGCTTTCTCTCCTCTCAGTTTGCGTCCTTTGTGATCTCCACCCGCATCTGTGATTTCAACAAGGATCTCAGAGCTTGACACAGCTGAAATTCTGCCTGTGATTTTGCCTTCATCAAACTTGATGGGATCATCAGCTTTGGCAGCTTCAAAGACTTGCTCCAGTGTGCAAGCCATTCTAGCGGGTGCCACCACATTGCCTGTTTTGTCCAAGACTGCAGGAGTGCCCAAGACATTGTTGTCTCTTGTGAGAACCAGCTTGTCACCAGCTCTTAAAACAATGGCTTGCTCGATCTTGGGAAGCTCACCCACATGTAGTCGAGCTTTCTTTGCACCTCTGCTTCCAACAACAACAAACTCTGTTGCAGTTTCTAAATATGAAGTGTCACTGCATTCAGCCCATATTCCAGCTCCAGCTTTTGCCACCACCAGAAGTTCACGTTGTCTGCCTTTTCGATCCTTGAACTTGAAGATGTCACCCACTGCAATCTTCTTCAGCCAGTTTTGAGTTTCTTCTGTGATGGGTATGTTGGCATTCACAATTCGACTGTTGTTGTCTTCTTCTTCTGAAGCTGCTGGTGATGGAGGTGGCTTCACACCTTCATTTGCAATCCAAACAGTTGCTGGACTGGTGACCTCTCCAGTTTCATCTTTGAAGGGTTTCAGCTTCAGCACAGATGGACCAGGTCTCATGGGACCTGTGCGGAGCTTGGGTCCTGCAAGATCCATCATCACTCGACATGGTGATTCCAAGAGCTGAGAGAAGTTGCGCACTTTGCGTATCATCTTCAACCATGTCTCAGGACCATCATGTGCGCAATTCACTCTTGCGACATTCATGCCGGCTTTGATCAAGGTTTGTATCAGAGTGTCCTCCTCCAAAGCAGATTCTGAGGGAAGTGTCACCATGATGTGTGTTTCCCTCTGCGAAGAAAATGGACCCAACAACTCTTGTGCATTGCTGAAGAGGTTGTTGCCAGCTTGATCAGCAGCAAATGGCCATGAAAGCTCTTGGGTAGCACACTGCAACATCTCAGAGGAAAGCTTTGATGTCCACTCAGATGTGCCATGTTCTGCTGCTGCTGCTGCTGCTAGTCCTGAATCCTTTGTTGAGAGTGACATGATTCCAATGCCATTTGGATAACTGCCACCACCACCAGCTGCTGCACCTTCACCAAGGAAGCGAGAAGAATCCAACTGAGCTGCATAGAGTAAAGATCGAAGAGAAGAGATGACAGAGTTCACACTCGCAATTGTGGAAGCTTCGCAGTTATCTAAGCTCGAGAGACCAAGTGAGGTGAGAGTCTCTTGCAAGCCAGCTATGTCCAGAGACCGGAATGCCACATAGTGCAGAAGGTTTCTTGCACTCTCTTGATAGCGTCTGCACATCAACACAGCATGCCCAGAGGAGGTGAGAGAAAGAAAAGATTAGAACTTGGCAATGGGCATGAATCCAAAAAATCCTTGTCAACTTTGAGACACTAGACTACTGATTCCCAAGAAATCATGGATTTCACAAAGTGCTCCCATGAGGATGATTCTGGTGAAATGGGTACAAACTACAACCTACCTGTGCACATTCTTCAGCTCAGGAGCATGCCACTGTTCTAGTGCCAAGGCATGCAAGCGAATCCCATGAAGCTGGTCAATCAAGTTCATCAACATTCTCTCATATTCGTCAGGAGAATTCGACAACAGAGCGTCACCAAGGAATTGCTGCTGCTGCTGCTTCTGTTGTTGTTGTTGTTGATCCTTCTTCATCTTTCCACTGCTGCCTCGTTGTCGATCATTTGTTGTGGTTGCAGGAGAGGCAAGATGATGATTGACAGAAGTAGGAGGATTCTCACGTCCCTTCTTCTTCACAGCTGCTGCTGCTGGATCTGCAACCAATACTGATGTTGTTGAGTTGAAGCGAGTATGAGATGCTGATGATGATGAGCTTCTCTGGTGTTTGCTCTTTGATTCCGAGTTCTTTGAGTTCCTGACAGACAGCTGAAACAAGACTTTTGTAGATGGTGAGGAGGCAGAAGACCCATGAACACCCATCATTGATTGCTGTTGCTGCAGATGCAGCATATTATCGGCAGATTGAACAAGAACATTCTTCTTGCATAGCAGCTGCTGCTGCTGCATCCTTGGAGCGTCCACCCCAGTAATGAAGGGCGCTTTTCCAGCACCCAAGGCAGCAGTGGCAGAGGAAGAGCAGCACTCAGTGTGGAATACAGCAACAACACGGTCCGTCATATTTTCTCACTGAATCACAGCAGCAGAAGAGCAATAATCCTTGTGTGCAGCTGCTGCTGAGCCCTGCACAAGAAAGCCCAAGCTCCCACACTAGATCATGAGATTTCAAAAACTTTGAGAGAAGAAAGACAAACTTTTTTTCTTTTTCTTTTTTTGGTGGGTTGCATCTGGCTCTAAAACACTTTGAGCTCTGATTTTCAGCTCAGGTTACAAGTTAGAAGAGGAGACCGGTGCATTCCAGAAAAGAAGCTCACACCACTTCAGATTTTTGGAGCTTTGAAAATCAAGACACCTTAAAAAGAACCTCAAAACACAACAAAAACCCTCGTCCCCTCCAGTTGGTTTCAAACAAAGACTGCAAAATCTTCTTCAAGCTTTTTGTGGGTGACAAAGTTTTCCCCTCACTCACCTCAGACCCAAAAAAAACTGCTGGAAATTTGTTTTTTGACAGTTGAAGAAAACTGGTTTCAGGTCCTCTTCTTCTTCTTCTTCCTCCTCCTCTTGCTCCTTCTCCTGTTTGCAGGTAGCAAAGGATGATGGATGGATGGGTAAGCTGGTGGTGGATCTGCAACAACAACAACAACAACAACAAAATGGATTGCAAATCTATCTCCAAGTTCTCCTCCTCTTCTTCCTACTATGTTAAGGTAGCAAGTGATGATGATGGGTGGGTGGGCTGATGGTGAATCTGCAACAACAAAATGGATTGCAAATCTTCTTCTTCTTCTTCTTCTTCTTCTTTTCCTCTTTGAAGGTAGCAAAAGATGATGGATGGTGGGTTGAATCTACAACAATAGCAACAAAATGGAATGCAAATTGCACCTCCTCTTCTTCCTCTTTTATTGTAGCGAAGGATTGGAGTTGGGTGGGTGGGTGGAAGGGATGGGTGGGTCGTGTGGGGGTGAATCTACAAACACAATAATAAGGTTCTGGAATCTAGTGCACGGGTGCACACGAGGGCTATTGAATCTATTGAATCTATTGAATCTAGTGCACATTCATACCTACCACATAACCTCGTGGATTCTTTTGGGATTAAAAGTTTTTTGGGGGGGACAAGGATGAGGTGGATGAGGACTCAGAAAGGACAAGTAGCAATGGGTGTGCTTCAATGGTCAGAAAATGCACACATTTCAATATGGCCTCTGCCACTGGCCCAAGTGTGAATAGGACCTCGACAATAGAGCTCAATTGTGACAAGACTAGACTCTTTTAAAATTTATGAGTAATTTCCAATGAAAAAATTATTCAAAGTTCAATTTCTTGTCTAAAAATTATGAAATTATCTCCAAAAACTCCACTCATCAAGGGCTTGCCCCCAATTTCTTTGAAATACTTAGTTTTGATTCTTTTGACAAAATTGTTCAATATTTGATACCACTTGCATTAGAGGTCTAAACATTATTACCAAACTCTCCACCCCTTTAGAGCTAGGTATTAAGTACATAGCTGCATTTTTACTTAACCAATAGATATCTTGCTACTTTACTTCTACCCAAGTATTGCAACCTATCAAGCTTTTTTGGTGACAATTTTTTTGATGTTTTGTAGTATCCACCAGACATTGTGGTTGAATAGCAACATGTGTCTATTTTATATATATTTTTTCCTCTCCCTCCCCCCATCCCCCCTCCCTGATTCTTTCTTTCTCTCCATCTTCGAGATAGAGATTCTGTGTCAACTATGCGGCTATTTTGTTTTTTGGACCTTTTTGGGCCGTCCCACCGCTCTTTCAAAAAAGAGATTCCGCGTCCCTTTGAATCTTGTTCGAGGCAACATCAACACCGATCAATACCTATATTTGTCTTTGCATAGGTTGGGCTTTTGAGGTTTGGACTTTGGATTTTTGATGTTTGGACCATACTCTTTTTTTTAAGGTGAATTTGGTTCCCTCCACATTCGAGAAGTAGGAAATATCATTGTTGTCGAGGAGGAGATGGGAGGAGGAGAAGGAGTCCATGTGCATGCTATTATGTTAATCAAAGTTTCCTTGTGCATGTTCGTATAATATATATTTTTTGCAAAATCATGTTATTTGCTCTTCTGCTTCCTTTGATTTTGTTTTGTCCAAAGTTATTCTCAACACCAATATCAGCAACTATATAATAAAAGTTACCTTATGTTTGAGCAACGATTCCAACCCCAAAACCCTTATTTCACTTAGAAAAGGGTGGTTATACACAAAGTTAGCAAACTTTGCTCAAACAAGGCAGAACAAGGAGTGTGTCAGACTGTGGCCTTGCTATTTACATTTAAAAAGTATCTTAAGGCAAAAGAAGAATTATGAAAACTCACATATTTCACCATGCAAAATTATAATCTTCAAAAAATCCTCTAAAACAAACCAAAATCCTCCAAGATTTTATAACACTATAACTAATCTCAAGTTTCAACGCAAGCCAAAATATCCTCTTTCAAAAATCCTCATATAAAAATAAACCTATTACCTAGGGGCCAAAATCCCTTAATCTACTATCTACTTATATAAAGAAATGGGTGTTCATACGTGCTTGATTCGGTAATTCGGGATTGGTGAATCCTTCGAAATGTTTGCTCTCATCAACAAACTGTGCCAAAATTCTGGGCCAAAACCAATTTGATTGGCCCATTGTTCCAAAAAAATGAAACTATGGAGGCTCTTCAAAATACAAGGTTCTATTTTGATGTATATAGTTACTCCCCTTGAACCCACCTATATAGGTGAAAGTGTCAACGCATATGGGCTAAAAGTGAGGTGTTTATATGAAAAACATTTTGGGGAACACATTGTGAACTTGGGGAACATTGTGGGAACTCATTAGAAACTTAAAAGGAACATCATGGGAACACATTAGGAAAACAGGAAAACTGAAAAAATAATCTTCCTTATCCCTCCCCCCCCAACTTAAAAGAAATAAAAGCAAGGCACCTTGGGCCCTCTAATGGCTGAAAGGAAAATAAATCCTTCTTTCTTGCCTCCCTGGCCGCCCCCAAGAAGACTTGCATGGAAAGTCTAGTGTCCCCTCTTGATAGTCCACTCTCCACACCAAATACACTTGAAATAAAAAACCTCCCCTCCAACCTGCAACCTCCCAACCCTAAACCCAAAACTTAAAAGGAAAAAACCCAAAGCACCTTGAAAGCATGATTACATTTCCCATTGGCTAGAGGAAATTTCTCTCCTCAAAAAGGCTTACCACAATTTTTCGCCTGGGCTATTACTCTTTGCAACAAACACCTTAGCTATATAGGTGAGAAGGGGAGGATTTTGGGCCAAACATATGTGTTTGATCTTAGGTGCTATTAAGAACACCCTTGAGGAACACATTGAGAACTTGGGGAACAACTTGGGAACATGATAAGAACACATCAGCAACTCATGAAAAAAAAAACCTCTTCCCCCTCCCCCCAAAACCCAAATTAAAAAGTTGAGGCGCCTAAATGGATGCTACACCTTCCCATTGGCTGCATGCAATTTTTATTTCCAAAACTGTTGGTTACCTTTTGGCCTAGGCTAATGACAGGGAAATAAATTTGGAAATATAGTCAGCTCTCCTAATAATTAAATGAGGTGCCTCCCAATTTATTTTTTTTGTACAACGTGCCAATTTGATTGGCCCTTCATTCCAAAATAAATAAATAATGGAAACTCCCCAAAACAAAAGGCTCTATTTTGAACTATACAGTTCTTCCCCTTTGGCCCACCTATATAGGTGAAAGGAGGACACCATTTTCCAAGGCATATAAAAGTGAGGAGGTATGGAAAAAATGTTGGGGAAAATATTGGGAACTTGAAAGGAACATAGTGCGAACACATTGGGAAGTTGGGAAAAATGAAAAAAAAAATTCCCCCCCCCCCTAAACATAAAAGGAAAAAAAACAAGGCACCTTGAGTGCATGCTTGGGCCTTCTCATTTTGCATGAAATTTCTCTTTCCAAAAGACTTCATCACCATTTTTGGCATGGGCTAACGCCCCTTGCAAAGAACACCCCACTTATTCAGTGTTGGGGCACATTTTGTTTTTAAAAATAATTGATGGGTAGAAGTGGACAAAATGGACTTTGATACATAACACTTTAGTCTTTTGCTTATTTGATCATTTTGCTTGCAAAATGGGTTTACAGACTATACTTTATAATGAA
>Ga0116231_10006711_pt1 | contig 21691 bp, 20 predicted proteins | sample S1TSphgellanicum_2_FD_89695 | JGI IMG/M metagenome (GOLD analysis project Ga0116231, IMG submission 89695) | Host-associated microbial communities from peat moss isolated from Minnesota, USA - S1T2_Fd - Sphagnum magellanicum MG | ecosystem: Host-associated > Plants > Peat moss > Unclassified...
AATGTTTAAAAGGAAAAAACACCACAAAAATAAAAAAAAAAATAAAATAAAAATTTTTAACGGGAAAAAAAAAAAAAAAAAAAAAAAAACACTTTTTATTGATTGCCTTTTACAATATTTCACATTCCTTTCATGATCACAATCAATGTATTTTAATTAGGTTTTTTTTTTTTTGGTAGCAAAAATGGTTATCATCCATATAAATATATTTTTAAAATGATAATCATCCCTAGGAAGATTGGGCCAAATCTAGGTGTTAACTATAAATAAAATACAAATCTTTATCATCTTTCTAAATGTTTTGTTAGACAATGAAAATCAACTACATGAACTTGGAATTTTTTTCCTCGCTTCTAGTGATTGAAAACTTCCAAAATATCACCTTTTTTGAATGTTGAAATTTGAATATTTCCAATAAAAAAAAATGTTGGTGACAACATCTTGCACGTTGCATAAAATTGGACTACCTAATGTTCAATCAATTCTTCATTTACATCAAGGAAAACTCATTTATAAATTTATAAATGCACCTACAACAACAAATCCTTAAAATTGTGATCTATCATGTAATTTCAAGATTGCATGAAAAAGTTCAAACGAATAGAAAAAATGGTGCCATGCTCTTCTTGTTCAACATATATCGACATCAATTTGTTTTCATATACGTTAATGGGTTCTAATAATAATACCAATGAAAGGTTAATTTACAATTTGGAATGAAAACAAGAAACCATGGTGCATAACAAACATTCAATTCTAAACACTTGACCAAAGAAAAAAATCGAACAAAAATTAGGGTTTTATCACATAATTTGCAAGCTATGAATAAAAACAAAAAGAGCACAAATTATGGGATTAAAACCCTATTTGTTGGCCTTGCCTTGGTAGGCAAGGGATATTGTGTTTAGATTCATTATAGAGTCCATAAGCCACTTTAGCCAAAAATGGCTATTATTTGTATGTAAAAAAAAGATATCCTACTTTTGGCTATTGAGCCACGTCTAGAAATCTGGCAAATTCTGTTTTTTTTTTTTAATTAAATGTATTGGTGAAACCCTAATTGGAGACGGGCCTCTGCGGGAAGAAGCCCGGTGAACAAGACGAGTAAGAAATCGACCCCTTGTCTTCGGCCATTTGCTGAAGCGATCGGCGATGTAGGATCGGAAGTTGAAGAGGCTCAGTTTTTGGATATGTGGCTTTGTGATTGAGATTCTGTAATTCGAGTTTCATAAGTTCAGGAGTGAAAGATCGTCTTTTGGGGTTGGTTCGACCACTTCCGGGGGAGTAGGGGTGGCAGATGGAGGTGGAGCAGAAGCAGGCCGATCTTGTACACCAATTTGTACTTCTAGCAAGAGATGCACGAGGCCGGGCTGCTGCAGAGCTTATCACTCATGCTACTTCCAATCCTCAACTGTTTGCCTTCTCCGAGCTTCTTTCTTGCAGCCATATTGCTGAGGTTATTGGCCTATTCAGTGTTTTTTTCTCCTACACTCGCTTCAGCAGCTGCTGCCGTGCTTTCCATTCTTCCCTTGCTCTGCGATCTATACGTATCTTCGGTATTTAGTCTCTCGATGTCACGTGTTCTGATGTTTGATCTTCTGTAAGATTTAGGGTTTGTATCTCAAGTGCTTGTTGCTGGAGGTGATGATGAGTCTGTCCAGCAATCTTCCTTCTCTGACCTAGATTATTTTTGCTTCAGGTTAGTGTTTCCTATGTTAGAGAATGACTCCTCCTCCAGGATTTTCACATACTTTCATGGCAAATTGCTCAGAGACTGAAGGTCAGAGTATGTGGGCAGTAATGGCAATGGAAACAGCAACTAAAGTAGAGCACTGTGCATAAGAAACTTGACCTGGAATTTCTGTTTTACCTGCAGCTGAAAGGAACTGAACATTCAGGAGCTTTGGATCTTCTCCGTCTTTTTGCATATGGCATCTGGTCCGATTACAAGAGTAAGCCTCTACGGAATGTGTACTATGTGCTAGACATACCTTGAACATTTTCTTTGTCTCTGATGAACTGAACAATCAGGAGCTTTGGATCTTCTCTGTCTCTTTGCATACAGCATCTGGTTTGAGTATGCACTATTTGCTAGACATGCCTTGAACATTTACTGAACATTTTGGAGAAGTGTTGCATAAGAGACTAGGAGATTTGAGTTAGTTATCTACATTTGAGGGTTACTCTGTGTGACAGTCAGGGCAATCTGTCAAGCTTGAGTTATTTGGGTGATTGTTGCCTGCAGGTAATGCACAGTTGCTACCCGCACTAGAGCCACAACAAGAGCTGAAGCTCAAGCAGCTCACAGTCATGACACTTGCAGAAAGATACAAGGTTAGAGCCCACTATGTCCCACCTTTCTGTGACTCATCAAGTATTATTACTTCCCAGACTTTTTGGTTAGGTTTAGCCCCCAAGGCCCCAGGAGCAATCATCCTTCTGTAGAGGTGCAATGCATCTATAACCATGTAGCTGTATCAGACAGAGTTTCTTATTTGTGATTTCAAGGAGACAATGTTTTGACATGCTTCCTTTGGTGAAAATTATTGAAGAAGACCTTGTTTCATGACAGTGAAGTCTGCATTCCTTATATTTGGAGAAAGTTCAATTCAGGGACCTACTTTACTACCAGGAAGAAATGTTTCTTTATGCCATTGTACCCTGGGTTCAAATTGCTGAATGTGATTTCTTCTCACAACATCATAATTGTGTGAGAAATCTGTATCTCACTGTCTGTTTGTGTAGGTTTTGCCATATGACTTGTTGATGCAACAACTGAACATCTCAAATGTGCGAGAGTTGGAAGATCTGCTGATTAATGACTGCATGTACTCTGTAAGCCCCCTGATTTTCAATTTCTCCAGAATGTACATACTGGTATCTCCTGTGTCTGATGCCAGAAGTGTTCTTAACCCTCAATGTTATGCTTCTTTCCAATTGTTTTGTCAAGTACTTCAAGGTATATAAAATTCTTTGCATGTCTGACATGAAACCTGGGGGTATGGGGAGGTGTAGGGTATTGTAAGAGGGAAGCTTGATCAGCGACGCCGTTGCTTTGAGGTGAGTTTCTTTCTGTATCTGTCACCTGAAATGCAGCTGTTTACACATGTGCCCGTGTCTTGTTAAATGTACAGGAACTGGTAAAGCTCAAACCTTCAGAGACCTTCTCTCCTTTTTGATGTTTGGTCAACAAGGGTCTGGTGAGTTGTTCCTTCTTTGCCAAGTCATTGTTATGTGAAGGTGAGGAATCACTTATGGCTCTGTTGATGTAGACTTAGCTGCATTGTCTATTCTCAGATGTCAGAGATTGTAATAAACTGTGTGGGGGAACTATATTCAAACTCCAAATCATTGCAGGAAGTGAAGATTTGCACTGTGGGAAGCAGGTGCATTTTGCAGCCGGCAGGGACTTAAGACCTGAACAGCTAGACAATATGATTCAGACCTTGGCAACATGGTGACGTTGCCTCACCTTTTTCTTACTATCCCTGTATTGTTTGCTTGATATGACAATTTTGTTCTTGATGGCTGCCAAACACTATGTACAGCATGGAGTGCATAGCAGAAATATGATGGCAGGCAAGTATGGGGGTCGAATGCATGACTTTTACTCACTAGGGTTGAACTTTTATGACTGGCAGGTTGGGTAACTCTGACAGTCTGCTGCTTACAATACAAGAGAAGATAAAATGGGCTGACAGCATGAGTGAGCTGGATCGACGTCACAAGAAGGAAGTCGAAGATAAAGCAGAGGAAATCCGTAAAACTATCAAGGTAAATGACAGTTTGTATTTCATAAAAATCACTGGTCAGATACATTCTTCATTCCTTTCTCAGAAACCAAGGAGCTAGCCATGGCATGCACTTAACTGATCGGTGTCTTTGGACCTAGTCCCTTACAAGGGTACTCAGCTCTCTCATTTTCTCTTACAAAACAATTCAAGTGTTATCACAGACAATCATCCATGAACTAAGAATTTGAATGTGTTCAGAAAATTGTTAATGAGTTCCCTGGCAGCAACAAAGTCTAGGTTAGAGGCAGTTGCCACCATCTCATTCTGAGAGATCAGAACAAATTTGTCTGAAAAATATTTGAACCTCGCTGGTGTACGTCAGTTTTAACTAGATCTGAGGTGACATGGACATCTCATAGAAGACTGGGTCATTTTGGACATTCAACACTACCTGAACATGAGCTTTGATCTTTTGGAAAGAAACTTTGGCTCTTTCAGAATTTGGTGGTGTGTTATATGATTGGCAGTGGGTGTTGCAACTGTGCCTTCTTTCTTTTTTGCAATGCCCTGCAAGTGAGCAAAGATTGTATGAATGTAGACTCACACTTTCCAACTTTCAGTACAGATGAGTTGTTTCTTTTAAAGCAACAAGAGAAGATTAAAGAGGTTGTAGGTAGACCCAAAAGTGCTCACATTGGTGGCAGAAGTCGTTGTACGACACGGTGGTGTAAGCAGGCGGAGCAGGAGTTACATGGCCAACAAGATGTTTACTCCGAGACTGGTGCCCTGGTAATGGATTATGTTGAGGAGGATCGCAGTCGTCCCAAGAGGTAGGTACCTGTGCTCACTACTTTTTCACCTTTTCTGCTCTGAATGGCTTGGCACAGCCAAATCTTGGATCATTGATGATTGTTTTTCTCAAAGTGCTCCTTGATTAGAATCATCAAAGTCAATTTGGTCATTGTTCCAGAAACTATGTTTGCAGTATAGCCAGAGTGGGGATATTGAAAATTCAAGTTATTTTTTGAACCAATGATTGTTGGATATGATGTTTTCTCTATGATTTCAGCAGGAACTTTCTCTGCTATAAACTGACCACAGTCCATTCAAACTCTTTGATTTCTTGAAATTTTGAGAAAGAGAAAATGTTTGCACTGGGATGCGGCCACTAAGTGGGGTTTGATGGTGGCATGTTGGGCACACAGAAGGCGTTAGCGGTGCACTTATTATTATTATGATGCACTAGGCAAACAGGGACCCTATGTTGGGCATGGGAGGGGGATTGTAGGTTGGGCCACCTCTTGTGCAGCATGGGTTAGGATCTTGAGTTGTTATATTCCATGATTTTTTGTACCATTCTTTGTCAAAGAAAGCCTGGCCCCCATTTTATGGATGGCAAACCTTATATCCCTGAATCTCATCTTCTCACTGTGTAGTTGCCTTTTGTACTTGAAGTTGCTTGGTGTTTTGAGGTGGATCATGAGAGAAATGAAGAAGATGAAGCCAACCATCTGATTCTCACTTACCCAATGATTGAATTTATTCATATTGTGCCAAATGACAGTGCAAGAATGCGAGCTTGTGGGCAATATTGTTGAAATACAATAATGACAACGACATAAAATGTTGTTGTCCAAAGGATGGAAGTCCAAATCCACAACATGACTCAAGATTGACCCCATGTCCTCTCAACATCCAAGGATTGGCCAGGTGGCGAGTGGTACACACTGCCTGCCTCAAGACAGTTTAGTAGCTTGCTGGATGGTGGGCTTTGAGAATCAGTTTATCAAGACATTACAGGAGAATAAGACCAAAAAGTTGTTAGCATTGAAGGTACGTGGATAAAGTCTATGAAGTAGGTGCAAGATCATGGCAGCTTATGATAATTAGTCAATTAAAGTGTGACTAAGTCCTTACAATAGAATTTAGACTGAAAAGTTTTTAACATTAAACTTATCTGGAAAGTCGCACCAACTGGCTGTGAGAATAGCCAGTTATGTCAAAAACATGGAATCACATGATGAAAGTGTGTTGCAAGAATAGCCGATTATGTCAAAGCGTGAAATCACATGATAAAAGTGAGCCACAAACTGGGTGTGTGAATAACTACTCTTGTTGAAACATGGCATCAAATGATAAAAGTGGGAAAAAGTAGCTACTTGGTGCTTACTTTGGTAGACAGGGATCACCTCTGACTAAGCATAATTTATGCAAATCTCAGGTCCAAGAGGTGTATTTTACATATAACTTCATAAATCTAAGAAAGAATTCGCCTTTATTATTTTGTGCAAGTCGACATTGCATGGATCATATGTATGGATGACAAGCATTTATTAAACAAGAATCATCTCCTTTTTTTATGCCAGAGGGCTATTTGTGAACAGAAAGATGAGGAGTATCTCGAGCAAATATTAAACACAACATTTTCACCCCCTTCTTTGATCATTCCACAATACTATGTCTGTGCTAAATTAAAATGTGAGGAACTTAGCCAAGAAAGCTGAATATTTTGTTTTAGACTTTTTTCATGAACTAGCAAATAGTAAATATGACTGATAGGAAAACAAGCTATAGGGTTCTCACCAGCCTTTTTTTGGTTTGAATTTTTGCTCAAATGTGAAAAAAAATTAAAAATTGGTCAAACAATCACCAAATTGCAGAAAAAACATTATTTTTTTTGGCCAGATTTCAATTTTTTTGGATTTTAGTTTGGGGATTATTTTAATGCAGTTTGTCCCATTTTGGACAAGTTCTCAATATCTATAATAAATCCTTTTTATTTGTCATGACCTTGAAGACTATATTGTACTTGAGTTAAGATGATGTGTGACGCAATTTTGGTCAGCTTCAAAATGAATGGTGGATACATATCTTTGAAAAAGATATAGAATTTCACTCCAATGTACATATCTGACAAATATCTTTTTCACTTATGATCTTTCCACAATAATTTTCTAGATATTAAAGTTATCCGTAAAGTCACCCTCTCTGTCACCCCCTATCCCCTCTTTCAGTGGTAGGTATCTGCAAAGTAATGAAATTTTATTCAATCTGAGTATGAAATTTTGAAACTCAGCATTTAATGCACAAGGTTTGAGAGTAATTATAGTAGTTGCAAACGTAGGAACTGTGAAAATATATGTAACAGCAGTGGAGGTGCTCAGGAAAAAGGAAAGAGGGGACGAAACTCCGTTTACCACCAAAATTGGTGAAAATACCAGTTTGGGCCCCACTTATTTCGTTTTGTAAAATTTCATTCCCAGTCATGCTTGTGATGCCCTGTTATGCCCAAACTGGCCGTTCTCGCCACCTAATTGCCTGACTTTACGGATGACTTTATTTGATTCCACTTGAACTTCAAACGTTAAATGTTGGTTTGTCCCAAGAGAATACTTAGTGGTAACTAAATGCAATCAATATTGAGGACACGTTAATGAAAGAGACACTAATTTTGCCAACTAGGTGAATGAATGGACCTTCACCCTCAATCCTCATTTCAATGGCATGCAATGACAGGTGCAAAAACTGCACACAACTGATATGATACTACTCTTTTATTGGCTCTCCCCCTCTCATGGTGAGTCTATGGTCCATGGAAAAATAGGGATTAGGGTAAAGCCCTTGTGAGCCGGGCATTTACAACTGAAACCTCACTGAGGTCCACCGTGTAAATGCCCTACTCCTGAGGCTTTGCCCCTCGTAATAAATGAGACAGGCCTGTATGAATGGAATTACAAAAATGTAATTTCCTTGTGTACAGGCGAGGGCCCGGAATAAGGGATCACCTCATGGGAGGGCTTTTGCAAAAGAAAATTTTACCTGCCCAGGTTATTAGTTGTTATGTGTTCCAAACACCCATCAATGCACCATCCATTTGAAACTCATTCTGATTCAATTGTGAATGAACTATAATTGAGTTACCCCCCTAACCTATCATGTAAACTCTCCTACTTCCTCCTCACACTAGCTATATAAATGGGTACATATCTTAAGGCCATGTCACACTTGGTGTTAGTGGTAGGCCAGTGTTTAGGATGATAAAAATTTACATGAGTCCACACCATCAATGGTAACTAACAACAAATCCTATGTGGCAATTGACATGGCATTGGTGTTAACTTGGTGTTAACACTTAATATTTTTTAATACCTAATCTTAGGTTAATCTTCAATAAAGGTAGATTTCATAATTTCTTGTTTGTGTTATGTAATGGCTCCATAAATGAAGGATTAACTCACTATTAACAAACCCTCCCTCCTCTCCTTTTTTTTTTCCCTTCTTTTTCTTCCCTCTTTTTTTCTTTCTTCCTTTGTTCCCCCTCTCTCTTCGCGTGTCCCTCTTTCTTCGCATGTCTTTGCTACAAAAGGGTGTACAAAGAATTGTCTACAATAGTGTTCTCTTGAATCAAATCTCCTTGCACAAAATTGTTCCAAGGAAAATGTCTAATCTCCAAGTGCACCCTATCTACATAGTGTTTCAATTACAAGAAATGTGTTTAAAATTGTAGGAATTTTTTTTTGAAATTGCAAGAGATTTACTTTTGATAACCAAGTTCTGAATTGTAAAAGTTCTATCACTCCACGTGCATTCTGCATCCGATTACAAAGTTCCATCCTACCTATCTATAAATTGTAGCAATTGCAAGAGTTCAAAGACCATGATCAAGATGTGGCCTTGAAATAGCAGTGTTGAACAAAGTTTCTTCAAAAACCTCCATCGAATAGCTACACCAACAATCAAACTACAACCTTTCAATGACAACCAAAACAACCTCAACTAGATTCACCAAGTGGGAGCAAAAGCACCAACAAATAATGTTACAAATGTTGCTCCAAAAGGTGTGAAGTTGTACCCCCTTGAATCCATTCAATTTTTTCTTGCATGCATCCATAAAAAACAAGAACAAACATTGTTAATATTTTGAGAATAAGAATAAGGATAAATTTAAACACATTAAGAATAATGTAGAAGAATGGCTAGTAAAATTTTGTAGATATCATAAACCTCAATGATGACAACACAAAAACATCAAGTCCATCTGGGAAAAACAAAGGCAAGTGAAAAGTTTTTGTAGATCTAAATTGTGTGGAAATCAAATCCAAAAAACCTAAACAACCAAACTAGGAAAATGTTGAAATCATGGCATTCATCAAAGGAAAGAAAACTAAACATGAAGCCAATTTAATAGTGGTTGATTCTAGAGACAACATGGAAACGTCCATCACAAAGTGGAAGCACATTTCAACATTTTTCATGGCCAATGGTCATTCTAAGCATTTCAACAATGGAACAACATGGAAGGACAAGTGGGGGTCTTTCTATGCAAACTACAAGAAAATAATTGATTACATGGGCGTTACTAGTCACAATGAGGACTATTGGGAAATGTTCACAGAAAATAGGGTCACACAAGGATTGCCCAAAAGCTTCAACAAGTCATATTTTGACCTCATTGATGACTTCATGCACAATAGACCATGTTTCAACCCTCCACATTCATTCACAAGATTCCATGAATCCAAAAGATGACATCTATCATGCACAACCTTATTTACAAGAGTTTTCACCATATGATGATCTTGAATCAATGAAAAACATATGACTGAAGATACCATGGAGAAAGATGCATCTCCCCTTGCACCTTTTGATCCCATATTACATTGTGCACAGGCATTCCAAGAGGGGGGTAGTTGGGTAGTGCCTCCCAATCTTGGTCAAATACACCAATGAACTTTACTCCCCCCCCAAATGGACAGAAAACCCAACTTTAGCATGAAACAATCCCACAATTCAACCTACTTTCTCAAGTCTAAGTGCAGAACCTAAGCAGGCTCCATCACAACCAAATCTAACAAAAATTACACAACCATTTCAAATTCCAAGAAAAGATGGTCCCAACATCCCTTTTCGACATAAAGGCACAACAAATACCATGAAGATAGGTGCAAATAGTTCTACTGGGCAACATTGACATCATGTTGGGAACACTAGAGTGAAAGGGAAAACATCCACAGCTCACAAGAATATGGTTGAAGCAACTCAGAAAGGGAATGTGGCACTAGTTGAATCTATCAACCATATCCATGAAGTAAACCTACAAATTGAAAAAAATTGTGCATGTGCATAAGAAAGATAATTGGAATACTTCAAATAAAGAGATATTGAGATCAATCGAACACAATAGGGAATGGTACAAGCAATAATTGGGCTTGCATTGGCATTCAAAAAAGACACACAAAACAATGTGCCACCAGGACCTACATCGGGTGTAAAACATGAAAAATAAACACTAGACACTAAAAGCATGGCACATGTTGATGGATTGGAATAACTAGCATTGATAAACTTTCTTCTAACACAATTTTACATTAAAATGGACTTGAATGAAAAGGAATAGTTATACAAGATTGAATTTTTTTTTCTAAATGCAATTTTCAAATTCACATATGCACTTAAACTAAAAGGAAGTAGTATAGGGTTGAATATCAATTTGTAGCTACAATTTTCAAGTTGTGGCATCTTTCAATAACATTGAACATCAAGGTACACCTCCAGGTTGTGGCAATTTTGCTCCCCTAAGAGCTCTTTGCCTTCAATGTGAACATTGTTTTCAAATTGATGTTGTAATCCATTTGTGTTCAATGCATCCTCTTGTAGAGCTTCAGAATAACCTGCATGAGCTCCTCAACATCTACTTTTCTCCTCCCAAGGATCAAATTATGGAAGAGACAACAAACATTGAACATATCAAGTACAATAGTTATATGCAACTCTATTTTATACAAAATTTCCAAAATTAAATGATGTTTTCCATCTTTTTTGTGCGGTGTCATGAACCAAAGAACAATGGATAACCTTTATCTCTAAGCAGATAAGGTGGCAACCCATCTTGTGAACCTACTACCATATCAAAAAACCCCCCCTATAATGTGTGTCTATACAACCAAGACTTCCTCAAAAATTGATTGTCATTCACACTACCAAGCAATCCCACATACACATTGGTAAAAAACATTTGGTTGTCAACCATAACTTGGGCAACAATACTATAGCCTTCGATCTTGTGGTAGTAGTAGTTTTTGGCAAAAACATCAAAAACTTTTGTTATGGCAATGTGAATGTCATCAATAGCACCCATAACATTTGGCATACCACACCAATTTTTGAACTTTGTCATCATAGCTTGCATTTTATCACCCACATGCCACATCATGAGTTTTTTGAACACAACATTGATTGCCCTGACCACTTTTCAAAGCACAAAAGCTATAATCGATCTCCCAATGGTGAACAATTCACTACAAGTCAAAATGTTTGCACCTTGTGCAAGCTTGTCGATTGCACATGAAACCTTGATTTCAATAGTAATAGCGTTTCTATACTTGGTATCATGTTTGATATCAAAGGTTTCACCTGGTTACAAATGTCCACAAAAGTTTCTTTTGACATTCGAAAATGTTGGATCCATTTATTGGTATCATACTATGTCAACAAAACGTGGCTAAACCAAGTTATTGATCAAGGCTTCACCCAATGGCCAAGCTTTTCACCAATTATTAACAAGGTACAATAAACCATTTAATCATGTAATGTTGTAGATATCCATAATTCTTGAAGATTTAGTTGCAAATCTACACCTAATTCTTCATTTGGCAAACTTGAGTCAATGATGAACCTTTGTGTCTCCTACAAGCCTTTGATCAAAAGTGCAAAAATACCCAACAATAATGACCAAGCACATGGGTCCATTTTTGAGATGCACACAAAAAAACCTACAAGTTTTTGACAAGAAAGCTTTAGAATTTACACATAGTTTTAAAACAAAATCTTTTGACAATCATAATACACAAGGAACAAAGACAAAGTTTCATATCTTTAAAATAATAAAGATAGAACTTCATATCTACATTTTAACTAAACCTATTTTCAGGTTCTTGAATTTAATTAGCAATGAAATGGAAAAAAACAAATGCAAAGTGCATACCTTGTGAAGAAAGTCCAATGGAGGTTACTTCTAATGTCAAGCGGCCTTGTCTTCAAATCTTTTCACTAAAACTATTGTCGCCTTGTCAAGAAATCTACTAACATCTCCAACATTCACACATTTTGTGGCTTTTTAGTTTGCTACTGTCAAGTGAAATGAAACTTTGAAGAGGTAGCATACAACAACAAATGGAGAACTCGGGACTATACACATTTTCACTTGCTTGTAAGAGATCAAAACATTAATGAAAGCTCACAAAGAAAAAAAATGTCACAATGCATAAAAGAGACAAGAAGAAAAATAAAATTCCCAACACAAAGTTCATTCAAGATGCCAAAATTTACAAAGTGGAGCTCTTCCAAGGATTGTAATCCTAATGAAACTCACCAACAATCTAATTCATTGCTACAAAGCTCTTTACTGCAAAACAAAGTTTTTGCTGCAAATATCTCTACTACAAAAATCTTTGTGAGAAGTTTGTGGCCATAGTTTTTATTACAAAGCTCCTAATCGCAAGTTCTTAGTTAATGCATATTGTGAAGCTCTTAATGCAAACTTGCATACATCAAAACATAGATCAGAAAGCTCCAACAAAAAGAATGGGATAAAAGAAGAAGAAAAGATATTTACCTTGCATAGGTCTAAATTGATCTCCATTTTTGGTTGATGATGATATGTTGGTAGCTGCTACTTGAGCTCTAGTGTGGATAATAAAATATTAAACCCTAACTATTTAGTGTGCTTCATGCTGGCAAACATTGACAACTAGATTAATGTATTGTTAAAGACAATGTTAGCACATTACAACCAAACATTAGGTGTGGCATGGCCTTTAGGTAAATAGGTAAGGAATGTAAAGGGTTACTATGTAAGTAGGTAAAGGCACTTGGTCATTTATTAAGTATGAAATTGCATGTGAATGGTTAATAGTTAGTACATTGCTAACCACTATGGTTAGCTATGGGACATGAATAAAATGAAAAAGAGTTTCTTGTTCACACACATCCATCTTGCATGGTGCACTTGGCAACTATTGGTTCATTCTTAAAGACCCTTGGTCACAAAAAACTATTCTTCAATAGCCTTGGTCTTCTAGTGTGAACATAAAAATATTCTTGTAATTGGGGTCTCTTGACTTTGGTTATGGGATTATTCCATACCATGAGTTATGGACAATGGAGCATGACCTTTTTTTTTGTATTCCATACAAGTTCTTTTACAAAATCGAGTTGTGTTCACATTTGCCAAAAGGCCTTTGGCCTTTCACCTTCAGCTAGGACGTATAACGCTTTATTTGTTGTAACCCAATTCACCCAAGTTATAATTTCTATGCATGTGTTTGGCTACATTATACTGGTCATTTAAGACTTAAACTTACTTATGTTGAAGATCTCATCTTAAATTAACATGCACTTAACATTAAGCTATCACCCATTTAACATTGGGTGTCACCTAGGATGCCACCTAGATTTTCATTTAACATTGATTTAACATCAAATGTGAATGCACCATAAGATTGAAGTGAGGACCTTACTGATGAATTAAACTCACAATCATTTTTTAAAGTCTCCTATCAAGGCGACCATTACTCAGTTCATTTTACTGAATTATTAATTAAGAATAATAAGGGCTGAGTGGGAGTGGAGACCAAGTATTGTGCTATCCTAAGTATTCAAGAGACTTATTATTCGTCATTTGTGACTTGTAAGTTGTACTCTTAAGTGTTGGAAATTAACCATGGAACAATGGGACACTAATGGCCACTTTAGATGAGGGTCCAAGTTCCAGGGTCCAAGTATTAATATGGGTCATTTATTCTTAATATTACCTAATATTCATAATGGCCTATTATTGGCTATTAAAAAATCTGGCTATTGACATCAGTAGTATATACCACACCAATAATGAATAGGGTAAACGAACTTATAATTGCAATTTCACTCCTACTCACACCTATTCACACCTAGTGCTGCACACCGGTGTACTTACCTTATCCTTGCACACAAAAACCTAATTGTCACCCTTTGTTTTGTTCCCTATCCTTGCCTAACAGCAGCACTTGGGTTCTTGTACGTGAAAGAGTAATCTTGGGTGCTCAGTATGTGACCCTGCCAAATTATTTCTCACATCTAAGTTTTTAATTACTAACTTTTTTTCCAACCCCACCCACAAAACTGAAACTGGAACTGCATATACGTGAGAGACTACTAATAGCAAACCACTTGGACGAATCAAACTATCTAGCCAATCAGCAACAGGGGAGCAGTCAATAAATATGATTTGAATCTGTTTATTGGACTGCTCCATGACTCTGAAATGGCTCTAGAAGCAGTTTTCCAGCGGATTCACTGGATTTGACTGACCAACCTAATTCTAGATTTCCAGTGTGGGCTCACATACTGAGTGCTGGTGGAGATGGTCTAACAAGTGTATTGGTAGGGTCTTGGTGTGCAATGACAAAGTGCTGTAATAGGCTTTTTTTTTTTTTTCTGTGCAATGAAATGTTAAAAGTTCACTCAGGGGTAACTGGAAAATGTTTTAAAACTATGTTAATTTTGTTAAAATTACAAAAAATAGAAAAAGTATTAGCGGAATTTACAATAGAAATTTTTTTTTTTCCAAAATTTTCTCATTTTTTTGGGGTCAGGGAAAAAAAAAAATTGTTGAAAAAAATGGTTGCGTAGGTGCTGTATAAAAAATTTAGTATGAAATATTTTTTCATGATAAGAATGCGCCAAAATTTGTTCGTAAATGTGCAATCATAGAGTCAGCTAGGCTAATGTTTTTTTGTTCAACAAAAGGGTCATGGAATGTTTTTTTAAGAGTAAAATTCAAGTAATTTTGCTTATTTTTTGGGAAAAAAAAATCCACCAAAATTTTTTGATATCAAAAAGTTGAAAAAAAAATGCTGGATATCCAATGATGAATACCAATTCAACACCAGTAAAATAAATAATTAATAAAAATTAATCATCCGTTAATATCTTTTTGCAACCCAAAACCTCATCCATGTATACGTACATGCTTTTGGTCATCCACTAAATGTATCATCCATTATGAATACAAACTACTCCACCATATTACTACCTACTACCTACCTACCCAAGACCCTTCACAAATTGACTTCACCCAGTAGCCGGTGAGTCCAACCGGCTGCAATTGGAATAAACACCTACGTGGCCGATTTCTATTAGGTAGTCACCAATCCCAAAAGCAATTTCAGACCGTCCTCATCCATGTATAGGAATAATTATTCTCATCCACTAAATTTATCATCCATGAACAAATAGTACCTCCGCCATATACTAGATACCCGCCTGACACCATTTGCAAATCAGCTTTAGCCAGTAACCGGTGGGTCTGACCGCTGCAATTGGGGGAAAAACGCCCACGTGGCAGATTTCTATTAGGTTGTCAGCGCGACCAAATCAAATTTCACAACTTCCTCATCCATATAGATAATTGTGGTTATTCTCATCCACTTAATTTATCATCCATTAAGAACACTACTGCACCACATACTACCTCCCCCAAGACCATTTCAATAACTTTAGCCGGTAGCCGGTGGGTCCGACCGGCTGCAATTGGAATATACTCCGACGTGGCTGATTTCTATTCGGTGGGTTACCGACGCCGCAATAGGTGGAAAATCCACTTGGAGATAACTTATTTTACCCGGCGAGGTAATAAGCACTAATTTAGCTTTCTCAGTAATAAATATTTTTTACTCTTTTACTTCGTTTGGTCCCCCCTCTCTCTCTTCTAGCGCGCGCGCTTTGTCCTCTCGCGTGCTCTCTCTCTCTCTCGGAGCTCCTCATCGTCCGCCCTGCTTGCATGTTGCGTGTTGGTGATTGATTCTTTGCGATATTTTTAGCAGCAACTGATGCTCTCTTGCTCTGCTGCAGACTGGAATTTTTTTAATTTTTTTTCCCCGGATTTTTTTATGTTAAGAAAATTCGTTCGCTCGAGTTTGCTCCTCAAGCTCACGAGTTTTTTGGTAGAGTTGTGTGTTTTCGTGGAAGTGCTTGTGGCTTGAAGCTTTCTGTGTTGTTGTTGTTGTTGCAGGTTGATCCTTGAGGTCTTATTTGGGGGTGTGTATCTTCTCCAAGGTAGTTAGTATCTTTCGGTTGTGGACTTTTGTTTGCATAGAGATTGGAACCCTAAGGGTAGTACATCCTCCTGATGCTAGTTCGGCAGTGGATCGCATTTCGTCTGTGCGTGTGTGCATTTTTAGGAGGCGTGTCCTCCTGATAGTTCGGTGATCTTCTCGCAGTAGAAATTGTCCAGAAATGCCAGCGAATTCGACAGGCGAAGAAGCTTAGAGGTAGAAATCTGCAGAAGAGGAAGGAGAGCTTTGTGTTCTGAGGTTTCTTTTCCTCTCTATTTTTCCTAGCTTAGGGGACGGCGTTCGGATTGCATAACAACGGAGGAGGCTCTTTCTGATTGTAGGAACTGGTGCAACCTGGTTCCCCTAATCTTCTTGTTGACAATATTGCTTTCTCCAGGGTGCACAATTCGGATCGCCGGTTGATGCAGTGATCCTGCTCTGATCGAGGGACATCCGGCAGAACACCTGACCACTCATCTGCTTGCTATAACAGTGCCAACAACCATCGCCAATTTGGTGAGTTTTGGAGTACAAGCGAAGATGTGGTGCGTGGTGGCATCTTCATATGCTTTTGGTTTTGGTCCTCAGAAATCCAGTAACAGAGCTTTACATGTCCAGTAGCAGAAGCAAGGAGTTGGAGTGGACGAGGAGGCTCTTTTGTGGAAGAGGGAGCAGATGTGCAGTGTGTATTTGACATTTCACACACATGGCAAAAGCAGGGATTGATTAGAAAGGTTGTGTGAAAGCTTACTAGGGCAGAATACACAGAGAGTGATAAGATTTCCACAAAGGTTGCAAAGTAGAGGAAGAAAGCCAAAAGTGGGAAGAAGAAGAGGAAATTATTATGGGGGGGGTGTGTTGCTGCTTCAGTCCAGATGATTTTGAGGACTACAATGTGGTGTATCCAAATGGAAGTGTTTACCAGAACTGCTTCTGTCTGCGCTGCTGTGTGCGGCGATTCCTTCGAATGGTACTGTGTAATCTCTCTCTCTCTCTTCCCCAAATTTAGTTGAAGAATGTTGTGTTTATGTATAAGAGCGCACTTGACCTAATTTTTTTGTTTGTAATGTGCACATACAGCAGTATTCAACATGGTTTGATGATGTAGAAAGCCGAGATTCATCATCTCCAAATCAAGGAGTATCTGGTTCAGCAGCAGCAGGAGTGATAGGGAACATGAGCTCTGATATGTCACTTGCTGAAACTTACCGTGCACCTCCACGGCCATTACCTTATGACACAGACCCTCGTTACTCCCGGATACCTCGTGATGGTCTCATATCAAGGGGGAATAAGAGTGGGATGAGCCATTTGCATGCTGGGGAGGGGGAGCCACTATTTCGCAGCAGCCTGATAGGAGATGGAGCAGGAGAAGCCTTGATGCCCCTACAGAGATGGAATGGTCCTGAGGGTGATCATGAGGAGCAAGCTCCAAATTATAGACCTGACTCACCTGGAAAGCGTCTGCCGTCTGTGAAAGGGTTTCCAAAAGTTGACTCTGTTCATTCGATTATGGATGATGAAGAGTTTTGTCCTACTTGTTTTGATGGTAGTCTTTTCTTCCATCTTCAGTCTTGGGCAAGAAGCCCCTTATTCTGGTTTCTTGGATGTCCTTTGGAAAGTTGTGTTGAGTTCTTGTAGTTAGGGTTAGAGGGTATTGGCTGAAGCTATTTGTAAACCAGGAAAGTAACAATTGCCTACATAGATCACACAGGCATGATCACAAAGGCTTATCGCAATCAGAGATCCTTAATGAGTCAAGAATTCTAGATGGATTTCAGATGTCAGGTAAAATGATAATATGAGCTCAAGGAGAGTCAGAATTTTGATGATCAAATTTTTATTGGAACAGGTTACAATGAGGAGAATCCCAAGATAACCACAGGATGTGGGCATCATTTTCACCTGGGATGTATTTATGACTGGATGGAGCGCAGCAAGTACTGCCCTGTGTGTGACAAGGTACTCCTAACATCTCATTCTTTCTGGTCAGAAGGACAATGCAAAGCTACCTTAGTTATTTCTAGTGTGTTTTGTAGATTTGCATATAATTGGCCATCAGATATCTATGTTTTTGATTGTATGTCTTCAGATTGGTCCAATATGGTTTTGTGGTGTGTTTCAGGAGATGATTTTTAGTGAGAGCCTCTAGCATCAGGAGGGCAGCTCTACTCAGTCCATGAAAATACAGTAAAGTAAACGTGGGGGCAGAATCAGTCCAGGAAATGGGGTTGTTATGGTTGATTTATTCCATAGTGTAGTGACATTTCCTTTTGTTGGAGATTTGGAATAGATGCAAGACAATGCCTTCAAACTGGTTTAAATCTGCGATCAGGTTTCTGTTAGCTTGGGAACCAGCTCATACCGAGGCTTTCCCAGGTGGAATCAGTAGGACTTAATTTGCAACCAATAACTTGTACATTTGACATATTGTAGATTGGCATTGCAAGCATCTTGTCAATGGAATTTGGAGTTAGGAGATTGGGAGCATGTCCTATGTATATACATATGGCTAAATAGCTGATGTCCTGACCCTTTTTGGCCTTCGTTTGCTTACATGTAAATTCCAGGCTTGTGTAGGATTCTGGATAATCAGCTCTTGAATTCTCCTTACCTGTTTTGTCTGGTTCTAATGCAGTGTGCTTGTTTCCCTCAAACTTCTTTTGAGGTTCTAAAGATTTTGCAGTCTGGACCAATCCTCTTACAGCAGTACTTGGAACAATGAGTTGTCTCTCAATGTGTGAAGATGCCATGTGTGGCATGGGCTCTTGCACTTAGAGAATTCTTATTCAGGTTTGATCCCATAGGTTTCAGCAAAACAGAGAGCTTGATGATTTTCAGATGCCAATTTTGATCTCAAGGTGGTTAGGGATGTGCACTGTTTTAAGAATCTCTGTTCAGAATCTCCTGTAATCTCAGGGTTTTTCTGAAGGGTCCTGTTAGGGAAAATTGTCTATACCAGGAGACTCGAGTATCTGGGGTGCTTGAAACTTTGGGAGTGCACATTGCATAGGCCAGCCTGGTCCAAGGTCATCAGTCTTTCATCAGGTTTGGGACCTGATCTATCAACACCAGTTCTTGTGCTAGTCCATTGGGTCCCAGGTACTCCATCTGATCTGTTCATCTATTGCAATATGTATGCAAGCTCTTAGGAAGGAGCATTAGGTAGGAGATGGGTGACCACAATATGAAGTCACAATTACAATGGTTGTGATTGTTAGTTCAACAATGTTGAACCTTAGCAAACAATTTTGGGAACAAAACACACTATTTAATCAAGTTTGAATCTCTCTTCTTTCCAATGTTCAATTCTTTCTTGACATTCTCCACAACATTGTTTACTCTGAAATGCTCAAGTTTGTATTAAGAATTGAACATTTCTTGTTTGACATGTGCGATATTTTCTTTTGCCTGTTCTTCCTCCATATATTTATTTCCACCTAACTTCCGTTGATAATAACAAGCTTTAAATTACATGGGTGATGGATTTTGCAAATCTAAAACTAGTCTTATCGGTTTTTGTCTTTTGAAATGCGTATTACAAGAGTTTAAAGAGTATGTAAATGTATGGTGGGATCATTTGGGCATCGATTGTTTGACAAGGTTGTTCGATGTTGATAGAAAATCTAGTAATGTTTTGGAGTAAAGGCCATAATGCTTACTATTTATTAGGTGTCTTGAGTGTGACTTTCGCACCTTTGACCACTTATTCCACCCTCTTGAATACACTGACTTCAAATATGTTATTGGAAAGCTTCTTGATATGCAAACATTCTGTTTACATATCCACTATTTCATCAATTTGCATTGCATACAATGAAATTCAAATCTTGCTAACATTTTGTACAAAAGTGGACCATGGTGATAAAACTTTGAGAAAATGGGTGATGTTGATACATGTATGAAATTTGGTAACTATTGAATTATTGCCAACAATAATGTGAAATTTAATGACACTGGCAAAAACATGACCATGTGGAGTGGCATAAATAAAGCATATTACATGCATGAACTCAACCACATATGCAATTAGTCATGCATAATGACAGCAACGAATCCAACCATATATTGTTGACCATGTGGATTAAATTCAGCTATATTCATAATTTTCATCCACATCATCCATGTTGTCAAAATTTTCATTTTCATTTTCACGAAATAAATTTTCATCCATGTTGTACCTTCCATAAGCATATATTCATCTATGTCATATGGTTCATAATTGATTTCATCCACAAGCTGGTTTGTTTCATTTTTTAAAATTGAGTTTCATCAATCGTCAAGTCTTATCTGCATGGCACATAACTTGTGTGATAATTTTCATCCATGCAAAATAATGAATAAGATGCATTTATAATACGAATCCAAAAGATTATTTTCTATATGATGTGGTCCAATGACTTTATCCATTTGAGAACAATTGAATTTTTTGTGTGTTAAATTTTATCCATGAACAATGTTTTTGTGCTTTGGGTACTATATTCCAATGTTGGAGTGTATTTGAAGGTTTTGCTTCATCCATGCTATCAAATTTTGTCTATTTCTCAGGATTGCCATCTTCCTTCTTCTTGCTATACATTTTTTCTTCTTCCTTTTTTCTATCCACCTCCTTTCCCTTTCCCCTTCCTCAAAACCTTTTTCCCCTTTTTCTCTTCTACTTTTCTTGTAGAAGTGGCCATGACAACAACTTTCGATTTCATTCAAGATGATGCTCCTAGTGGGCATAATAAGGTGTGCGGCACACCGCACCTAGAGGGGTGTCCCATCCCACCTAGAGTGGCGAGCACCTTGTGATCTATCTACACATCCATCATCACTTTGAGGTTTACAAACAAAGTTCACAATTCACCTTGTAGTTTATGCCAAGTTAACGCCCACGAGTGGGAACATTTCCAAAATGTGAAGCTAGGCCTGGCTACTACACTTTACCTTGCTCCATTATTCGTCCATGGTGAGACGTTTAGCCTACAATTTTTCACTTTTGGCGTCACTTTTTAACACACAACTTGTGTTTCCACTCCAGTTGCTAGGCTGAGGTCCTTGAAAGGATGTGAGAATAACCTCCGATTCTGGGCTGTCCCAAAAAAATAATCAAAGAACCGTCAGGTTTTATGGAAGAACTGCAAGTTTTCTTCGTGAAAGAACCAGAAAAAGAACCGGCGGTTCAGAGTAGGTTCTTTCTTTGAAAAAGACAGAACTGGAGGCCAACACTTGTTGCCAAGTTCCAGCGGTTTTTTTTCTCACTTTTGCTGAATTGGCAACCATTTATGAGACAGTTTAGCCAAATTTGGCTATAAATAGGATATGAAAGTTTTTAAAAAAAATTAAGCATCCTTCACATTTTTTGGCTACAATGCTAAGAACCCAATAGAGAAACCTGGCCTTTTTATATTATTAAAAAAAAAATTTGGCTATATGCTAGAAACCCAATAGAGAAATCTGGTCATTTTATGATGATTATTATCATTATTATTTAGAAATTTTGCACTAGAAAACCAGATGAACACATATATATGTACAGGCAGTTTGAAAAAAAGAATTCACCCAACTGACTAAATTTAGCCCCAAAAAAAAAAACACTCAATTTCCAACCTGGACATCTTTAGTGGGTTCACACGGAAGCTCAAAATAACCCAAAGTGGCACAGCACCTACATTATTAGTGCTAGGGTCAATTACAACTCAGCCCTTATAAGCCCAGTCTGAATAGGGTTTTTGGATGCACAGGTGGCACAACTTCCACCCTTGAGACCCCCCCCCCCCCCCCCCCCAAATACCCAACCGAGCCGCTCTGCAGAAGTGAGTTTTGGATTTTTTTTTTTTGATCTTCCCTTCTTTCACATAAACAGATATTTATCCCTTTTAA
>Ga0116231_10006712_pt1 | contig 21690 bp, 17 predicted proteins | sample S1TSphgellanicum_2_FD_89695 | JGI IMG/M metagenome (GOLD analysis project Ga0116231, IMG submission 89695) | Host-associated microbial communities from peat moss isolated from Minnesota, USA - S1T2_Fd - Sphagnum magellanicum MG | ecosystem: Host-associated > Plants > Peat moss > Unclassified...
CCCGCCCCCCTCTTCGCAAATGGCATTCCCAGTCCCCCAATAAGAACCGTGTGTCATCAGCTATCATGACACGCAAACCATAACACACAATTCCTTAATTGACTGCCTGCTCCGCCATGATTGTGCTCAACCTTTGCATATGCCTTTAATGGATTCTCATCATTCGAGGAGTGATTAAATTTAGATGGTGCATATAAATTTGGCGTTGGGAAGCGGTGGTGTCGTTTGCATTATGATTGATTAGTGCTGCTGTTGAATATATCATGATGATCATTTCTTGTTCCATCCTTCTCTCCTCTCTGGATCACGCCTGCGAATTGAATGAACATATTACCCAGTTCAACATTGAAGTCCTCCATTTTTTTTTGAATCACTGGTTTCTTGAAGCTCATGATTGCAGTACTCCTTGTGTGCAGCCTTTTTTTGTGCTAGCCAAAATGCTATATTAAAAATTGAAAGTGCTCAAATCATGTGCTTTTTGAAAATTTCAATAGCCAGAATTTGTCCAAAATTTAAGAAAAATCGTCAAGTTGTATATATGGTTCATCAAGTACGTAGCCAGAAATATAAAAGGATGCTTTCAAGAAATTATTTTTATATATTTAGCTTGAAGCCAAATCTCGCTAAATCTTCTTCTGGATAATTGCCACTTTGGCTATAACAAAAAATTGCCAGAAAAAAAATACTGCTTATGTATGATCAACATACGTTTTCCTGGGATGTCGTCTCAGGATACTGTCTCCACTCTGGGGCTACTTATTACTACTACTACAAAATTTCTGCTACTTAATGAGAATCTACAATTTCTGTCTTTGCTGCTATCTTCGCTGCAACATAGGAGGATGTCGAATTGATCGGAACTTTTCACACCCTCGGATTCCCGGCAGCCTTTTTTTCGCTGGCTATATGTAGCCAAAAAGCTATTAAAAAAAATTAAAAGTGCTCAAATCAAGTGCTTTTAAGCATTTTGCATTCGGCAGAATTAGAATTTTTTTTGGAAAATCGTCAGATTTTTATGCATGGTTCAAGTAGGGTAGCCATGAATATAGAAGGACGTTTAAAAAAATTTACCTTGATGTTGAGCTTGTAGCCAAATTTGGCTAAATCTTCCTATTAATCATCGCCACTTTGGCTAGATCACAAAATTGACGACAAACAGACTGAAATTTCCCGGAGCCCCGGTGAACGAACAAGGAAAGAGTGGACCCGCGAGCGGCGTTCCCACAATCATTGACCAATATATTACCTGTCGGCTGCAAGGGAGACAAGAGAACGTGGAGCCCGGTTGTCTCGAAGCAGTGTGGCCAGTGGGAACTGTGGCCGTTGGCCAATACCAGGACTGTTCCCTGTCTCCCTTCACGTGAATCTGGATCCCGCTCTCTGATTCCAACACGTGGCGTGTCCTCACACGCCTATTGCAACACTTTGACTGCTGTGACGGCAGTTTCCCGATCCCTGTCAGGGGGTTTGTCGGCCATGACGATACCAAGATCCAGCATCATTCTAATCTCATACATACATACATACATACATACATATTTACATACCTACCTATTTTGTCTGTCCATCTACCTACCTACCATCTAAACCAACCTTGTTACGTTCCGAACTTCCTACGTTCCTACTTGTAGGACATGGTCATCATGAACATGGAGGGCTGACAACAGGAGCAGACAGGACGGTCGCATCCCAGGTGGGGGGAAAGTAGTAGGGTAAGTGGTAGACCGTAATAGTAGGTGGGCCTACTTTACTTTGTCCTTATGTCTATTAAAAGCCAACCAATATGCCTGTAGACCCGTAGGTTGGTAGGGTCTCATGTCCTTTCTGTTTACTATTATTTTGGGGGGGTTGGTCATGTCCTTGAAAGCAAATCCCCTCAACCCTTCAATCACCCCCTACCCTTTTTCCCCAAAATATTTATTAGGTCATAAAACCCTCTCACCCTGTTTTCATTTTCTTGGCTTTCACTTACCCTCGAGGGTTTCTTTTAACGATTTTGTGATGTAGCCAAAGTGGCAAGAAAAGTAATTTAGCCAAATTTGGCTATGTATAAGATATGAAGATTGAAAAAATATTCTTGACTACCTACTGGAACTTATCATAAAAATCTGGCGATTTGAAAAAAATTCTTCAACATCTGGCGAATTGGGGTCATTTTCTTCCATGAAAAATCATTTGTTTTGGTTGAAATCATATTTTTCAGATCGAAATTTGGCGAAAATTCGCCAGTAAAAGAAATTCTTTTACCCTCCCCCTCCCAATCCTTGCCCACATTCCCAAATAGCACCTCCCCAAAAGGGGAAGAATGGAACTTATTGTACTTACCAACTCCCTTGCACGTCATGAATCCAAATGAAAGTTAAAACGGTTTTGGTCACTCTCATGGGTGCTCCAGGTACGATGTAACCCACCTTGTATAGTGTAATGTACTGGGGTCTTGAACTCTGCATTTTAGAGTAGGTACTAGGTACCTGCCAAATGGTGATGGAAACCTGGCAAATACGTTTATTGCAATAGAATATAGGAAGGGAAGAATTGGAAAGGAAAGAAGAAAGGACTTAAAGTCCTAGCTCAATTTAAGAAACAGCAACTAACATATCAGATATATAAATGAGAATGGGAGGTGGGCCCACAAAATTTACCTACTGTGAAAAAAAAAAAATTGTTGCAGTGGTCAGCATCTTGGCTCCATTTCCATTCTAGCTTTTTCATATTTGCTGAAAGTTTTCTGCCCAGAATTCAAATCCACCTGCCTTTTTCCAGTAGTATTAAACAGACCCACTTTGCAGAAAATTTTCAGTAGAAAAGCATCTTTAATCCCTGTGTGTTCTGTTGTTTTCGCATTTACCTACAGTGGCAGCAGAGACTAATTACAGTTGTGCTTGTTCATTCATATCTAACCCTGGGCCAACTGACCAAATCCATAACTATGCGTCTCTTCCAATAATGAGACTGCCATGGATCTTTCAGGTAGCATTTTGGGTGTAGTTTTTAAAAAATATCATGTGTACATATATATATATATATCCAACTTCCTTCACCACTTTCTCTTTGTTTTTTGGGTCTCAAATTAAATAGCATCTTAAAACTCTTAAATGTTCTTTGGGTTTAAGATACATACATATATGTATATAAGGGGGGTAGTAATTTGGTTTTAGTAAAAGAGACTTCAAAGTTGTCATTAATAGGTTTGTCTAGCGTATAGAAAGCTGCCTTGATCAGGCAGGCAGCAAAAGAAAAACTAGCCAGGTAATGATGTTGCTCATCATCATTTTATCAATATTCATTGCCTACCGGGAATGAATTAATGAATGGAACGGACTTGACTGAACTGACTAACTATTTGTAGCTACTTCTTTTATCATTACTGATGGAATCAGCATGTAATGTTCTTTTAATTTAATTAAGGAAACGAAAATAATATTCTATGACAGCAGCAGCCCCACTAGGTAGACTCTGATGATTGGGGGGTGGGGGGGGGGTTTCGGGGGAAAACACCCCTGGCAGCATCCTCACTAGACTGTAATGATTGGGGAAAAAAATTTCACCTGACCTTGTTGGGTACATGAGAAAAAGTATATTCTCAGATCCAGTTGATTCTGCCACTAGAGAGAGAGAGAGAGTCATGATCAGCGAATCGCACTAATTCTTTGCAGTAGAACTTGCATTTGAAGGAGACAGGTTGAGAATCGAAGTGTTAGCTGATCAGTTTAGTAGAGGATCAGAGAGAGAAACGTTTTCTAGTTTGAATATGAAGTCGAAGTGATTGTCAGTTGCCGAGTTTGAAATGATCATGAGTTTACAGTAAACAGCCAAGGATATCACAGCAAGAAAAAAATTCTAGTTTGAATCTAAAGTCCAAGTGATTGTCAGTTGCCGAGTTTGATGATCAGTACCACCACTACAGAGGATTTCTTGAACTTTCTTTTGGAAAAAAAATTGTTGTGCAGGTTTTCGATCTTCCAGTGGAGCTCGTGATTGAAAAGATCAAGCTTGCAGGAGATCGATCCTTGTCTGCATTGTAAAAGCGCGAGAACATACCGATTGTGATTTTGGTACTTCATGTGTGGGTTGCCAGCCGGGTGAGGACAACAACACTATTCATGAGAGAAATTTGCTAGTGAATGATGCAATGTCAAGGGTTTGTTCTTGTGTTTGCGACTTCTTTCCTTCCGTTTCAACGTCGAGTAACCGGCCGGGAGAATGTGGAGTAGGTTACTCGACACTTTTAGAGCAGTAGGGACGTGGGTTTATGATAGAGTTTTTCTTCTTAAGATTGTTATGTCTGCTCCGGCGGCCCTTCTGGTCATCTTCACGAAGAAAAATCTTGCTGCATGATTGTGTACACATCATGTTCTGGACCTTGATGATCTAGTACTCAGGCAATGTCAATGATCAGCTGGTAGCGTGCGTTGGAACTGCCCCTTTGCAAGGATCCTAAAATACATTGTGGGTTCTGAATGGACAGAGTCGTGCTGCTGGGAAGATATTTCTTCCCTGGTGAGTCGTGCAGAGCTGCTGCATCTAGTTTTGAGCACGGCAACGCTTGAAGTTATACGCGGCTCTTGCGACTTGTACGCCATTTTCCATTGCATTGCCAGCTTGATCGGAATAACTACGTTGGTGTTGCAGCTCGCTCCTCTCGTCACAGGCGACGAGGAAAAGGCGGGTATTGATCTTCACTTCTTCCTGTCTTGTTCGGTCCTTCTTGCGTTTTTCTGCTTCAGGTGCAGTTTGCTCTGCTGCGTTTCATTTGCCAACCTGAAACTCGGCCCTTAATCATCTACCCCGAACTCAAAAGGATGACCATTCTTTGAGTACAAAGTTGCATTCTCAAAGTTGTAATTGTTCCTTCAGAAGATCATTTCTGCTTTTTGTAGGATTGTAAAATCAGGCATGTCTAGTTTCAATGATCAGTTCAAAGCAATGAGTTTGCGCTAAAGTTTATGAGGCAAGATTGACTCAATGATGAATGCGAACATGTTACTGCAAATAGACTTCGCCAGGCTATTAGTGTCAGATCCATGCGTGGTTGATCGATCTTGCATTTGTCCGCGATTCAATCTAGACGCAGTCGTTGAGAACAAATCACGAAGACATGAAGAATAATGTTAGAAGTTGCTCTAGTGTACAAATCTTACAAACAGATGAAAGAACTGCATCATGACCTGGACAAAAACCTCCAACAGAAATGAAACTAGAGGGATACAACCGAGCGTGAACAAATTGTAGCACGATGCAGCAGCAGCACGCTTGATTGTACAGATATTGTCGCTCTTTATCCTTTGGAGTTCTTGTAGACAATGGCATTGTAGCATCTCTAGACACTACACATGATGTGCCTGCTGTTGAAAATCATGCGGGTTCTGATTGTACAGGGCGCTTAGAGACTCGAGCTATCGAAGGAGAAGCGCTGGGAAGTAGGAGTTATTCCTACTCGTGTTTCTCATCGTCTGCACATGAGCAAGGCGATATGGGACGTTCAAAGGACTCGACAACACATTCCGAGAGAAACTGAATCCTTGATCCTTTCCCCTTGAACCTGAACTTTGCCGGTGGCCTTTTGTGTTCTGAGCTTCTTGGTCAAGTTGGGCATTGCCTCTCTTCTCTCGACGGTCAAGAGGGCAAAACGGAGATACTCAGCTAGGTTTCTGAAGAGTGGTTCGATTCGTTTTAGCGGTCTTCTAGTGTGGCAGAAGATTAAAGGTTTGAGGTTTCTCGAGATTGCCGAAGAAATGTTGTCGCTAGAAGGGAAAGAGAGCGTGCGGTTGGAAATGGAGAGAATGAGAGAAGAGATGACTACCAACTTTGGCTTCAGTGTGGAGATAGGAGCACCATATGGCTGGCCAAGGCAGTCTCCACCGGTGCAACTCGAGCTGCTTCCCATGAGATCGTCGACTCATGAGTCGGAGACGAACGCCCCGGCCGCGCCAGGCTCAGATTCAATAACTAAACCCTTCTCGTGGGCGCAACAACAACCAGTATTATCCAGGATGAATTCAAGCAGTGGTGAGTGCCTTCACTTTTACAGTTTCTGTAGATCACTTGCTCTCCAGGCGAGCAGTGAGCACGAAGCAGTTTTTGACTGCATCCCTTTGCACAGGTCTACAAAAGCTTTTTTTGTTTTTTCTTCCTTCTTCCACTGATGTTTGGCATTCTGAAACTAAAAGTTTTTGCTTACTAAGTGCAGGTTACGATCAGGACGGTGTAGTGGAAACTTATTTTTCTGGTGGTCGTGGAGCTTCACCTAGAGATATCGATATGAATCAATTGCCTTCGACGTCCGACTGCGATGAAGCTGTGGTGTCGTCTCCCAGCAGCACAGGTATGAAGCGTGAGAGAAAGAAATTGAATTTGTTGGATCCAGCTCATGAGCAAGACAGAGGCTGGGATTTGAGCTCGAGAGGAGGTAGTGATGACGAAGACGGTTCAGGGAATACCAGAAAGAAGCTTCGTCTCTCCAAGGAACAATCGGCGCTCCTTGAAGAGAGTTTCAAGGATCATAGCACCCTCAACCCGGTACGAATATGCCCATCCTATAAACTCTCTTACGTACCTCCGGACCAGCGCCTACATATACATCTGCAATGACATTCTACCCTTGTATTATGCACTTTATGTTCTACCACATGTGAAGGATTCTAGTTTCCGAGGTCTTCGCAATTCAATTTCTGAGTTCCTCTTCGCCGCATGCCTGCCCCCCTACAGAAACAAAAGAACGCGTTGGCAAAAGAACTGAACTTGCGACCTCGGCAAGTGGAAGTTTGGTTTCAAAATAGAAGAGCCAGGTGTGTTTTCTGGAGCATCTTCACGCCTTACATGCATGCAGTCATATAACAGCTCAAGGAACTATGAGAGCTGGTGTTCGCAGAGTCCCTAACATGATTTACTACTTATTTTCAACTCACTTGCAACTGACCAGGCCATATGTCAGAGGCTTTCCAATAGGCTGTTGTGTGTAACTGTGATCAAGACAGCCTAATGGAAAGAGACCATTAGTCTTTGGCTCTGGGTAACTGTGATCACAACCACCTAATGGAAAGAGATCATTAGTCTTTGGGTGTGGGTAACTGTGATCAAACCAACCTAATGGAAAGAGACCACTAGTCTTTGGCTGTGGGTAGCTGTGATCACAACAACCTAATGGAAAGAGACCATTAGTCTTTGGGTGTGGGTAACTGTGATCACAACAACCTAATGGAAAGAGAATCTTAGTCTTCGGGGTTTTTAGAGTTTGTTCGAATTTCAATAAATTCACGCAATTGGGATCTTAAGCTTTTCCGCTCGACGTGCGAGCAGCAGCGAGCTTATGACCGCAACTGTACAAGGAATGGCGATAATGATATTCGTCTCGGCGCAGTGTCAAACTGAATATCCGCATTGATTTTGTTTATTGGACTGATCCGCTGCAGGACCAAACTAAAGCAGACCGAAGTAGACTGCGAGATGCTGAAAAGATATTGTGAGAACTTGACCGAAGAGAACCGGAGACTGCAAAAGGAGTTGCAGGAATTAAGGGCTCTCAAGGGTTCACCGCCTTGTGCTAGCTTGTACATGCCACTGCCAGCTGCCACGCTCACCATGTGCCCCTCTTGCGACCACGCACAATCCTCTCTTATACGCGGTTCCTTTCATTACTGACACAAAAAAGTTTGAACATGAAGATCGACCTAGCTTAGATTGCAGCGGCACTCGATTGAAACATTGGCTCGCCGGCCGCGAGTTGAGGGACTCCAAGTCCTCGACATTTGTAAATTTCAGTTTCTTAAATCCGAGATGAAAATTGAAGTTCTGCAGCTTTTTATAACTGCAGTGCAGAATTTCATCATTGAGTCCTGCAGCTGAGATCGGATCTTAATGCTACTCCTCCTCATCAGGTCTGGTCTGGTCTGTTCTCTTTTGTTGGCAATATATACATTAGTGTGGGTCGGGGAAAGTGCCACACCGCTATTGTTGTGGGCCCGCGCAACAATAAAGTATTTAATGGTAGCGGGAGCTTACATGTCCTGAAAAGCAGCAAAAAGCATCATTGTTTCTCATCACACCCAGCAGCTTGTCTGACAGATCAATACACAAAACTGAAACCAGCTGTGAGAATATAATGCACGGACAATCTTTTGGTGAGTACCCAGGATTGGAAATCTGCCGGCCTGTAAAGATTGGCAAACATTCAGATTGTTGTCGATTACCGCCAGGAAGGATGTTAGATCCCAATAATGTTTATCCTTTGCACACACACACACACACTCTCTCTCTCTCTCTCTCTCTCTCTCTCTCTCTCTCTCTCTCTCTCTCTCTCTCTCTCTCTCTCTCTCCCTTCCCCTCTCTATGAGAACACCTATGAGAATACTGGCGCACTTTGGGAATAGAACAGCACACTGTTGATGAGAAGGCAACGGACAGGGTTAACTAGGGGCCGCTAACAACGTACTTGGTTGAGGGTGCTATGGTCCGTGAAGCTTTCTTCAAGAAGAAGTGATTATTCCTTGGAGAGATGTAGCTTCTTTCTGGTGGTTCCTCCATGCATCTTTGAATCATCGATTCCACCTCTCGAGCTCAAATCGTCGGAGTCTCGAATCTCCCATCTCCAAATGACAACTCAAGCCAAAACTGACAGCAGTTGTCATATCCAAGCTCATATAATTCTCCATTTCCACTCGCACATTCTTATTCCCAGCTTCCGACTGCATCATCAATCCGGGGACATGACTGAGCATATTCTGAGCAAGATCACCCAAATACACTAGCTCAGCTGCACTTATAACTATTGGATCAGCTGCAGCGAACAACAACTTGCAGCACCTGAAGATCCAAGCTGGTGCAGCGCGTGCTTGCCTTAGCAGGAATGTTGATCCAGTGAATCGGCAGCGACTGCACCACCCGTGAAACATACAATCAATCCACTAGTTCTGAAAAGACAAAATCAATAAAACATGCAAGATCACAAATGTCTTATGTCTCAACTCTCGCACTCATAAGGAAGGAAGAAATTCCAGATTTCTGCTAGTCTGCAATTTCTTCTTTCCTTCTTATAGCGATCAATCAAGTGTTGGCTGGGAATTTGATTTTGTTGATATCCCTAGGTTCCATTGTTAAAAGTTATTTCACAATCCGAGAACTGTTGCTTCTGGGTTTCTTTTTTGGGGGAAAAAAACAGAATGAAAGACTCATAAGTTCCAGTTTTGAATTTCTTCCTTCCTTCCTTCTTATAGGGACCAATCTAGCGTTGGGTGAGTAGGTATTTGATTTTCTAATAACTCTTAGTTCTGGTTTTTCTAATATCTCATAATGAGAGAAACATCAGTTCCAATTTTCTTTGGGACAAAAATTAGAATCAGAACTGGTTCTTTGATTTTCTTAGAATCCTGCTTACGAATTCTAACAACCTCCATGATAACCACCAGGGTCCTGTTCCTGACTCAGATATGTGCCCAACATGAGACCAATATCCCCCATCCGAAAAGAAGATGTACATTTAATTTGTTGCTTTTGTTTAATGCTTGTCTTTCCATATGCAGTTCTGCTGATGGGTTTGAATTGTGAAATCATTTTATATGTATGGTAAGGCTGCACCATTGGGAATCTCCAAAACAAAGGACCAAGGAGTAAGACCCAAGGGTATAGACACGGCCAAGATAAGGGGCCTAGGATGAAGGGATTACTTGTGTCTGGCCCCACATTTTGGAATACTCCTTCATCCAAGGCCCCTTATTTGTGCACAGTCTCCCACCCATGGGCTTAACATGAGGTTAACATTATGATGACCTTAAACACATGTAGATCACAAGGCAATATGCATGGGAGGCACCTAACACCTACAGCAAGTATACAACATGTGTACCAGGTCTACTTGTAGGTGTAAGGTGCCTCCTCAACTATTTGAGGAGGCATTATTCACAAATGTAATGAAGTTTGCACCAGGTCATTAAGTTATGCAGGTACATATATATTTTTTGACATATCCTCAAATAAGGATATAATTTTTTTCATTTATTTACCTGTCAAGTGAAGGTATATTACCATTCAAAAAAAATCATCAAGTTAAGGGTCCAGGTATTAAAAATTAAGTTTTTTGGTAGATGGATAGGATTTCGGTATTCCCTTGTCATATACCCTTTTTGGGGTTAAAATGGGTATGTACGTATTTATTCAGTCAATAAAAAAGGAAGAAAACATTTCACATTTTAGAATTTGATAAAAAAAAATCAGACATCAAATTCAATGTCAAATTGCAAGAATCTAAGTGTTTGATTCATTCTTGACTACAAATATTTCTATTACTTGTTGTAATTATATATCTTTGGGCCTTTTTCTTTTGGTCCTTGTTTTCTCTTGGCAACTCAATTTTATCCCATATATTTTGCCCAAAGTTCTTTCCTTCTTAGGGTGAAAGCATGGTTAGGTGTCTCAAAAGTGGCATTTGAGAGTTCATGATCTAACACTAGCAATTATCAAACCATAAATTCTATAATTATCCCCTATGCTTTTAATCATAAATATTAATAAGCTAACCTATGAATATCCCTAAACATGTGATTGATAAAAAAAATCCATGCAAAAGATTAATGTGAAATAGAGTCTCAAGGATAAAATTTATAACAATCATGTCATTTAAAATTTTTTAAAATTAAAAGTATATTAGGAAAGTTTTGATGTACTTCATTAATAAATTCTTCATTTGATGATGATTTTTTTTTAAATTTATTTTGGCACTACTTTGACATTTTTTTAAGTCCACATTTTTCATTTTTTCTGTGCGACAAATGTAATGTTCTCATTTCAAAAGTCCATTGCAAGTCCATAATCTTCTTAGAATTCATCCAAAACTTTTATGATGATTCTCATTAATGTCTATCGCAACATGAATAATTAAAAAATTGACAATGTTAATTTTGAATATGGCTTTAAATTTTACATTTGTATGTAATCTAAAATTATTACAAGTGTGACAATCCAAATAGTCTCTTCATGCTTTCACCGCTCATATATATATATATATATATGAGCCAAAGGAGAGGCATTACATTTAAACATAGAAACTTTATTTTGAGGAGACTTCAAAAATAAAATAAAATTTTGGGCACTAATCAAAATGACTAATTGTCAAAAGAAGACCCAAAAAAAAAGCCAAATTAACTTAGAGCCATCACATCTAGTAAATATAACTAACAAAGTTTAGGGTTTAAGTTATAGTTACCTTTTTGTTTTTATTCTAATTACAAAACATATCTAACTTTGGGTATGAATATTTCTTATATACATCTAAAGTTATGAATCACCTACGATTAAGGTCTTAAGGTGGCTCCAAACCCTAACCCGCAAATATGTACAAGCTTGTTTTTGTCTTCATCTATGCTTAAAGTCCAAAAGCGCTATCAACACTCCCTATGTGATTTAAACCAAAATGGTTATTCTTGTATGTTAAATACACGTTTGCATGTGCATTTTCTATTAATATATGTGTGGATAGTTATGATATCCTATTGTTTGAGACAATTTCCTATCTCAAATCACCCAAATTAACTTAAAGAAAATGTTTCCATTGCTCTAAACTATAATACAAAACTATTTTGTTATCATTTTTGTCAGTTTCTATAAACCATTATTCAAGCAACTTAGTATCAAAACAAAGATCAAACTATAACATCTTTGTTATCATAAATATGTGCTATGAACTCTTCATGATTATACATGGGGGTTTCCTTGAAAACTAACACATGATTGTGGGAAAGCAAAACTATTGTATGGTATTTTTTGGTTCAAAAGCGTGTTATATGAAATTCAATTATCAATAGCCCCTAAGGTTTCCAACCAATCATAGGTTCCACGCAAGTTGCTTCAATACCCATAAGTTCTTGCACTAATTTCACATCAAAATATCTCAAAATCTGAAATATCTTCAATTGTAATATCATTTCAAATGGATGCAATTACCATCAAATGAGTAAAAAATCATGTCAAATCCCAATAAAAACTATCAAATTTTGTACATATGATTTATGTGTTGTCACATGTGAAAATTGTGATAATCATGAAAAGTTGTGTTAAACAAGTAATATAAATGTTGGGGAGTTCAAATTTAAAATCAATATTTAGTTTAATTTTAGGTTTTGTTTTTGGGTAAGCAATTTTGAATTTGAATAATAACTTTGTGTCAATTGAGAATTGGTTTGTGAAGGACTAGACTAAATGAAATTTCAATCAATAGAAAAATTATGATTAAAAAAATTGAAATACTACATACATTCAAAAGACATTCACAATTGGAAATTGGAGTTTGAAAAATTTACAATTTGTTTTAAACAAAGTATGTTTTATTTAAATTTCATAATTTAAAAAATCTTTTACTACATGTAAATGGGATGTAATGTACATGACATATTAAACAAAGTTGCAATTTATAATACAAGAAAATGAATTCTAAATTTTTTTTAAACATAATTTAATATGATTTCACTAAGCCAAATCTTGTCCATTCCAACTCATGTGACATCATGTAACTGATATCATTTGCAACTATTTTTGCAACTAAAATTGAAATGATCCTTCATGGCACCCCAATCACAAATGCTCTTAATTAATTGCAGGTGTAATTACAACAAGCTATCAACCAACATTGTATTGTGATTTCGTTTTGTGTATGTGGTACAACTTGGATGAGAGCAAAATGAAAAATTAATTGTTATAAATTACATTTAATGACATTTAATAAAAAATAACTTAGTTGTTTTTGTAACTTGTAATATGTGTTTACAATTACACAAAGTTAATAAACCAAATGTGGTGTCCTATTTTTGAACTAGTATTGCAACTACAAATCCAAATCACAATAGGTAGTATGCTAGTTTTTGGTCGGTAATATGTACATGTAAATTATAGGTAGAATGTAGGTTGGTAATAACCTTTAAATACTAGTTAATAATCACATAGGTATTATTGAATTATTATCTAGTAGGCTTAGTTAGGCCCTAACTAGGTTTAAGTAGCATTTGGGTAGACCAATATTGGCTTTGAATAACATTTGGTAGCCCTTACATAGTTCCTAAGTAGTTTTTAATAGGCCTATGCTAGCCCTAGGTAGGTTTTAGGTAACCCCTAGTTAGTTTATAGATAATATTGGTAAATTTTAGGTAGCCCCTAAGTAGACTAGGTAAGTACTAAGTAGACTTTACATGGGTTCAAGGTTGGTGATAAGTATGTAGTTAGGTAGGTAAGTAATACGTAGATAGGTAGGTAGAAATGGAGGTAAACATGTTCATAATAATAAATTGACCTACTTTATGAAAGGTGTGTGGCATTCATTAAGGACCAATCTCTCAAGGAGGTGAAATGTTTAACAATTTATACTTGCAACTTATATTTCACATTATTAGAAGGCTAAACTTGCTAAGGTGTATAGGCTTGTTTAGCCTAGGTAAGTCTACATATCTCCCCTTTTTTACGTACATAATATACATAGGTTTGCATGTCTACATTAATCACAAAATTGGTCACACAAGCAATTATATGTAATTAGTTGCACAACTAATCACAAATCAAGGTGGCATCACAATCCATGTGGCAATGATGGATGAATTGGTGTTGTTGTGATTGTAGATGTGACTAAGGTGACATGGTAGTGCCACTTCACCGTATCATTTCCAATTGGTGTTATTGTGATTGGGGGAATTTATAGTTGTAGATGTCAACTATAATTTAAAAACTAGCCATAAATATAATCATAAATCAACCATTTTTCATGTAATGACTAAATTGGGGTCATTTTTCAAAATGAAATGCAAATTTGTATAATGTTCATAATTTATGTGTATTAAAAAATGATTGATTTATAGTTGACAATTCATTATTACAAAATGTGGGTGCAATTCATTAGTCCCCATTCATTAAACCAATGCATTCACTGCTTCTTCACTTGTCCATGTTCACTACAACAATGAATTCACTCAAAATCCGGTGAAATCATTTAGTGCACAAGGACACCTTTTGTTGTAGTGATTGCATTGAAAAAAATCCATGTATAATGAACAAGATTCAAAAAGGTTTTTTTGGAGATAAAGTTTTTGGAAAAGGACCCACAATCCTTCACTACACCAAAACACATCTTAGTTCATTCTGGATTTCACTAGATTTTGAGTGCATTTGAACATTTTTACCATGGTGAAATTGGTCAACCCCCTAATGAACAGCTTGGATATTGAATTAGTCCACTAGTCACTAGTGAAATAAGGTTATTTTCAAGTCAAATTTATCAAGTCATTTCATTTGTTAATTAATTACTTAAGCAGCATGGAAATCAATTAAATTTAAATTATTTAATATTTAATATTATTGATAATTTCATGACTTTCAAGCTATGAATTATTAACACGTGTCATTACTTATGTTAGGTTAAAAACTTAACCTAGGTACATAGGCCATGTAATCAACCTCAGTAAGCATTTACTTTAAGGAATTACATAGCAAAATATTTGGTCAACTTACCACTATTGACCATAAAACACACCATTTATGAGGTTTCATCCCTTGACCTTTAAAATGGAAGTAAACACCCCTACATGTGTTGTGATAATGTGTTACATTACATTCTATTTATCAAATACTTCATTTTAAGCATTACAAAAAAATAAACTTTGAAAATTCATATTTTATTGAGAGTTTGTTCAAATGAAATGATTAGTGTACATAATTACATTTATTTCCTTTTGAAAGTCTAAAATCATTTGAACAATTTTGTTTTGAATATCATTATTCAATAATATTTCAATGACCATTCTTTTGAAAAAAAAATGTTTAATAAATGGATTTTTTTTTGTTAATATAATAATGCTACCTATGTTAAGCTACTTTCGTTTATTTTAGGGCTACTTTTCATTGTTCTAAGTTATTTCACCTTACACTAATTACCATTATTTATGGTTATTCTTTTTTTTAAATTGATATTTTAAGTTATTTCACCCTAGGTTACATTCAATTATTTTATGTTGCTTTTAATTATTTTATGTTACTTTTGGTTATTTTAAGTCATTTCACCTTAGGCTATTTTTATTATTATAAATTATTTTTTGGCTATTGTAAGCTATTTCATTTTAAGTTATTTACGACTATTATAAAAAAAAATTGACTATTCTAAATTATTTCATCTCAGGCTATTTTTGGCTACATGAGGCTATTGTTGGTTATTCTATTGGTGGCTATTGGTTGTTCTTCTATTGGTGGGTGTTAATGGTTATCATACTAATGGTTATTAGAAGTTATTATATTGGTGGCTATTAATGGCTATTGGTAATTATTATATTAGTGGTTATTAATGGCTATTGGTAACTATTATATTGGTGTTTATTATATTTGTGGTTATTAATGGCTATTGGTAGCTATTATATTGGTGGTTATTAATGGTTATTATAACTATTATATTGGTGACTATTAATGGTTATTGGTAGCTATTATATTGATGATTATTAATGGCTATTATATTGGAGGCTATTAATGGATATTCTATTAATGGCTATTGGTACTTATTCTATTGTGGCTATTAATGGTTATTAGTGATTGGTTTTTTTAATGGCTATTAATAGTTATTTTATTGTTCACTATTAGTGGTTATTTTGAATTAAATTACCATAGAGTATTAATGGTTATTAATGGATATTATTGGTTATTTTATTGTAAGCCATTGTTGGTTATTAATGATTATTTTATTAATGACTATTGATGGTTATTATATTGGTGGTTATTTTATTATAAGCTATTGTTAAATATTTTAAGCTATATTATCATAAGCTATTAATAGTTATTTAATTGTAAGTTATTCTAAATTATTTTTCATAGGCTATTATTGGTTATTCTAGGTTATTTCACCTTAGGTCATTATATTATATTTTAAATTATTTTAAATTATTATATTTAAGGTAAAGTAACTTATAATAACATAAAATAAAATAACCTTGAATAACCTAAAATATAACATGAAATAAAATATTAATTTAAAATAAAATAACCTAAGGTATAACTTAAGGTTAATTGAATAACTTAATTTTAAATAGCTTAAAATTAAAAAAACTTATAATAAATTAGCTAGAATATTTTACGGTAAAATAACATATAATAATTTAGGGTATAATAATTTGTAATAACGTATAATAATTTATAATAACTAAAGTAGCCTAAAATAATATAGGGTATATCATAAAGTAACATAAGGTATTTAAAACAACATAAAAAAACTTATTTACCATAATAAATTGTATTAATGAATTGTGTCAACTAGTAGTGAAACACAATGTTTACATAATGATATTATAATGAAATAATTTTACTTAGGGTGAAATTACTAAAGTGCAGTGAAACTTATTTCACTTTTAAGGTCCCATAGTGATTTTGGCTAATGACTTACACCCCACTTTTGTACTAGTGTTTTTATTTAATAATGCCAAATTTACTCATTTGAATGCAATTAAACACAAATGTATAAGTGTTTCCTTGTACAAAAAAAAAATTTCAAAACATTGAAATGATGTCTAAATATATATATATGTCTTTAACAAGATGAAATACCATTAACACCTTAAGCCTATAACATGTAGTTGAAATAATAGTTGACAATTTTAATTTTAATTTAAAAAATCATTCCCAACACTTGCCACTTAATAAGTTAGCAAATTATATTATATATTTTTTTTCATTTCAAAATTTAGAACAATTATTGCTTTTGTCAATAAATAATTTATATTTTTGTCAAAATATTTACACCCATATTAATGTTTTTTTCAGTCTTACATAAATTATAAATGATTTTGAAGATTTCACCATGTTTCATGCATAAATGAATTATGAAATCTTATTTCGTACCTTGGTTCATCACATGTGATAATTAAATTCAACTAGATTTGTCAATAACAACTAAAAGACATAAAACCACATTACTTACCTTAATATTCAATTTTACAAAAAGATACAACAATTTTAAATTATTTTTTGTTGTCAAAGTTCATGTGTATAATTTGCAAATATACTAAAAACAAAAAATGTTTTAATACCATCTATTGTTTTTCTAGGTGGCAAAAAAAGCCAAATAACACCAAAATTGGACCCCTTCTATCTAAGTCAAGGAAATTTTATAAAAAATTCAAAATACTTCACCTAAATTCAAATGTCATAATTGAGGAAGGAGCCAAAAAACATTGTGCCCATCTTCATTTGTCACCTCAAAAATTTGTTCATATGTGAAATACTTTAGCCACATGCCTTCATTTCTAGAGGTAAATAAAAGAAAAATTGCCAACAATTTTTTTTTATTTTACAAAGGAGGGTGTTCACTATTTAATGTTCACAAATCATTGTTAATATTTATTTCATCATGAGCATTGATGGAGCCATTGTTGGGGCTACAATAACTCAAGAAAATGAATTCAACACCACCTCTCCACTCCCAAGTCTTATGTCTTGATTAGTGGTTTTTTTTTCAAATTTCTGAGGTAGGTTGATTGGCTACAAATTCTCAATGCTTGTATGCCCATGTGGCTATTTTTTGGGGGGTAGGTGGATCCAATTGGCTATAGAAAAAATAAATTTCTTTAGATGTGGCTATTATAATTTGTGTGTGTTCATAACTTGCTAGTGACAAATTGCAAAGTGTTGTATGTTCAAGTGGCTAAATATTATTTCTATATTTAAGTTTTATTGGTTATTGGATTTTTAGCAACATTGTAGCATTGTGATGACAAATGCTTCAATATAGCGGGTTTTATTGGCTATTGAATGTGAAGAGTTGTCAATCTATACTTTTTTTGTCAAAGGCCCTTCATATGTTTCTCAAAAGACAATAGACAATGGCTCAATTTGACACCCCATCAAACATGAATGGAACACCCTTTCCTTCCTCCCAAGTCTTTATCTTCAATATTAACATCTCCACCATAGCTATGTTCAATCATGACCATACCATGCAACCCAAATCAATGCAATATTTGTGCAATCTTCTTTGTTCAATTGACATGTAGCAAAATCAATATTGAAATAGTAAGTTGAAGTAACAAACTAAACATCTCAACTAAAACACCCACAAAGTTAATACTACAAATCCAAGAATCCAAGGGGCATTCCCCCCTTTCAATGAAGCATACCATGAAGTTTATTAATGGTTGCTTAGGCTCATTATGCACATTTTAAATTTAAATGAACACCTTTACTGGCAAATCTATTTTCATCCTGCATACAAAGTGAAAGGCTAATTTAGCACCATTGAGCTTCCAACTTCATCCTAGGACTTCCTCTATTTCCCATACACAATTTTTCTTCATTTACAAGATCCCAAAGTCATGAAGCAAATGGTTTACATTTGCCTTTTAAACAACCAAACCTTGTTATAGTCTTCAAGCCATCCCTCCTCTTCACATGCTAACATCCACTTTTCCATCTTCTCAAGAATTTCCTTCCTTGTGGATGCTTTGTGTTTGGCTTGCACTACATGTTCCTCCATACAACTTAGAAATTTTACAGGGTCTACAATGCTTGCAACTAAATAATTTTATGAACACTTAATGAAAATGCAATTCAAAGTCAAGAAAATTATCATTGAAACGATACATGGTGATGCAAATCTCCTATTAACCTGAATCCATCATGGCAATGAACTTCTTTTCCATTGTACTAGCATCTAGCTCAATGTGTGCACATATGCAAATCTCTTCTAGTTCCATTCTCCTTTTCACCACAAGCTCTTTCATTCAGCTTGCTTTAAGAATGTCAAGTCTCTCAACCTTTAATTCAACCTGAAATTCATCAAGCACATAAGGCATGAGTAAATGATACTATTTTTAGTTTACAAGGTGCTGCTAATCAAAATAAGCCTTAACAATCAAAACAAAGTAGGAATCATGCATTAGTACCTATGCAATGGTGTCCATTGAAAGGATACCAAGTTTAAAAACCTTGTCTTCAATTGATGCAATATGGCAAGTGACATGTTAAAATAACTATTGTTCTTCAACTAAAGTGGCCATCAAATTCGAAAACCCTAACTAAGATGTGCCAAAGTCTTGCAATTGTGAGTGCAAGTGAGTTAATTAGTCATCACATATCTTGAAAGGAATTGTGCCAATAACCCAATACTAATTTTCTCTCCAAGCTTAATTCAGTAAAGACAGGAAACACTTTACCTTTATAAGGCAAACCCCTTTTCTTCTCACATAGAATGGATGGTTTAGGGTAGATGGTCAAGTGTGGTATTGCTAATGCTTTTGGTGTGCCTTGGTGTAAAGTCCACTAAATTGGGATGAAAATCAACAAGAATCTAGAAGAGATCCATTCCAAGAACTGTACAAAGTTCATGCACCACATTCACATACTCTAAGACCTTATGCATGCATTCATTCTACAAGGAATCCATCCCAACATGACAAAGGATTATTCACCACAAGAATCCCTACACTTTGTTCATTTGCAAGTTACTCTCATGTGGCATTGCATTAACCCTATATCATAATTGGTGTTCATTCTAGTCACAAATGACTGAGTAAAAAAAACATTCTTTAAGACATAGAATTTTTATGCATACACCTAGATAACAAGGTCCAAATGTGTAGTAAGGCAATTTTGGAGCTTTGTTTTTATGAAGGCCAGGTTGGAAAAAGTGCACTCGTCTTCCATGCTACCCAACACCATCACCATACCTAACTTGGTTAGCTTAAACCAATCAAAAAGATGGTGGTTTAAAATGACATTAGACCCAAGCCTTTCCCATAAATGTGTAGCTATATTATAGTCATGGGGAGGTAGCATGGCAAATTGGGCATGGTTTTTCATTGTCATTTGAAAAAACATTACTATTCATCAAGAATGATTAGGTTTAGCAATGGCCCACCAACCATAGAAGTCCCCCATGCCTTGGGGTGACCAAAATGAGCTTGGATAATAACTAGGTGATTTAAGAATGTTGTTTCAACCTTAGGAACAAACCAATATTGGGAGCATATCAACCCAATGGAATTTAACAACTCTTGTTTTAGAAACTTCCTTTCCAATTTAAAGTTGAAATTTGTAATAACTTCAGAACATTGTCGTTTCACTAATTCCACATAGTCAGCCCAAACTTGTTTGGCTATGAGGCCCATTGCCTCATCAGTAATTAGATCATGGGTACAACATGTAAAGTTTGCCTCCCAAAGAAAATGTGGCATATTCAATGCATGTGGCAAACTCTTTCCACCATGTCAAGCACAATTGTTCATGGATGTGCTCACAAGGATCTTAAAAACAATTGAAATGTTGTGAAGAAAAAAAAAATTAGCTTCATAGTACATTGTGAAAAGATTTGCTTCACAAAGCTTTAAAGCAAAGATAAAGTCACAAATGAAGGTTTGTTGGCTTTGGGAAAATTTTGACAAACCTTGTGTGAACCATACATGTGTGGTAGTCTCAATTTTTAAGAATTACATCAAGGATATTGGGGTGTGGTAAGGCTATTAAAGGTTTTTAGCAACTTCATGTTAGAATAAGGAATGATAAGTGCACATGGTTACATTGGGGGTTAATTTTTTTAAAATTCAATATTGGATGAATGAGGTGTAAAGTTAATTATTTTCTTTAACAAAAGTTGGTAATCATAGTTTTAGAACTTCAATTGCGTGATTAGGGTGAAAAATCTCCAAAGGTTGGGGTTAAAAATAAACACCAAAATTTATAATGTTCCACAAAACATTGGTCTTGTTCTAATATTTAATGGGTAGTCGTGTAAGTGAGGATGTTTGAGATTCATGAAGCAATTGAAGGGGTGCCAACGAAAGGTCCAATGGAGATAGAATAATTTTCAAACATTGTAAACGTAAGATTAATTTGAAACAACATAATGATTAAAATAAATAGTGTGATAGGGGGACAATGGCAACATGGATTTCATGATGAATGAAATTCTTATTTAGGTTATGGATAAGCATAATGAGGAGTTGCAATTACATGTTGAGTCCTAGGTTATGCCATAGTGATAATTCATAACTACAGGAAATGTAAAATGTGTCGAATGGTGCGAATTAAATAATTTGCCTTGCTATTAGGAGGCAATTGATGAATCAAATCACATAACCAACGATAATGTCCAACGTAAAAAATTGAAGGTCATGCGAAGTGGAGGTGTCTTTAGTTTCGTAAAAACCTTCGTAGACAGTTTTAGGTTCATCACTAGAAATGAAGTTGACTTGTAATAAAATCACCAAGGTATGAAAATTCGGAGAAATGCAATAATACCAAGCTCAAAGGGGTTTAGTTTCAAGACAAGGGTGCACCTTTTGTGGTTCGATATCTTCATCACAAGGATGTTGCGTCAATGTTAAATTTAGGGATGACTTTCAAGGTGGTTTTTCATTCATTTGTGCAATTTGAGACCCATAAAATGTGGTCATGCACGATGCCATGAATTCAAAGAAAGGAAAAAAAATTTCGATCAAAATCAATTTGGTGATGAATGTGTGGAAGACTTTGGTACATCGAGATGTGTGTTTGCAATTTATAGGTCAAGGAAAATGAATGAAAGGTGTAAAATAACAGTTGAAAACGATTGTAAAGTAAAACCTTAAAATCAATGAAAAATAAGGTTTAAGTAAAATTTGTTGGGGGGGGGGGGAAGGGAAAAAGGGGGAAAAAAAATTTTTTTTCTTCCCTTCCAAAGGACCACAAATCTGGACCCCCCCAAGGGGC